>Ga0209429_10000934_pt1 | contig 18837 bp, 13 predicted proteins | sample BarGraNGADG00212_3_FD_184493 | JGI IMG/M metagenome (GOLD analysis project Ga0209429, IMG submission 184493) | Arctic peat soil microbial communities from Barrow, Alaska - Barrow Graham LP Ref core NGADG0004-212 (SPAdes) (version 2) | ecosystem: Environmental > Terrestrial > Soil > Wetlands >...
GGAGACAATCCGGGCGCTCCGGCGTCGCTGCCCGGATACAACGGTGGAGGTGCTGATCCCGGACTTCGGCGGATCCGCGGAGGCCCTCCAGATCGTGTTGGAGGCCGCCCCTGATATACTAAACCACAACGTGGAGACGGTACCCCGTCTCTTCCCGACCGTGCGCCCCGAGGGCAACTACCCCCGCTCAGTGGAGTTGCTGCAGCGAGCCAAGGCGGGGCTGCCCCACGGTTACACCAAGTCCGGCCTCATGGTTGGCATCGGTGAGGCTGAGGGGGAAGTCCGGCAGGTAATGAGCGAACTGCGCGGGGTGGATTGCGACATATTCACCGTGGGTCAGTACCTGCGCCCCTCCAGGAACCACCTGGAGGTAAAGGAGTACTATTCCCCCGAGACGTTCCAGCGGCTGCAGGCCGAAGGTGAGGCGATGGGCTTCTTGCTGGTGGCCTCCGGGCCCTTCGTTCGAAGCTCCTACCATGCCGATCAATTCAAAGCTCCAAGGAGTACGCGATGATCACCGAAATCTCCAGCGCCAGCAAGGTCGTCACCATCTCGCCCGACGGCCCGACGATCATGATCGGCGAAAGGATCAACCCCACTGCTCGCAAGAAGCTGGGTGAGGCGCTACTGGCAGGCGACGTGGAGATGGTTCGCCGAGAGGCTATCGCCCAGGTGGAGGCAGGTGCCCAGATTCTGGACGTGAACGTGGGCTACCACGGCGTGGACGAGCCTAAAATGGTTAAGGAGGCCGTGAAGGCGGTGATGGAGACGGTGGACGTCCCCATCTGCCTGGACTCCGCGAACCCGGATGTTATGGAGGCCGCCCTTGAGGTATACAAGGGCAAGATCCTCCTCAGCTCAGTGACGGGCGAGGCCCACCGGATGGAGCAGATCCTCCCCCTGGTGAAGCGCTACGGCACCGCGGTGGTGGCGCTGTGCATGGACGATACCGGCATCCCAAGTGACGCGCAGGAGCGGCTGGCGATCGCCAGGAAGATCGTGGCCCGGGCAGAGGAGTTGGGGATCCCGAGGGAAGATATCCTGGTGGACTGCGCTTGCATGACCGTATCCACCGACAGCAGCGCCGCGAAGGTCACGCTGGAGGTGATCCGGATGGTGCGCCAGGAGCTGGGCTGCAACATGACCCTGGGGGCTAGCAACGTCTCCTTCGGCCTTCCGGAACGGCGGACCATCAACATCGCCTACCTCCCAATGGTGCTGCAGGCAGGGGTCAACTGCCCGATCATCGACCCCACGGTGCCCGAGATCGCCAAGGCGATCCAGGCGTCGGACCTGCTGCTGGGCAAGGACGAGTACGGGATGAGCTACATCCGGGCCTACCGGGCTCGCCAGGCGGCGCTAGAGGCCAAGGGATAGGGAACTCGAGTAAAGTCTCACACATCGGCAGCGGCGGCTCGAGACCCCGCCCAGCATCGCTTGAGCAGTGGCATGGTTCACGACAGGGGTGTGAGTCTGTAGCGTCGGGGACGAGCCCCGACGCTACAGACTCACACTGTCACCCTATCTACCCGCTCTCATGAACTATTCCTGAGCAGTATCCAGGGGGCAAGAGAACAGCAGATGGCGCAACACCGAGTTCGTTTCCTGCCGGATGGCTTGGAGGCATGGGTTGAGGCGGGCAGCAGCCTGTTGGCCGCGGCGACCGCTGCTCACGTTGCCATAGACGCCCCATGTGGTGACAGAGGGATCTGCGGCAAGTGCAAGGTGCGCGAGCTTTCCACTCCCCTCTCCAGTCTGGAGCCTTCAACCCTTCCAGAGCAGACCCTCCTTTCCCCGGATGAGCTACGCGAGGGGTGGCGGCTCGCCTGTCAGGCCCGGGTCGTCGGTGACGTCACCATCCAGGTGCCGGAGCGCGCCCTCCAGCCGGCCATCGTGCCCCTATCCCAAGTTGAGCCTCGCCCGGCCGTCCGCAAGGTCCACCTGAGCCTGCCGGAACCCTCGCTAGAGGACTCCATATCCGATCTGGCCCGGCTGCGCCGCGATCTGGGGCCGGAGCTCCAGTCGATCCAGCTGGACCTACCGCTGCTCCAGGCGCTCCCCCAGGCCCTCTCAAGCGCTTCATACGACGTGACCGCCGTGGCTGCAGGGGACCGGCTGGTGGCGCTGGAGAGGGGCGACACCACTCTACGCTGCTTCGGCGTCGCGATGGACCTGGGCACCACCAGCGTGGTCGTGATGCTGATGGACCTCCTGTCGGGCAAGCTGCTGGGGGTGGAATCCAGACTGAACGGACAGGCCAATTACGGCTCCGACGTGATCTCTCGCATCACCCACGCCAACTCTGGGCCGGACGCCCTCGAGACCCTGCAGGCGGCCGTTGTCAACACAATAAACTCGGCATTGGAGAAGCTGGCGCAGCAATCAGGGGTCTCTTCGTCGGAAATCTACGAGGCGGTGGTCGTCGGCAACAGCTGCATGAACCACCTCTTTCTGGGCATCAACCCGCGATCCCTGGCGGAGGCCCCCTACCAGCCGGCGATCTCGGAGCCGGTATACTGCCGGGCCAGGGAGTTGAAGCTGCGTATCAACCCCGAGGCGATGGTGTACACCCTCCCCAACATCGCCAGCTTCGTCGGCTCAGACACCGTGGCCGTAATCCTCGCCGCCGCTCTGCAGCACTCCGACGAGGTGAAGCTTGCCATAGACCTGGGCACTAACGGCGAGATCGTGCTTGGCAACAGGAAGCGTCTGCTGGCCTGCTCCACCGCCGCCGGACCCGCCTTCGAGGGCGCACGCATCTCGGCTGGAATGAGGGCCACCGAGGGTGCAATAGAGCAGGTGTGGATCCAGAACGGCGAAGTCAAGACGCAGGTGATAGGCAACGTCCCAGCCATCGGGCTGTGCGGCTCCGGGCTGCTGGACGCCGTGGCCCAGATGCGGAGGGCGGGCCTGCTGGCGGAGTCCGGCCGGCTGCTCTCCCCTGAGAAGCTGGATGCGTCGGTCTCCCCCCACCTTGCAGAACGGCTGCTGAAGACCGACGGCAATGAGGGCTTCGTGTTGGCTCGGCGGGGACGGCGCCCTGTGGTGCTCACCCAGGGGGACGTGCGCGAGCTTCAACTGGCCAAGGGGGCCATCAGAGCCGGGATTTCCATCCTGCTGAAGGAGTACGGCATCGGGGAGACGGACATCTCGGAAATCCTGCTGGCCGGCGCATTCGGCAGTTTCGTCAACCCCGCCAGCGCCAGGGCGTTGGGGATGGTCCCCCCCCTGCCGGTGGAGCGGATCACCGCCGTCGGCAACGCGGCGGGCCAGGGCGCTATGATGGCCCTCCTCTCCACCGACCAGAGGGAAGAGGCCACCCGCATCGCCCGAACGGTGGAGCACGTGGAGCTGGCCGGCCGCCCCGACTTCATGGAACAGTTCATGGATGACCTCACACTGGGCAGCATCGAATTCTGAGTACCGAGGAGCGCCTCGCTCGCTTGGCGTGGGCATGGTTCACGACAGGGGTGGCAATTGTAGCGTCGGGGCTCGTCCCCGACGTGGTACCACGTCGGGGACGAGCCCCGACGCTACAGACTCACACTGTTACTCTATCTACCCTCTCTCCTGAACCAGCCCAGCCACCCGGGCTCCCAGGTGGCGTTCTCGCGGCGCAGTGCAGCAGGTCTCAGACCTGCACCTACTGAAGCCCCGCGTCACCCTGCGGCACTCCAAATGTGCCCTCGTTGTTGATCATCACCAGGGCGTGCTACACTGGCCACCGGCCTATCCCTCCGCGTCCATCCCATTCCGTCCCAGGGAGATGGCGAGCCATGCCAAGTCAGCCCGCTCCTCAGCCCCTCGCCGGACTCCGCGATGTCTGATCACCTTCAGCGCTACCTCTCCGCCCTCTTCGCCATCCACTGCTCTGGCGCGGGCGTGGAGGAGACTTCCTACTACGGTCCCCTGCTCAATCTGCTCAACGAGGCGGGCGGGGAGCTCAAACCCCGCGTCACCTGCATCCTAAACCCCAGCAACCGCGGTGCGGGCATCCCGGACGGCGGCTTCTTCACACCAGACCAGTTTCAGCGAGGATCGGATGCCCCCGTCATCAAGGGCCAGGCTCCCTCTCGCGGCGCCATGGAGGTCAAGGGAGCCCACGACGACCTGGACACCGTTGTTCGGAGCGAACAGGTTGCCAGGTACTGCCGCCAGTATCGCCAACTGCTCGTAACCAACCTCAGAGAGTTCCGACTTGTGGCGCTGGACGCCGACGGCAACCCACGCCCGTTGGAGGGATACAGGCTGGCCGACTCCGAAATCGCCTTCTGGGCGGCCGCCGGCCACCCCCATCAGACATCTGTGGCCCACGGCGAGCGTTTCGAGCAATTCCTGAAGCGGGTGATGCTCCACGCGGCTCCCATCGTCTCCCCCCAGGAGGTCGCGTGGTTCCTCGCGTCCTACGCCCGGGACGCCCGCGTGCGCATAGAGGGGGTGGATCTGCCTGCCCTGAACGCCCTCCGCATGGCGCTGGAGGAATCGCTGGGGATCAAGTTCCAGGGGGAGAGGGGCGACCACTTCTTCCGCTCAACCCTCGTGCAGACCCTCTTCTATGGACTCTTCTCCGCCTGGGTCATCTGGTCCCGGCAGCGGCTACCCCTCTCGCGATCAGGCTTCGACTGGAAGATGGCGCAGTGGTCGCTGCAGGTTCCGGTGATCCGCGCCCTCTTCGAGCAGGTGGCCAGTCCCGCCCGGCTGAAGCCGCTGGGGCTGGTGGAGCCGCTGAACTGGGCCGGAGAAATGTTGAACAGGGTCGATATCGAAGCCTTTTCCAGCCGGTTCGAGGAGGAGCAAGCGGTCCAGTACTTCTACGAGCCGTTCCTAGAGGCGTTCGATCCCGAGCTGAGAAAGGAGTTGGGGGTCTGGTACACACCGCCTGAGATCGTCCGTTACATGGTAGCCAGGGTGGATAGAGCGCTTCGGGAGGAGTTGGGGATAGAGGACGGGCTCGCCGATCCCCGCGTGGACGTGCTGGACCCCTGTTGCGGGACAGGCGCCTACCTGGTGGAGGTGCTGAAGCGGATTGAGACCACACTGAGGGAACGACGCGGCGACGGGCTGCTGGCGGACGACCTGAAACAGGCGGCCATGGAGAGGGTGTTCGGCTTCGAGATCCTCCCAGCCCCCTTCGTAGTGGCCCACCTGCAGTTGGGGCTGCTGCTGCGGCGATTGGGAGCACCCCTCTCCGACGCCATGGGGGAGCGGGCGGCCGTTTACCTGACCAATGCCTTGACCGGATGGGAACCGCCCGACCCCGTCAAGGAAAAGTTAGTGCAGGGCCGGCTGGCCGGCATGCCGGAGATGGGTGATGAGCGGGACGCTGCCCGAAGGGTGAAGCGGGACGCGCGAATCCTGGTGATCATCGGCAATCCCCCCTACAACGGCTTCGCAGGAATGGCGGTGGAGGAAGAACGCGAGCTGAGCACCGCATACCGTGCGGCAAAGCGAGCGCCGGCACCCCACGGGCAAGGGCTCAACGACCTGTACGTGCGCTTCTTCCGGATGGCCGAGCGGCGGATAGTGGAGCAGTCCGGACGCGGAGTGGTCTGCCTCATCTCCAACTACTCCTGGCTGGACGGCCTCTCCTTCACCGGCATGCGGGAGCGCTACCTGGAGGCGTTCGACAGCATCACCATCGACTGTCTCAACGGCGACAAGTACAAGACCGGGAAGCTGACGCCTGAGGGGGAGTCCGACCCCAGCGTCTTCTCCACCCCCTCGAACCCGGAAGGCATCCAGGTGGGAACTGCCATAGCCCTGCTGGCCCGGCGGGACGAGCACCACACCGCCGAAGCGGTGAAGTTCCGCCACTGGTGGGGCAGGGCCAAGCGTGCCGCGCTGCTGGAGTCGCTGAACGGCGAGTCCCAGCAGGGGTACGAGGAAGTGGTTCCGGCGCTGGAGTTGGGGCTCCCCTTCCTCCCATCCCGCTATGAGGCCAAGTACCTGGAATGGCCGCTGCTGCCCGATCTCTTCCCCGTATCTTTCCCCGGCGTGAAGACCAGCCGGGACGATGTGGTAGTGGATATCGACCGGGACCGTCTGGTAGCGCGAATGCAGCGCTACTTCAACCCGGCCATCAGCGACGAGGAGATCCGAGCACTGATACCCGGCGCGATGGAGAGCACAAGTGGTTTCGATGCCCGTGCCACCCGGTCGCACCTGGTGAAGCGGGGATTCCTTCCTGAGAAGGTGATCCCCTACTGCTACCGGCCCTTCGATGTACGGTGGCTCTACTGGGAACCGGAGACCAAGCTGCTGGATAGGAACCGCGCTGAGTACATGTCCAACGTGTTCTCTGGGAATGTGTGGATAGAAGCTCGTCAACGGCAGAGCATGGAGCGGTTCGATAGAGGCTATGTCGTGAGCCACATTGCCGACAACTTCGGCAACGGCCTTTCCAACTTCTTCCCGCTCTTACTGTCCCCAATCGCGGGTCAACCCACGATGTTTGAGACCTCGCGGGGTGCGTCGTCGCGATTGAATGCGAGCCAAGGAGCCGCGTCGTACGTTGGAGCCTCCACATCTACCCAAAGCGCGCTGTTCCACCACGCACTGGCATCCCTCCACGCACCCGACTACCGCACCGAGAACGCCGGCGCCCTCCGCCACGACTGGCCTCGCATCCCCTTGCCCGCCGGTCGCGACGCCCTCCTGGCCTCGGCCGCGCTGGGCAGGCGCCTCGCCGCTCTGCTGGACCCGGAGCAGGCCGTGTCCGGGGTCACCGCCGGCACGATCCGTCCGGAACTGCGGGCCATGGGTCAGACGTGTCGCGCCGACGGCCGCTCATTGAACGCGTCCGAGGACCTCACAATCACCGTCGGCTGGGGCCACGCGGGCCAGGGTGGGGTAACGATGCCGGGACAGGGCAAGCTAAAGCCTCGGGCGTACACCGCAGACGAGATGGCAGCGCTGGAGGCGGGAGCGGCCGCGCTGGGCATCCCCGTTTACGCGATACTCCAGCTACTTGGGGAATCCACAGTCGACGTCTATCTCAACGAAGTGGCCTGCTGGCAGAACATTCCCGCTCGGGTTTGGAGCTACACCATCGGCGGCTACCAGGTGATCAAGAAGTGGCTGAGCTATCGAGAGGCTGCGCTATTGGGGCGAGCCCTTCGCAAGGAGGAGGCGAGGCACGTCACGGACATGGTCCGCCGAATCGCCTGCATCCTGCTGATGGAGCCAGAACTGGACGAGAACTACCGGTCGGTCAAGGCGAATGCCTATGACTGGCCTGGGATGTGAACGCAAGGCGACGCCTGGGAGCGGATGAAGTTCCGGGTGAACGCCCTGACGGCGCAAGGAGAAGCAGTTCGTCCTGAGCGGTGCTCGCATTCTGGGCGATGGGATCGTGGCAAATCCGCTTACCTTCCGGTCTTTGTGCCTCAATAGCGCGTACCAGGGCCACGCCTTCGGCTGTGGTACTGGATCGCTTTTCATTCATCGGCTCCACCTACGCCTCCTCAGCCCTGGTGATGCGTGCAAGCCACGCTTTGGCCTCGTTGTAGCCGATGAGGGCCTCGAAGGAGGCCTTCCGAATGTATTCGACCTTCCACCCCGCACCGAAGGCGGCTCTGATCTCCGCCTGGCTCACGCGCCTCGGCCCCCAAGAGCCCGGTTCCAGGTCACTGAAAGATATCATGAAGTAATCACCCCCCAGGCGCAGGACTTCTCCGAGGCTCAGAACAAATCTCGGACGATCCTCGTCGGAGAACACGTGAAACAGGCCGGTGTCGATCACCGTGTCGAAGGTCCTGCCGAGTCCCTCCAGGTGAAGGGCATCGAGGAGATGAAAGGTCGCATTGATGCCGCGCTGGAGGGCCTTGGCCTTCGCCCTCTCGATGGCGGCGGGAGTTGAGTCCGCTCCCCACACCTCGTGGCCGCGTTCGCCCAGGTACAGAGCGTTCTCCCCGGTACCGCACCCAACGTCCAGGACGCTGCCCCGGATCTCCCCGGCGCTCTCCAACTGGATGATCTCCCTCTGGGGCCGGCCGATGTCCCAGGGGGGAGTGCCCGCGTAGGCTTCGTCGAACCCGCTCATGGTGCACCCCTTCCGAATAACGAGTTGCCGAAGATGGTAGCCCGTGGTGGTGCCTGGGGGTCTACTCGCCCGGAAGCACCACGTCCCCTAGCCCAATCCTCACGGCTCGGACGGCCCGCTGGAGTACCCCTTCGGGCACAGAGGTCCCCAATGGCCCCTCGGCCAGGAAATCAAACTGAAGCGTTGTCACCTCTTCACAGTAGAGGACGCTATCATGCTCCAGCCCCCATCGGCCCCTGGGAATCGAGATATGGGTGGGTCCTGGCCGACCCCGAGAGAAGATGGGGATCACGGTCACGTCGTCGGCGTACAGGTTCCGCTCGTCGTCGCTGAGGATGAGCGCCGTCCGTGGCTGGTGGGGATCGCTAGGCTGGCCGGGCGTCCAGACACGCCATACCTGTCCTCGAAGCGGGGGTAACTGCCTCATAGCCTATTCCCTGTCCGGCTGCTCATACTTGCGTAGGAGATAGGGGAACTGAGCCGCCTGGATGTTCCGCCAACCTCTCAGCTCCTCTTCCTCTTCTGGAGATCGAGATGCCGAGAACTGCTCACGCAGGGCCATTTTCTGCCTGTACGCGATCCAGAAGCGCAGGGCCTCGTCGAACACCTTGCTGCGATCGACATCCCGATGATCCTGCACGTAGCTGTCTACTTCGCCGAGCAGGTCAGGGTCCACCGTTACACTCACCTTCTGTCGTCCGCGCATAGCTCGTCACCTTTCCAGGACTGTAATATGGCGCGAAGTAGGGCCTGCTATCGCATGAATTATACTACGAGCCAAATAAGGGCGTCTTCGGGCTCTGGGGTGATCGAGACCGCGCCAGTAGAGTAAGGGAAGGACGAGAGCCTGGATGCTGGAGGCCCTCGCCGCGAGAGGCGTGGCTACGCGATCCCCAGCAGCCGGATCAGCCCGAGGCTGAGCGTTCCCAGGAAGAGGATCGAGAGCACGACCGTGGCGAAGATCCTCGGGCCCACACTCCGGACCGCCGCGATATCCACCCCCATCCCGAGGCCCGCCATTGACACGACCATCAGTAGGCTGCTGGCCCACTTGGCGTCGACCGACACGGCATCAGGGATGATCGCCAGGCTCCGCAACGCTCCCAGGCACAGGAAGCCGGTGACGAACCAGGGGAGAAGGGTCGAGAGCTTTGGCTTCTGACCCTCAGCCGCGGCAGAGCGGGCGAAGATCAGCCCGAAGATAAGCACCACGGGGCCAAGGAACAGCACTCGCACCAGCTTCACCAGGGTCGCCACCTGGCCGCTCAGCTCGCTGACAGAGAAGCCCGCGGCCACCACCTGGGGCACCGCGTAAACAGTCGTTCCCGCCAGGACCCCATACTGGTAGAGGCTCAGCTGTAGCAGCGGGACTAGAAGCGGAAGGGTGAGCACCACAACCACCCCGACCACCGCGGTCAGCGCTATGGACATGCTTATATCGCGTTTGTCGGCCCTGATGGTGGGAGCCACCGCCGCGATGGCGGAGTTGCCACAGATGGAGTTGCCCACGGCAATCAGGATGGATAGCTTCCGGCTGAGCCCAAAGGCCCTGCCAATGGCCATGCTGGCGAGGATGCCCAGGGTAACCGCGGCGGTGATCAGCAGCAGGACCCGAGGCCCGGCGTGCAAGATGTCGGCGAAGTTAATGGCGGCGCCCAGCAGAGCCACGCTGAACTCCAGCAACTGCTTGGCGGCAAAGGCCACGCCGGAATCGGTCGCCGCCGGCTGGCCCACCAGATTTCGAAAGAGCATGCCTATAATGATGGCCCATACCAGCCCCTCCAGCACGGCAAGGCGTTGCCCTAGGAGGGTGGCCGCCAACGCCATGGCCGACAGCAGGGCAAGGCCGGGCAGGTAGCCCAAGACCGGCCGCAGCGACTCCTTCGCAAATGCTATGGCTCCGGGTGCAGCAGCCACTCTACTCCCCCGTTTGCGATCCTATATCCAGGCTTGAGTTTATCAGCAGCTTTGCTATAATTCCAGTGCTCGTATCGTATCATCATCCAGTAGTCACAGTTATGGTTATCCCTCGTCATTCCGGTTGCTCTCGACGAAAAACTCCACGGCGGGAGGTTGAATATGAACCTGAACCAGTTAAAGGTCTTCTGTGAGGTGGTGGAACGCAAGGGATTCACCAGGGCCGCCGAGGCGCTGTACCTCACTCAGCCGGCCGTCTCTCGCCAGGTGCAGGAGTTGGAGCGCTACTACGGCGCCGAGCTTTTCGAGCAGATCGGCAAGCGGATCCACCCAACGGAAGCCGGTGAGACCCTCTACCGCTACGCCAAGGATATCTTCCACACCCTGGACGATCTCGAAGTTGAGATCAACCAGCTGAAGGGGCTGAAGGCAGGGCATCTGCGGATCGCCGCCAGTGCCACGGCTGGAACCTACCTGTTGCCCCCGCTGCTGGGCAAGTTCAAGCGCAAGTACCCGGGCGTCGAGATTACCCTGGAAATTCACAACTCCCAGCAGGTCGAGCAGAGGTTACTGGAGTACCAGCAGCTGGACCTAGGCGTGGTGGAGCGCCCAGTAAGCGAGGACGCGCTCCACTGGGAGGCCTTCGACAAAGACGAGCTGGTGGTCATCGTCTCCACGGACCACCCACTTGCCGGAAGGGAAACCGTTTCCGCGGCAGAGCTTCAGAAGGAGAGGCTGATCGTTCGGGAGCAGGGTTCCGGAACCCGGACCATCCTGGACGAGGAGTTCGGCCGTTTGGGGCTCCGAATGCGCCCAATCATGGAGCTTGGGTCCACCGCCGCCGTGAAGCAGGCGGTAGCAGCCGGATTGGGAATATCGGTGGTTGCCCGCCGAGCGATCAACCTGGAGGTTGAGGCGGGTCTCCTGAAGACCCTGACCTGTCCCGACATTCAGATGGTCCGGGATGTCATCTTCGTCCACCACAAGGACAAGCGTCTCTCCAGGGCGGCATCGGCATTCCTGGAGATCCTGAAAAAGGCCTACCCGGAAAGCCCGGACGGCACGGGCGATCTTCCGGCTCCACCGCGGTGAGCCGGTCCAGCCGCGGCTTCGCCCGATCGTTACTTGCCAACCGTGGGCCGGCGCAATTCCTTCCCCTCCAGCCCAGCCGTGTGGGATAATAGCCGGCGAATGGGGGCCCGATCCCAAAGTGCATGCTGACGACTTGGGTCCTCGCTTGGTCCCAACTCGATTTCGCGAGGTTGTCCTCAATGCCTCGTAGGCGAAATGGACGCTCCAAGGCGGCGGTTATCGCCGAGCTCCCGGTGCTTCCGATTCGGGACACCGTGCTGTTCCCTCACATGATGAGCCCTCTCTTCGTGGATAGGGATCGGTCTTTGCGCGCCATCGATGAAGCGATGATGCGCGAGCACACTGTGCTGATCGTCTCCCAGCTGAACTCCGACATCCAGCGCCCGAACAAAGAGGACCTGTATCTGATTGGGACCGAGGCGATCATCGGTCGCGTCCTCAAGATGCCGGAGGGCACCACGAGCGTACTGGTCCAGGGGCAGCGGCGGATAAAGCTCATGGACGTGGTGCTCGAGGAGCCCTACCTCCTGGCCACGGTCGAGCCCCTGGAGGAAGTGATAGTTGATCCCGAGCCGGGTGGCTACACCGTTGACTCGCTGATGCGCGCGGTTCTCGTGCTGTTCGAGAAGTGCGTCAAGCTGAGCCACACACTGCCCGACGACGTATACGTGGCAGCCATGAATGTGGACGAGCCAGGGTGGCTGGCCGACCTGGTTGGGTCCACCATCGACCTCCCGCTGACCGACCGGCAAGAACTGCTGGAGATGCTGGACCCCGTGGCCCGGCTTTACAAGGTGAGCATCCACCTGGCCAAAGAGCTGGAAGTGCTGGAGCTGGAGAACAAGATCCACTCCCAGGTCCAGAAAGAAGTGGACAAGTCCCAGCGGGAGTACTTCCTGCGAGAGCAGATCAAGGCGATCCAACATGAGTTGGGCGAGAGCGATTTGATGACCCGTGACGCATCCGAGCTACGGGAGAAGATCGCGACCTCCGGCATGCCGCCTGAGGTGTCCAAGAAGGCCGAGACTGAACTGGAGCGATTGCTCAGCATGCCGTCGGCGTCACCCGAGGTGGCGGTCATTCGCACCTACGTCGACTGCCTGGTGAGCCTCCCGTGGACCAACCAGACCGAGGACCACCTGGACCTGGTTTGCGCCGCAAAGCTGCTGAACAGCAACCACCACGGCCTTTCCAAGGTAAAGGAACGCATTCTGGAGTACATGGCCGTTCGGAAGATGGCCGCGCAGTCCATGCGCAGCCCCATACTCTGTTTCGTCGGCCCGCCGGGCGTCGGTAAGACCAGCCTGGGTCGCTCCATCTCCCAGGCGCTTGGGAGGAAGTTCGTCCGAATATCGCTGGGAGGTATTCGTGATGAGGCGGAGATCCGGGGTCACCGGCGCACCTACGTCGGGGCCCTGCCCGGCCGGATAATCCAAACGATGCGCAACGCCGGCACATCCAACCCCCTCTTCATGATGGACGAGATAGACAAGATTGGCGTGGACTTCCGCGGCGACCCCTCGGCCGCGCTGCTGGAAGTGCTGGACCCGGAGCAGAATCGCGCATTCTCCGACCACTATCTGGACGTGCCCTACGACCTCTCGAAGGTGCTCTTCATCGCCGCGGCCAACTCCCTGGACCCGGTCCCCCCAGCGTTGCGCGACCGCATGGAGGTGATCGAGCTACCCGGCTACGTGGAGGAGGAGAAGCTCCAGATTGCCCGACAGTTCCTGGTGCCGAAGCAGTTGATGGAGCACGGCCTGGGAGCAGACCAACTCCACTTCACCGACAGCGCCCTGGTGCAAGTCATCCGCCAATATACCCACGAAGCGGGTGTGCGCAACCTGGAGCGGGAGATCGGCTCCGTCTGCCGGAAGGTGGCCAGACGGGCCGCCGAAGGCAGAAAAATCCCCCCCCTGATCACGGACCGCTCGCTTCCCCGCTTTCTCGGACCCGAGAAGTACTTCTATGGCAGCGCAGAGGAGCGAGACGAGATAGGGGTGGCGACGGCGGTCTACTGGTCACCCAACGGCGGAGACGTAATGGCCATCGAAGTCGCCCTGATGGACGGCAAGGGGAACCTGGTGCTGACCGGCCAGTTGGGCGACGTTATGAAGGAGTCGGCTCAGGCTGCCCTCACCTACTCACGCTCCCGATCCCACGAACTGGGAGTGCGTCAGGGCTTCTACGAGCAGATGGACATTCATGTACACGTGCCGGCAGGCGGCATCCCAAAGGATGGCCCCTCCGCCGGCATTACCATCGCGACGGCGCTGATCTCCGCCCTCACTCACCACGCAGTCCGAAAGGACGTCGCGATGACGGGGGAGATCACCCTTCGGGGGAGGGTTCTGCCGGTCGGTGGCGTGCGAGAGAAGGTGCTTGCCGCCCACAGGGCGGGGGTCACCACATTCATCCTTCCCCAGAAGAACGTGAAGGACTTGGTGGAGGTCCCGGCGGCGGTCAAACGCCAGCTCCAATTCGTGCCGGTCGACCACATGGATCAGGTACTGCCCGTGGCTTTGGTAAACGGCGTCGAGCCTAGGCCCACACAGTAGGGCGATCACCAAACAACTGGAATTAAGGAGGCGTGAGCGATGGCGGGAAAGAAGTCGGGCAAGGACAAGCCTAAGAATGTTAAAGAGCCTATGAAGAACAAGGGACCAAAAAAGAAGTAGGGGATCCAGGCAGCGGGGGCTCGCGGACTGTCGCGACCCCCATTCACTTCTTCGGCAGCAACCGTGCCGACGATTATGCATGACCTCGTGGAGGGCATCAAGATGAGCGAAGAAGAGATGAGAGAAGGCCAGGGAGGCAGGGCCGCGGGCCCGGAGCCAGGGTCCGAACAGGTCGGGGCAACCGAGGCATCGGCGGCCGATCCGATCCATCAGCGATGCTCCTGCATGGTCCAGGCAGAGCACGCCGAGATCAACCAGGGGCTCGCCGGCATGGTTCAGGCGGAGCGCGTGGAGCTCAACCAGAGCGCGGCGCTGGCCGTTGTGGCACGAGATGCCACGGTGAAGATGGGCGGATCGCTGATTACCGCCGCCAGTAACCTCACCGTCGATAGGGGCGGGTCCCAGTGGCTGGTAGCTGGGGAGGCCCGCGTTCATCAGGGGGGCGCCGGCATAGTCGTCACGCGGCACGCCCATTTGACTGATTCCAAGGTAGGGATACTGCTGGCCGGGCGCGTCGACGGCAAAGTACAGGCGCTGATGAGCACCGAGTCGGCGCTTCGTTTCGGCGCGGCCCTGGGTGCCACGCTCGGGGTGGCCGTCCTGCTGCGTCGCCTACTGTGGGGCCGTTGACGGGTAAGTTAGCCAGGTGATAGACTTGCACCAGTCTCCGACTATCTATGGGAGATAGCTTAGGAGGGTTGCATGAATTCCATTCAGCCCACAAGCGAAGTGGAGCACGCGTCGGACCTCTTCGTCGCGATCATCGAAAAGCTGATGACTCAGCGTATGCTCGGCGAGAATTTCGACCAGCAGGTGACTCCGTCGCAGTTGGTGGCGTTGCGATACCTCTTTCTCAACGAGAGCAGTCTCATGAGCGACGTGGCCGAGGGGCTAGGTATCAGCTTCCCAGCAGCCACCAAGACTATCGATCGACTGGTGCGCAAAGGGTTGGCTGGTCGTTCCGAGGACCTCCGCGACCGCCGCGTTGTGCGAATCAGGCTGACCGAAGAGGGAAGATCCCTGGTGATGGACATCTACAAGGAGAGGGCGCGCCGCTTCTCAACGGTTATGGCGCGCCTTGACCCTGTGGCTTTGAGTTCCCTTCATCGAGGAGTGGAAGCCTTCATCACCTCGGCAATCGACGATGAGGAGACGGTTAGGTCCGTCTGTCTGCATTGCGGCAGCGAGCACCACGACAGCTGCCCTGTGAAGGTTGCCTTCATCAGACTGACGCGAGCCCAGGACGCCTTGCGACAGGCGTAGGTAACATCCCGACTTGCAGTCCCGGCCAGCCGACCTCTGGCCGGGACTGTTGCCTCTCTACTCCTTCCAGCCAGGCGCTCCGCCCCCTAACCGTTCCGCATATTTGGCGATGAAACTTCGGGTGTTTCGAGGGGTCCATTCCGCGGTAAGGGTGGTCGATTAGCTCGCTCGAGGTTGTGATAGTGACTCGACTCTCTGCCATCGTGGTAAGTTGGAACACCAGAGATCTCTTACGACGCTGCCTCGAGTCGCTCTCCGCGTCCTCCTGCGAAGGCGGCCAATTGGAGTTGCTGGTGGTGGACAACGGATCCACCGACGGCTCCCCGGAAATGGTTCGATCCGACTTCCCCGGTGCCACCCTCATAGCCAACGGCCAGAACCTGGGCTTCGCGCGAGCCAACAACCAGGCCATCGCCCGAGCCGAGGGTCAGCACCTGTTGCTCGCCAATACCGACACCGAGATGGTGGGATCGGCAGTCGCCGACATGGTCCGCTACGCCGACGAGCACCCGGACGTTGCCGTTGTGGGGCCACAACTCCTGAACGCCGACGGCTCGGTCCAGTCCTCTCGTCGCAGCTTCCCGACCGCATCCACCGCCTTCCTGGAGAGCACCGTGCTCCAACGCTGGCTGCCAAACCATCCGGCGGTGCGCCGATACTACCTGCTGGACAGCCCGGATGGGGAGACCCAGGAGGTAGACTGGCTGGTGGGAGCGTGCCTCCTAGTGAGGGGCGAGGCGTGCCGCCAGGTGGGGCTGATGGACGAGGGTTACTTCATGTACTCCGAGGAGATGGACTGGTGTCGACGATTCTCGGATGCGGGCTGGAAGATCGTCTATCTTCCAACGGCCAGGGTGATCCACTACGAGGGCCAGAGCAGTGGCAAGGATCCATACCACCGCCACACCCGATTTCAATACAGCAAATGCCGCTACTTCGAGAAGCACCGTGGCCCCCGGTTCGCTCAATTGCTCAGGGTATTCCTGCTGGGAAACTACCTCTTCCTCTGGCTGGAGGACGCGGCAAAGCTGGTACTGCTGAGGCGGAATAGGTCCATGAGGAGAGAGCGGATGTCGGTACTGGCGAAGGTGCTCCGGTGGCAGCTACGCTGGGTGGCTCGATGGGGTAAGATAGACCCCTGATGAAAAGCATGGGAGCGCAGCACGCCCGTTTCGTAGGGAGACGCATGAGTCGCCTTTTCGCCTGCTTGGACGCCGGGGCGGGCGCGCCCCCGACTCATGGCCGTGGTAGAGCGATAGGCCAGCAAAGGAGGCCTGAGGATGGCTGCCGGGCCGAGGGTCCTGATGGTCACGGGCGAATATCCGCCCTACCTGGGCGGCGTTGGCGATTACACCGCGCTACTGTGCCGGCACCTCACTGAAGCCGGGGCGGCGGTGTCCGTGCTGACCAGTCGATTATCCGAGGCCCCCACCGTCCCCGAATCCGCAGGGGGGCCGGGGCTGTTCCGGCTCATCCAAAAGTGGGGTTACGGCTCCTGCGGAGAGATCGCATCCCTGGCCAAGAGGCAGGGGTGCCAGGTGGTCCACCTGCAGTACCAGGCCGCTGCCTTCGGCATGCACCCCTTCGCAAATCTGCTTCCCGCCTACCTGCGGGTCCGCCTGAGTGGGGTGAAAGTGGTGACCACTTTCCACGATCTCAGGGTCCCCTACCTCTTTCCCAAGGCCGGCCCATTGCGTGCTCGGGCGCTGAAGGCGATGGATTCCCGCAGCCACGCCTCCGTGCTTACAAACGAGCCCGACCTGCAAGAGTTGGGCGGACCTGGGGTCGGCCCAGGCGGCAAGACGGGGAAGAGATGGCTGATACCCATTGGGAGCAACGTGGACAACGCCCCGCCCACGGACTTCGACCGCCAACTGTGGCGGCGGCAGATGGGAGCGGACGAAGAAACCATGATGGTGTCCTACTTCGGATTCATGAACGACACCAAGGGGGTTGAGTTCCTGGTGCAAGCCCTCGGTTTGCTGCTGGGCAGAGGAATCCATCTGAAGCTTGTGGTGGTGGGAGGCGAAGCAGGGGACACGGACCCAACGAATCGTGACTACTCCAAGCGTCTGCTGCAGATGATCCAATCACGCCATCTTGAAGATCGGGTATACTGGACCGGATTTGTGTCCGCTGAACAGGTATCCGCTTCGTTGCTCTCGTCGGATATCTGCGCTCTCCCCTTCCGCGACGGCGCCTCGGTGCGGCGCGGTAGTCTGCTGGCTGCAATCCTCCACGGGCTACCCGTGGTGACCACCTTCCCTGAGAAACCGGAGCCGCTGCTGATGAACGGTGAGAACCTGGCCATGGTGGAGAGGGATAGCCCCAGGGCCCTGGCCGACGCCTTGGAGGAGCTGTGGCGCGACCCCGCCGCCCGGGCGGGTCTCTCAGCCGGTGCCCGTAAGTTGGCGGAGCGCTTCGCCTGGCCAGAGATCGCGGCCCGGCACCTGGAGATGTACGAGTCATTGCTGAGCCGTTAGCCGGCCCCATCAGATCCCTATTGTTGAGGAATCACGTTTGGCAGACAGTGCATATATGAAGCCTCGGGGTGCGAGGTGGCTGGCCGGTGTCGTCGTTGCCCCCATCCTGGTATCAATCATCACTCTGGTCGCGCTGGCCCTCAGACTCCACAACCTGGGGGTCCAGAGCCTCTGGGTTGATGAGGCGATGAGCGTAGTTTTCGCCTCCAAGCCCCTGCCGGATCTAATGCAGCTACTGGTTACAGACGACATCCACCCACCGCTCTACCCGGTGTTCCTCCATTATTGGATGGCAGTGGCGGGGAACAGCGAGTACGCGGCTCGCCTCCCATCAGCCGTCATGGGGACGATGCTGATACCGCTGATCTACATCGTGGGCAGACGGCTGGAGCAGCTGGCCGATCCCGAGTCTCAACCTATTGTCAGTCCCGTTGGATTCGTGGCTGCCATACTAGCCGCCACCTCCGCCTTCTACATCGGCTACTCCCAGGAGGCGCGCAATTACATGGCAGTCACCCTGCTGGGGTTGCTCTCCTCATACCTGCTGCTGTGGGCGTTGCCCAGCCGCGGCCGAAGGATCTGGATAGCTTATGGGCTGGCCACCCTGGCCGCCCTATACACCCACTACACTGCCTCCCTACTGCTGCTGTTCCAGGCAGCATTTGTTCTACTGATGCGCAAACCCTACGGCGGCGCGTGGAAGCGCTGGCTGGTCACGGCTGTTGCGGTGGGAATAGGCTTTCTTCCGTGGCTTGGCTTCTCGGTGGCCCAGATCCAGCGCATCAGCGACTACTGGCCCGGCACCCTCCAACTGGAAGCGGCTCTGCGCACCTCCCTCCTGCAGTTCGTGGTTGGTGGGGGTGGCTCCAGCCTCCAGGGGATGGTGCTGCCGGCGACTATGGGGGGCGGTCTTCTGTTACTGGGAGTGCTGGCCCTGGTGGCGGGCGGGTCCCGCCGAACACCCTCCCAGCCTGCGCTATTCCTGCTGCTTTACATGCTGATCCCCGCAGTCCTGATCTTCGGTGTTGCGTACTTCCGGCCGAAGTTCGACCCGCGCTACCTGCTGGTGATCACCCCAGCCTTCTACCTGACCGTGGCCTGGGGGATCGGCGCGATGTTGCGATCGGCTCTCCAGCCCAGCAAGCCGATGCTGCTCAGGGTGCTGCTCCCGCTCCTTGGAATCGCCGCCCTGGCAGCTTCCGTCACGGTCTCCACGGTTTATGGCGAGCCCAACAAAGTGATGCACGTTGGCGACGGCAGCGGTGCCTCCTCTGATTATGGCGACTATCGCGCCCTCGTCTCCTACCTGGAGTCCAAGGCCGAGCCCGGTGATGCCGTAGTGCTGATGATGAACAGCTACCAC
>Ga0209429_10000935_pt1 | contig 18829 bp, 19 predicted proteins | sample BarGraNGADG00212_3_FD_184493 | JGI IMG/M metagenome (GOLD analysis project Ga0209429, IMG submission 184493) | Arctic peat soil microbial communities from Barrow, Alaska - Barrow Graham LP Ref core NGADG0004-212 (SPAdes) (version 2) | ecosystem: Environmental > Terrestrial > Soil > Wetlands >...
GGCTGCAGGCCGAAAATGATTCGGCGCGTTCCTTCATGTACCGGAACAATTTTTGCTGCGATATCCATTAAATTCTGAGGCGTCAGGTCACTGGCATACGATAGTTTTGCAACTTCACACAGGACATGGTATTTGAGTTCCTGAACATCCGTATCAAATAAATTCATCTGAGTGCTCCTATGTGACCATCAGCCGGGAAGAATCAAAGCAAGGATCGGTCCGGTGTCACTATGATTTTGACCTGGGCCTTCTTGTCCGGGCCTGTAAGTGTTCCGAAGCCTTGTGTTACGATATCATCAATATAGATTTTTTTCGTGATGTATCCTTCCGCTTTGATTCTGTTGTCCGCCATCATTGCAATCGTTGACGGGAAATCATTGCAGTAGCAAATGCTTCCGATTATTTTCTTCTCACTCAGGACAATGGAGTTGGGATTATATTCGATTTTCCCTTCCCAGATACTGGTTACTACGAGTGTGCCGGCATATGTCAGGCCGTCAAGAGCGAGCTGGTAACACTGCTGCGAACCGGTTGTCTCAAAAGCAATATCCACACCCAGTCCGCCTGTCAGTTTCATGATTTCGGCAACTACGTCCACTGCACCGGGATCCAGAACGGCGTCAGCACCGGCACGCAGTGCGTATTCCTGGCGCATCGATTTTCTCTGTATGACAAGAACCTGTTTGGCACCGGCGGCTTTCAGGCACTCAATGGTTGCCAGGCCGATCGGGCCTGCACCTGTGACTACAGCACTCTGGCCGATGAGAAAGCTGCCTACACGCAGGGAATGAAGAGCGACAGACATCGGTTCAATAAGCGCTGCCTTCTCATAACTGAGGGAGTCAGGAATCTTATGGACGAATTTGGAAAGAAATGTAGTGTACTCGGAGAAACCTCCGCCGCCGCCTGCAAGACCGTGAAATCCAAGGGAAGAGCAAAGATTGTATTTACCGTTTAAACATGCCGGGCATTTGCCGCAGACATCCATTGGCTCCACAACGACCCTGTCCCCGATTTTAACGTTTGTGACGTTTCTGCCAATATCAACAACTTCACCGGAGAACTCATGACCCATGATAATCGGAGCTTTCTCCCCTGTTATGGGATGAGGTTTATCAACCGGTATGAAAATAGGTCCGGCTAAATATTCATGCAGATCGCTTCCGCAGATCCCGCACCATTTTACTTTGATTTTTACAGTGTCATCTTTAACCTGAGGCTCTGTAACGTCCTCAATTCTTACATCTCTTTGTTTATACCACAATGCAGCTTTCATACGAAATACCTCATCTTTCCTGATTTGTTTTGATTACCATTTAACCTTACCATCTTTTCCGGGCAGCCAAAACAAACAAAAAGTCATGCCAGAGGCACCCCAAAAGCGATTTACATTATAGATATGGGATTATTCGGACCCATCGAATGCAGGACTCAGATCCTGCTTCTATCCTAAATGCAATATTTGAAGCAACCGCAGGAATGATATAGTAATCATATGAGAACCGGCTGCGAAAGTTTATGCGGGATTTGATTCCAACATTCATATCCTTATGAAGATACATAGGAGGCATTATGAAAAACTTCCCGGAATACATCGATAATCTGCCCAACATATGTGGACGCGAGCGCGAGATAGAAGAGGCAGTCAGGGCATCCAGGGCGACCGGACCGTTATATCCCAAAGGTACATCAATAGAGATCGCCGGTATTCGCGCGGCCTTCGCCATTGAACTGCATATGCATCAGCCTCTTATACCTGCAGGCGGTTCTGACATGAGATCCGCCCGCATGATCGGCAACCTTCAGCATATGGAAGAGAATCAGGGGATCGGGGACAACCACAACGCACCGGCCTTCCGATGGTGCTATAAACGGATGGCCGAGTTTATTCCTGCCCTTCTTCTTGAAGGCAAAAAGCCGCGGTGCATGCTGGAATACTCGGGCGCACTGCTTCACGGGCTGCGAACAATGGGAGCCGATGACGTTATTGAAGCCCTTAAAGCAGTCACGAGTGAATCCGGAAATACCGGGGCGATTGAATGGGTAGGCTGCACCTGGGGACATGCGGTGGCCCCCTCGACACCGGTGCAGGACTTCCGACTTCACGTCAGGGCCTGGCAGCATCATTTTGCCGCCATCTTCGGGCTTGAGGCTCTCGGTCGGGTACGCGGTTTTTTCCCCGCTGAGATGGCGCTTCCCAATCACCCTGATGTGGCGTATGAGTTCGTCAGGACACTCCTTGACTGCGGTTATGAATGGGTAATGGTACAGGAAAACTCCGTTGAGCAGTTCACCGGAGTTCCTCTGGATAATAAACATATACCTCATCGGCTGGTCTGCAGGAATTCCACCGGCAAAAGCGTCCAGATTACTGCAATCATCAAAACACAGGGCAGCGACAGCAAGCTCGTTGCACAGATGCAGCCTTATTATGAAGCAAAAACACTGGAACGCATGACTTTGGCAGGCCGGGAGATTCCCCTTTTAGTTACACAGGCTGCTGACGGTGAAAACGGCGGCGTTATGATGAATGAATTCCCGCCGAAGTATCACGACGTTATACGCGAATGCTCGGGAACTGATGTCCCGATTATGAATGTCTCGGAGTATCTGGAGCAGATTTTTGCTCTGGGTATCAGGCCCGCTGATCTGCCGGCGATCCAGCCGGCCGGCCAGCACCGTATCTGGGCAGTAATGACGCCCGGCAGCAATGGCCGTGATCAGCTGCGCGAGACAATCGCCGGTATCATGGAATCGGATGACCGGTTCCATGTAGACGGCGGGAGCTGGACCGATGATATTTCATGGGTACGCGGGTACGACAATGTACTGGCCCCCATGCAGAGGGCCAGTGCTGTGTTCAATGACAAACTTCTTGTTCCTGGAATATCCACCAATAATCCTATATATCGTGACGCCCTGTTTCATCTGCTGACTGCAGAAACAAGCTGTTACCGGTACTGGGGTCAGGGAATCTGGACGGATTACGGCGCAGAGCTGGCACGCAGAACAGAAGAAGCGGCAAGCCGCTTCTTCTGTTAGCTGTCCCATGTAGAGGCAGCATCAGAACTTACTTATTATGTTAACAGGCAAGTTCATACAAGAATCATTTTCTGTTCTTCTTGGCAGCAGCGCGTTTACGAATATCACGTTCACGGCTGTTTTCAAAATGAGCTCTTACCTTGACTTCTTTTAATGTGCCTTCTTTTGCCACCTGTCTTTTGAATTTGCTTAAGGCGGCCTCAAGGGATTCAGGATTGGATACTGTTACTTTAGCCACGAATCATTCTCCTCCATATCATACTTACATTTTGGGTTTCAACTTAATGTCTTTCGACAAAGGGGTCATTTTCTATATATAACATTGACTTTATGGCCAACGGTATATGTCTTTCCGGCAGAAAGGACGATGCGATAGGGTTTGTTCTCAAAATTGTCGTCTGCTTCAACAATAGCGGGCAGTCCGTTCCAGGGCTCCAGACAGAAGAACGGTGCTTTCTTCCTGGGCAATGAGGGCATCGACATCGTAGTCGCTGTAGTCGATGGCAAATTCTGTGCCCTGGAGTCTCTTATTGATCTTAGCAGCAGACAAGGTGAAATCATACGGGTACATCTTCATGGTAGTATCATTGGCTTTCAGTTTAAAGACTGCCTTGCTGTCCGTGCACTCCTCCAGTTGGAATTCAGATTTGCGGGCGAAACCATGCTTGCTTGCAATGGTATAGCGCTCGTCTTGAAAGCTGACCTCATTATTCCTGATGGCACTGACAAATGGGAAAAGAACAGGCGCATGCCCGTTCCAATATGCCTTGTCACCGGTCCACACGTATTCTCTGCCGTGATTCATATAAGAAATCAGTTCGCCACCCATGGTGTCGACAACAGCCTCCGCCGAACCGATTTTTAATGTCCTTTGCATTGATTACCTGCCACCTTCCTAAGTCGGTCAATTATCCTATTATACCATGTTCCCCTGCTGACTGGATTAATCACAAGAGAATAAGACAAATTTTTTAAAGATCGCCTTCATTTCCGCCTCAATGCAGTCCGCAAATATGATTTCGTTGACTCATGATCGGCGGTATAATGACAAAGGAAGCATAAGGAGGGGCAATATGTGTGGCCGTTATTTCATCGATGATGCAGAGACAACCGCCGAAATGCGAAAAATTTTCAATGAAATTAATCAGCGATATCATAACACAAATCTGAGTGTTGTGTTGAAAACCGGCGAAATTTTTCCGACAGACAGAGCCCCGGTGCTGATAAACGAGCAAAAGAACGTCCAACCCGTTCTGATGACATGGGGATATCCTACATGGCACGGGAGCGGCGTGGTAATTAATGCCCGTGCTGAAACGGCGGAAGAAAAGCCCATGTTCCGGGCAAGCATTCCCCAAAGGCGCTGCATTATTCCTTCGAGCGGATTTTTCGAATGGAGTCACAGCAAAGACCAGCCCAAAACCAAATTTCTGTTAAAACAGAACAGTTCCGAGATGCTCTATATGGCCGGTCTTTACTCAATTTTCACAGATCAGGACGGCAAAAAACATGCCGCTTACGCGATACTGACAGCCAATGCGAATGCGTCAGTCAGTCCGATTCATGACCGCATGCCGCTTATCGTCGCACCTGACCTGCATGAACGCTGGCTTCAGGACGAGGAGTATGCCAGGTCAATGCTGTCTGCCCCCTGCCTTGCCGAAATGACCGCGATGCAGGTTTGACTGCAGGACAAGCGGCATAAAAGCATCCCGCACACCTGTCTCCCGGTGCAGATCTGTCTTTCGATGATACTCAGCATTCGGCAAAGTTCTGTCTTACGACGATGCTCAGCATTCGGAAGACTCAGTCTTTTGCCGCCGGATACTCATTACAGAGCAGGCGGTATGCAGGCTCGTCCTCGTCGATCTTTGGGAATCGCCCGAGCGGCGCCAGAAAGCGATTATCAGTATTGTCATCATTGCTCATGGATACTTCACCGATCAGTACGGCGCGGGAGTCCATGGGGATAATAAATTCGTGATAATAATAGGGATAGAGTGTCAGACTCTCGCCGGGATGCAGGACAATTTTCTGTCCGGCCGGCACTTTATACCTGCGTCCGTCCTGGAAAATCTCCACATCGGTATCCGCAAGCTTCTCGTCCTGTGTAGCATTATAGAGTGTGTATTCTATATCACCGCCGCCGCGATTAATAATGTCTTCCATTTTATTCCAGTGAAAATGCATGGGCGAGACCTGCCCCGGCTCACACATCATAATCTTTTCAGCGTATGTCTTGGTATATTTCGGGTTGTGTACATTTCCGTTGCGGACCGTTATAAGCGCCAGTCCCAGATGTGCATAATCGCCCATCCCGTAGTCAGTTACATCCCATCCCAGCATGTTGTCACGGATCTCATCATACTCGTGCCCCTTGCCGCTCCAGTCTTCCGGGGTGAACCCGAGAAATGGCGGCAATTCGAACCGGTGAGCATCCATCAGTTTCTCGAACCTCTTGATGATTGCATTAATCTCTGATCGTTTCATAGTACATCCTCCTGTCATTGATTCAATAATGATTCGCAGGCCTGCTCTGCTGCCTGAATCTCATTTATATTCTTTAATATAGTAAATGACCACTCAATGGTTTCCGATCCATGGGGCGCCAACGTGTGCAGTGTATTTTGTGCCTCGTGGTATTTTCTCCCGTACACAGATGAATTGGAGGGCTCCAGGCCAATGACGCAGTCACCGCTGGCAATCGACTTCCACTCCATAAAGTAGGGCAGCTGTTTCTGATTGAAGCTGATTTTGACGCCGATTCCCAGTCGTTCGCTGACGATTGCGGCAAATGTCCCGCCGTCTCCGTCCGCAGCCAGTTCATGGATGAATACGCACTCTTTTTCGTTATCAACCGGCTGCTCCATCATGTTCCAATGATCCAAGTGCTCCTGTGACCACGGTTCCCGGGGCGTTACCTTCCTTGTCGGCAAAATCAGCCGGCATCCGCTTTCCAGGAAAGGATATCCAAAGTTACAGTGATACATCAGCATCATTGTTTCTTCCCTGAAAGACTGGTTCTCGACCTGATCGCAGATATGAATAACTCCGGAATTGAATTTGGAAGTGATCGTGCGGCGAAGGAGCATATTCTCGCCGAATAGCTCAGCTTCCCGCATCTCACCGCTGATCTTAAGTATGTAATCATCGTCCTGCCAGAACGCGTCGGCGCAGACATGTTCTGCCGGTGTTGTCCTCATCCTGCCATGCATCGGATATTCCTTGCCGTCCGTTTCGCATGGGGCGCATATATTTTCCAGACCGCAGGTAAAAAACAAACCGCCTGTAATACTCCGCAGAGCTTCCTGTCCGTGTGTATCAAAAGAATTCCGGCCGTTCAGTCCGGGCTTGGCTGTAAAGCTCAGATTGATGCCCTTATATTCAAGAGAAGCGATATCCATACACTTATCTGCCAGAACCAGGAACTGCATGTCTGCATTCTTGACTTCAACTGCCCGGAGATTGTTCGCCCTGCCCTCAGACAGCGTACAATATCTTGAATAGGCAAGCTGCTGCATACTTCCTGTATACTGAAGCAATTTTTTCTTATCCATAAGCCTCACTCCAGATTGGCATGATGCTGCCAAAGATTCTTCATATCCAGATGCCTGCGGTCGATGATCATTTTTGCCACAATATCACCCAGAAGAAGTAGTGTCTGTTCAAACAGCGAGGTCATCGGCTGATCGGAATCGATCTCGTCATCCAGATAGTTTTTTGTACGCACCGGGATGCGCACCATGAATTCCACGATGTCCTTTAATTCACTGTCAGGGTTGGAACCGATGTGGACAACCTTTGCCCCTATAATATGGGCCTTTTTGGCAATGCCTGCGGGGAAAAGGGTTGTCCCGCTTCCGGAACCTACGATGAGAACATCGTCAGCCGTGATAGCCGGCTCGGTGATCTCACCTACAATATGGGTATCAATGCCCAGGTGGGCCCAGCGTTTCGCTATGGCTTGCAGGGAGAGAAGAACCCTGCCCACACCCACGAAAAACACTTTTCGGGAACGCAGAACAATATCTATGAGCTGCTCGACTTCGTTTTCGTTGATACATCCCAGAGAAGTATCCAATTCCTTCAAAACCAAGGCCCTGACCGCTGCATATCGGGGATCCTGCATCTTAATGCACCTCCTGATGTGAAATTGCTTTTTCGCGCAGTGCAAGGAGTTCCCGGACGCTCCCGCTTATGTCATCACGCTTAATGCATGTACTGCCGGCCACGAAAATATCAACATCCCGGGATCCAAGGCTAAGAAGATTAGCCTGGGAAATGCGGCCGTCTATTTCGATCTTGGTATCCAGGGCTCTGTCTTCAATCATTTTGCGAAGTTCCCATATTTTCCGGGCAGCATACGGAACCTGCTGCTCCGACGCACTGCCGGCATAACCGGGGTTGATCAGCATAAGAAGAACTGTATCGCACTTTTCCAAAACATAGTCCAGTGTACTCAGTGACGTTGACGGCTTGAGTGCAACACCGGCCCTGACGCCCTTCGCACGGATCATATTCAGCCGGTTGTCTATATGAGGTTCACATTCTACATGGAACACTAATTGCTGCACGCCGATATCAAGCAGTTCGTTAACAAAGTACTCCTGGCTGTCTGCCATCAGATGGACGTCAAATTCCAGATTTGTTTTTTTCCGAAGCTGCCTGATTACATCCAGACCGATAGGCATGCTGGGACTGAAATAGCCGTCAAGCAGGTCTACATGAAGCATCTCAAGGCCGGCATCTTCCAATTGCCTCACCTGAGACTCCAGATTACACAAGTCCAGGGTAATAAGGGATGTGGAGATTATGCATTTCCTATTCCAGATTTCAATGCTCATAGATATAACTCCTTCCAGGCTGCCTCGATTTCCGCCGTTTTCGGCAGAGATTCGATCGCGCCTTTTTTCTGAACACAAAGGTCGCCTGCGACATTTCCGAATTGGAGTGCCCTTCTCAATATGTCTTCTGTCAGGTCATGAGGTTTTTGAACTCCGGATTTAACCAGGGTCGCCAGGAAACATCCCCAGAAAGCATCCCCTGCTCCCGTGGCATCCACACAGACGGACTTGCCTCCAGGGATCGAAATGATTCTGTTATTCCAAAATGACCGGGCGCCGCTGCCGCCTAATGTCTCAACTACAACACTGATCCCGTTGGCTCCGGCCATAGCTGCGAGGTTGTCTTCCCCTCCCACCATATCGGTCTCTTCTTCGGAGATTTTGAGCAGATCGACCAGAGGGAGAATCTTTTTCACAGCAGCTGCTGCGGATTCCCGGTCATCTTCCCACAGCAGATTTCTGTAGTTCACGTCAAAGCTGACGATACAGCCGGCTTCCTTTGCCCGTTCCATAGCATATACGGTGGCATCTGAGGCCGGCATTCTTGATAATGAGCAGGATCCTGCGTGGACGATCTTTGCCTCTGTAATCCGTGCACAATCGACATCTTCCCTGGTAAGAAACATATCCGCTCCAGGTTTCCTGGCAAATGTAAAACTTCTGTCGCCGTCTTTGTTTAAAGTTACAAATGCCATTGTCGTGATTGCATCCCTGACTAATTCCGGACACAGGACTTCCACACCGTCAGCTTTCAGGGTGTCGAACAGAAACCTTCCGAAATCGTCGTTTCCGACCCTTCCGCAGAATCCGCACTCCAATCCGTTTCTGGCTGCCGCTATGACAACATTAGCCGGAGCACCGCCTGCTTTTCGAATATAGATACCGGCTTCATCACCCGGAAGAAAATCAATCACCATTTCACCGGCGCTTACAATATCCATTAACCCGTTCTCCCTTTACATCCTTACATTGGACCGCTTTCCGGGCGCACCTAATAGATCCCCCGGAAAAGCGATCCGGTGTTATTTTGAAATAGCAGTGGTTTAGATATCAGGTATCAGAATTTGGACAGCTGCATTTTCACTCTAAGGTAGGCCATAAGATTCGCCTGTACTGCGTTCTGCATTCCATGGATTTCAGGTTCATCAAATTTCTTGACTGTCTGATAATAATTGTAAAGAAACTCTGTCCCGACATTGAACTTATTGACCCCTAAACGGAAAGCTACTTCAAGCTGATCGTCGGGAATACCGCTTCCGCCATGCAGGGCAAGGGGAACATTCGTGGCGGCATTGATTTCTTTGAGGCGTTCCAGATCGAGCTTGGGTGTTTCCGTATAGAAGCCATGTGCGCTTCCGATAGCGACGGCTACGCAGTCGCATTTTGTCTGCTCACAGAATGCTGCGGCAATCTCAGGTCTGGTATAAAGGTCTGTATCGCTCTGGTCCGTGACCGTGCTTGCAAATCCGACACGTCCCAGCTCTGCTTCCACTTCTGCACCCATAGCATGGGCAACTTTGGTAATCTCACGTGTATTGGCAATATTCTCCTCAAGGGGAAGCATCGATCCGTCGTACATGACGGAAGTAAATCCGGCCTGGATCGCCTGGATAATATAATCAAATTCGCTGCAGTGATCAAGGTGGATAGCAACAGGAACTTTGACCTTTTCGGCTTCCGTTCTGACCATGGCTGCAAAAATCGCCGGTGTCGTCCAATTGTGCACTCTGCAGTGATCAGGATAAAGCATCACGATAACAGGTTTCTGAAGTTCCTCGGCAACGGTAATAACGGATTTGACAGTACTGTAATCAAAACAGTTAAATGCAATGGCAGAGGTGTTTGCCTCATTGGCCATTTTGAGAATTGTGCTTGATTTAACGAGTGTCATAATTTATGTCTCACTTTCTTTTGTGCAATTAATTGTTCCTGGTTTCAATTGTTTTTTGATAATTCTTCAAAAAGCCCCTTGAAAATAATCGATGTAGATACGGCACCGGGATCCGCATAACCAAGGGCTTTTTCGCGGAAATTTTTAGCTCTGCCAAGCTTTGGCATCATATCCTTTGTGTCTTCCACCCCTTGTCCGGCACCCTCGTATGCTGCCTTCATGATGAGAAGCACATCATCCGTATTTTTCCGGGCCTGCTTCATCGCTTCAATGGCCGGCAGAAGTGCATCGAGCATAGTCATGTCCCCTGCTTTCGAGCGGCCTCTTCGTGAAATGGTCTGTGCGCCGGCATCAAAAAAGAGTATCAGGTCGTCTGCATTGACTCGGTCCTTCCCTTCCACGGCTTCATGTCCCCCGATAAACAGGGTGCCGAAGATCACTCCGGAAGCTCCGCCCATCGTTTTAACCAGTTCGACACCGGAGTCTCTCATGAGATCATAGACGTTGGTAAATTCCCGTTCCGTCAGAACCTTGCGAAGTTCCGAAAATCCAAGCTTCATACCAATCCCATGATCCCCGTCGCCAATGATGGTATCAAGCTCCGTCAGTAAGGGTTCACTTGCTACGATCAGATCACAGACATGGATGAGCGCGGCTTTGAGTTGTTGATGTGTTGCAAATTCCATAAAACTCCTAATAATCACATAATGGTCAAGTCAGGTTTTTTGGTTGAAAAAATAACATTCAAATCTTCGTTAAGCATATCGTAAGAAAAACCTGAAAGCTGGGTATCCGTGATCAGGCAGCTGCTCGGCTCAACCTTGGCCAGATAGACCTTGCCGAACTTGGTATGATCAGCCAGGACAAAGGATTCGACCGCCGAAGCATTCATCAGGGATTTAATCTCTGCATCCTCATAGCGCGGAGTGGAAAAGCCGAAATTCTCATCAATCCCATTAATTCCGATGAAACTCTTGTCAACCCGAATATTTTTGATAAATTGAGCGGCTATATAGCCTTCCACCGTATTATGTGAGTAATTCATCTCACCGCCCACAATCATTACTTTGAAAGATTTACAGCCGGACAGTGTCTGCACAGCCAAAAGGGATGTGGTAATAATGCGCAGATGCGTCTTCAGTTCTGACGCGATCAGACGCACGAGCTCAAATACCGTGCTGGAAGAATCCAGCAGAAGGGTATCATAATCATTTATATACTCATAGGCCCTCATGGCAATCTGGTGTTTGCTTTCGATGTTTTTGGACATCAGTTCACCCGAGCTGACCGCACGGCCTACTGAATAAGAAACCACCGCACCGCCGTGTGTCCTCATGACCTTGTTCTGACTCTGCAGTTCATCAAGATCCCTCCGGATCGTCACTTCAGAGATATCCAGAAGCAAGCTTAATTCCGACACCTTGACGGAGTGTTTTTGGCAGATGATACTGTATATCTGTTCTTGTCTTTCTTCAGCAAACATGTGGCCTCCTTACAGAATAAAGCTGTCAGATGATACATCATCCATTAACAGCGATTGCATTGTGTCATCCATACATAATATAGAAAAATTAAATCCATATGTATCTACAATATTAGAAAAAGCAGCTACCCGTATCTTTTCTATATGATACTGCTCCGACAATATGTCGTATACAGCATTAGCCATAATATAACTGTCTGGGTAACTTGTCAGGCGCAGGCGATTGACCAGGAGAAACAGTCTCTCGCCCTGCGCCGGTTCAAGGTCTCCGGTGAGAATTTCCATTGCTTCCCGGGCCGCCGGGCGGATGTCCATAAGGTCTTTCGTCCGAAGCCCGGGCTCACCGGAGAAACCTGCTCCGAACACAATCTGGCTTGTCTGAAAATTGACATGCATGCTGAGGGTGCCCAGCCGCAAATTTGCCCTGCGAAGAAGTGATGCGGTTTCCGCCAGCGACATCCCGAGTTTGACGCAGGAGCCGGCCAGCTTGATCAGCAGTGCAATACCGCATCCCCCGCTCCGGTTATCCCGGGACTCACCGAGGGCACTGGCTACATCGTCTGTTGAAATTACGGATTCCACTTGAATGCCATCCATCTCCAGCAGTTCCTTTGCCATATCATTGTTGAGATAATCCCCGGCAAAATTGTTGTAGAGCAGAAGTACACCCTTCCTGCGTCCCAGATATTTCCCTGCTTCATAGATCGCATAGGCGTTGGGTGCTGCATAGGTAGCTCCCACGACAGCCGCGTCGGCCAAGCCATCTCCGACATATCCCTGGAAAAGCGGGCCATTGCCTGCGCCTCCGCTTACGATCACAGCAACCTGATCCAATGTGGGATCTCTCTTCATCAGGATACCGCTGTTTTTCGATATTCCGAAATTCTGCCATCTCCGGGGATGTACCCTCTCCATACCGGAGAAGCTGTCAGCTGCAAAATAGTCCATTCGATCAGAATTCCAAATCATAATTACACCACTGCCCTTTACCTGGATACATTATGCCTTTTTCTTTTTTTGAGCCATGTCCAGAACTACAGCCATCAGGATGATAAAACCGATAACTGCTTTCTGCCAGTAGGAATTGATATGCATGAGGTTCATGCCGTTATTGATGACTGCAATGACAGCGCAGCCGATCAGCGCCCTTGCAACGGAACCGCTGCCGCCCTGAAGGCTTGTGCCGCCCAGGACAGTTGCCGCGATGGCAAACATTTCATATCCCTCCATGGCGCCGGGCTGGCCGTTCTGAAGCTTTGAGGAATTCAGGACACCTCCCAGGGATGCCATTACGGAACAGAGCACATGGCAGGTGAAAGTGATTCGAGTTGTATTGACACCCGCCAGATGAGCAACATTGATATTGGAACCGGTGGCATATACATGACGCCCGAACACGGTTTTGGAAAGGAGCGTATGCATCATAAACACAAAGACGATAACGACAATGCTGATGATCGGCAGCCAGCCCGTCGGCTTAGCAAGTGTTTTGAAGAGGCGCCCTGCACCGAGCCAGGAATATGCATCTGTCAGACCGGATACGGAAGACCCGCCTGAAAAAATATAGCACATACCCCTTGCAATCGTCAGGGCGGCGAGGGTTGCAATCATCGGCACAACCTTCAGTTTTGCAATGATATATCCGATAAAGGATCCAAAGACTACACCGACTACAAGTCCCATGCCGATCTGTACTGCAACCATTCCAAACAAAGGTATATCGGAGGGGAGATTGCGGCAGACCATAGCTGTTATGACACCGGACAAGGCTCCCACAGCACCGACCGAGATGTCAATGCCGCCGAGTATGATAACGTAGGTCAGTCCTACGGACAGCATGGCATTAATCGCCATCTGGGTAGTCAGGTTAATCAGGTTTGATGCTTTCAGGAAGGAGGAGTTACCAATCGCAAAGCCGATACAAAGCAGGAGCAGAACAAACACGATAATATTCCGTTTGAAGAATGATGCCAGCTTGTCGTCGGCTCTGATGTGTAAACCTTCAAGTATGTTTCCCATAAGTACGATTTTCCTTTCTCTATTTATGATTCCTGAGCAGTTGCGCTGCTGATACTGGCCAGTTCGATGATGCTCTGCTCACTTGCCTCTCCGGCGGAAAGTTCGCCGCTTATGAGGCCCTCCCGCATGACGATCACGCGGTCGCTGATCCCTATAACTTCGGGCATTTCTGAAGAAACCATGATAATACAGCCGCCTTTTGCCACAAAATCATTCATCAGCGTATAGAATTCAGACTTGGCATTTACATCAATACCCCGGGTAGGTTCATCCAGAATAAGAATATCTGAATCGGCCACGAGCCATTTGGCCAGAATAACCTTCTGCTGATTGCCGCCGGAAAGGTTGCCGATGATCGTCTCAGTCGACGGCGTTTTTACCCGCAGCTTCTTTACCATTTCCCCGGCAACCGAATCCTCCCAGGATCGATTTACAAACCCGAATTTCTTCTTATGTTTGGTCAGGCTGGGCAAAACCATGTTCCGCTTGATTGTTGTCATGAGCATCAGACCTGTTCTTCTCCGGTCCTCAGTGACCAATCCGATTCTACAGTTGATTGCGTCCCTCGGACTTTTGAATTTCACTTCCCTGCCTTCGACGAAAACCTTTCCGGAATCTGCTTTACGTGCACCGAAAATTGTCTCCATAACTTCGGTTCGTCCTGCGCCAACAAGGCCGGATATTCCCAGGATTTCACCTGCATAAGCAGAAAAAGAAATATTCCTGAATTCGCGGCCCCGGCAAAGATTCTCCACACGAAGCATTTCCTTGCCGCGGACATGAACCTGACGGTTGTAATAATCACCGATATCCCGCCCGACCATACTGGCCACGATGTCACCTTCGGTAATTTCACCGACCATGCGGGTGGAAATTTTCTGGCCGTCCCTAAGTACGGTCGCACGGTCACACATTTCAAAAATCTCAGCCATACGGTGGGATATGTATATAACGGTAACGTTGCTGCTGCGCAGATTATTGATCTGTGCAAACAACGCTTTGATTTCATGCTTTGACAAGGATGAGGTCGGCTCATCCATAAAAACAACTTTGGCCTTCCTGTTAATCACCTTTGCTATTTCGACCATTTGCTGCTGGGCAGCTGTCAGGTCTCTGGCAAGGACGGTGGCAATGATATTGACTTGCATGAAATCCAAAATATCCTGAGATGTTTTGTTCATATGCGCTCTGTCAAGCATTTTGCCTTTTGTTGGTTCCAGGCCAAGGAAAATATTTTCCGCTACTGTCAGATCATTGGCAATACTCAATTCCTGATGAATCACTGCAATTCCCTTTTCGATCGCATCATGGGGACTGTGAAACTCAATCGGCTCCCCGTTGAGAATGATCTGGCCCTCCGACGGCGTGTACACACCAGAAAGGATCTTAATCAAAGTGGATTTTCCGGCGCCATTCTCACCAAGCAACGCGTGAACTTCACCGGGATAAAAATCCAAAGAAACATTTTTCAGCGCCTGGACACCCGGAAAAAGTTTTGAAATATTGATGGCTTGTAGTGTAGGTTCCATAGCAGACTCCTTATATAAAGAATGTACTGGAAAGCAAGTGTCAGCGGCAATGTGCCCGGGGTTTATTCCGGGCACATTGCCTGAACAAACACGTAAACTATTTACTTATTTTGAAATTCAGGATGCTTTTGCGTTGGAAGCATCAACAAGGAAAGGAGCGATCAGGATTTTGGCATCGTCCACAGTACCGGCTGTGCAGTACTGAACCATCTGCTGAGCGATCTGGTAGCCGATCTGGTAAGGATCCTGGGCTACATCTGAAATCCAGATCTTGCCGTTTGTAGGATCAAGAATAGCTTCATGAGCTTCCGGGTTAGCGTCAAATCCAACCATTACCGTTGAAGTGCCTGAAGCCTTAATGGCAGCAAGGGCTCCGACACAGGCAGGGTCACCGACAGTAAAGATCGCAGCCATTTCAGGGTACTGTGTCAGTGCATCGTTCATAAGGCTTTCAGCAGTGGAAGCATCGCCCTTATAGTTGCCGATTGCAACGATATTCAGTTTATACTTGTCTTTGTACTCGTTAACAACACTGTAGAAGCCGTCTTCACGGTCAATACAGGACTGGGGCTCGGGATAGCCGATGATTCCGATTGTAGCGCCGTCAGTCAGCTTGTTGTCTTCAAGGTACTTGATGACAGCCTGACCGCCGACAACTCCGCCCTGGTAGTTATCCGTTCCGACAAAACTCTTGATTACATCTGTCTCGCTTGAGGTACAGTCAAAAGCGAACATCGCAACACCTTCAGCGTTAGCAGCTTCGATAGCAGGGGTACTTCCGGTCGGATCATTAACAGACAGGGAGATTGCATCGCATCCATCAACTACGAGAGTTTCGATGCGCTCAGAAGCGATAGCACCGTCGAGGTCGCTCTCAAGAACGACTGCCTCAAAGCCTAAGTCTTTGGCAGCAGCATTGATACCGTCCTCAATGGCAAGATAGAAAGCATGTTCACGTGATCCTAATATGAAACCTAGCTTAAGTGACTTAGTTGCAGTCACCTCAGCAGCAGCAGATGTCTCTGCAGCGGCGGCGGTCGTAGCAGCTACCGTAGTAGCATCAGCAGCTTTGGTTGTTACTGTCGCCGCACCGCCAGCACAGCTGGTTAAAATTGCGGACATCATGGCAAGTGTAAGGATTGTGGCAATTGTCTTTTTCATTCTTGTCCCTCCATATTTTTTTATATCATAACAGCTCGAGCTGCTACGTACCGGGGAAAATTGTGCTGCCTGGGTTATCCGGCAGTCTAAGATTGAAAAAATCATGTTTTGATTTCATTTACTTTCTATTTTTGCTTGTTTAGTTTCGTTCTTGCCGTTACAATAACATCAACAAGACATAGTGTCAAGTTTATTTCGATCAATTTGCAATTCATTTGTGCCTTTTGTCTATTGTTACTTTTGTTTGTGATCGATTTGATGGAATGAAACTAAAATTTATTAAAGGAGTGGTGTAGAAAATGTATGACATTATTACAATTGGTGAGATTCTTGTAGAAATACTGACAGATCACGTGGGGCAGAAGCTGAGCGAACCCGGGAAGTTATTAGGGCCCTATCCGAGCGGTGCTCCGGCGATTGCAATCGACCAGGCCGGGCGCATGGGTGTCCGTGCAGCAATCATTGCCAAAATCGGAGATGATGACTTCGGCAAACTCAATCTGGATCGGCTTTCCGCCGATGGTGTTGATGTGTCCCACGTAATCCGGACAAAACAGAACAGTACCGGTACAGCCTTTGTGACATATTTTGAAAACGGTGACAGGAAATTTATTTTCCACTTCACTCATGCTGCCTGCGGCGAACTGTGTCCGGCAGATATAGATGAGGAAGCTATCCGCAGCTCCCGCTTCCTGCATATTATGGGTTGTTCGATTACGGGAAGCCCCACGATGGGCGATGCAATTATCCAGGCCGTGCGAATCGCCAGAGACAGCAACGTAAAAATCAGCTTTGATCCGAATATCCGCCCGGAACTTCTCAACGGGCAGATTACGGACTATTACAATGAAATTATTGACGCCTGCGACGTGCTTCTCACCGGCAAGAGCGAACTGCGTATTCTTTTCGGCGATCCCGATGAGGCAGTCTCACAGCTTCTTCGTCAGAAGGACCGCATCATTGTAGTCAAGGACGGTTCCAGGGGAACGGAACTTTATACGCGCACCGAAGCCTTCTCCATGGCAACATATCCTGCAGAAGAAGTAGATCCCACCGGTGCGGGGGATTGTTTTGATGCAACCTTCCTTGCCATGGTTTGTAAAGGCGCCGACCTTATGACAGCAGTAAACTATGCCAACGCTGCCGGATCCCTGGCTGTCGGGGTACGCGGTCCCATGGAGGGCAACTCCGGCAAAGAGAAACTCGATTCTTTTTTGAACACAGCGATTCCCGCCGCTATCCGTGACCTTCCCGCATATCAGGAATAACCGGGGCGGAAGCCGGTTCATTCATGCCATGATCACATCCATATCAAAACAAAAGAATAGAGAGGCTTACACAGATGAAAATAATTAACTTTGGATCACTTAATATTGATCATGTATATTCTGTCCCCCATATGGTGAAGGGAGGTGAGACCCTCTCCTCTTCCTGCCTTACGAATTTCTGCGGAGGAAAAGGTCTTAACCAGTCGATCGCAGCCGCAAGGGCTGGTGCAAAAGTATATCACGCCGGAAATATCGGACATGACGGAGGCATTCTCCGGCAAATTCTCTATGACAACGGTATAAATCTGGCCTTTTTACGTGAAGTCGAAGCACCAAGCGGACACGCAATCATTCAGGTAGACCCATCCGGACAGAACTGTATCATCCTCAACGGGGGTGCCAACTATTTTTTTACAGAAGAATATGTCGACGAGGTCCTTGAAAATATATCGCCGGATGATATTGTACTGATCCAAAACGAAACATCCTGTGTCCCATACATCATCCAAAAAGCGCATGAAAGGCAGGCGCGTGTTGTCTTAAACCCTTCACCCATCAGCCCGGAGCTTCTTCTATACCCTTTGGATTCCGTCGATTTACTGATCCTAAATGAAATTGAAGCGGAAATGATCCTGGACAGCAAAGATCGCATCTTAGTCGAAAAAGAATTATTATCCGGTCTCTTTTCTCGTTTTAAATCGGCAGAGGTCGTATTGACCCTGGGTAAAAACGGCGTCCGGCACCAGAAGAACGGGATTCTATCGAGTCACGGCATTTATGATGTTCCTGTTGTCGATACGACGGCAGCCGGTGATACATTCTGCGGATATTTCATTGCCGGGCAGGCTATGGGCCTTCCGACAGCTGAATGTCTGAAAAGGGCAAGTATCGCAAGCAGCATAGCGGTTTCAAAAAAAGGGGCGGCAGCAAGCATCCCATATCTGGATGAAGTATTGCTGTTTGACCAGACAATACAGTCATTCGCGTAAACTTCTCCGGTGAATAATCAAAAATCATTAGAAAAAGGAGGTCAGATTTGGTTTACTTAATCTATCATGTTATCCTTGATAAGCTTATCCTATCAAATAAATGGCTGGAGATGAATGAAAACAGTAATCATTGCAGAAAAGCCAAGTCTGGCGCGAAATATAGTCAACGCAATCGGCGGTCCGTTCAAAAACAGCAGCGGCTGGTACGAGAACGATGCCTACTGCGTGACGTATGCATTTGGGCATCTGTTTACCTTCTACGACCTCGAGGACTATACAAAGTCCGCCGACAGGCGTTGGAAGCTGGACAACCTGCCCTTTATCCCGCAGCGCTACTGGTACAAACTCAAGGAAGAAAAAGGCATCAAAGAACAGTTTTGCAAAATTAAGGCGCTGGCGGACCGGGAGGATACCGATCTATTAGTAAACGCAGGCGATGCCGATAATGAAGGATCCTATCTCGTTGATCTGATAATTGAAGCCACTGCAGCACAGAAACCGGTAAAACGGCTGTGGCTTCCGGAACAGACGGAAATTACCATAAGGAAAGCTCTTCTGGCACTGCCTGATAACACATCTTACAAATCTTATTCGGATGCAGGC
>Ga0209429_10000937_pt1 | contig 18805 bp, 13 predicted proteins | sample BarGraNGADG00212_3_FD_184493 | JGI IMG/M metagenome (GOLD analysis project Ga0209429, IMG submission 184493) | Arctic peat soil microbial communities from Barrow, Alaska - Barrow Graham LP Ref core NGADG0004-212 (SPAdes) (version 2) | ecosystem: Environmental > Terrestrial > Soil > Wetlands >...
AATTGAGATAAAAGGAGAAATTGAGAGATTTGAAAATCACTTAAATCTTCCGGATAATAATCAAATTCTAATGTCAGGTATTTTTGGAATAGGGAAGACTTATTTTATCAACGAGTTTTTTAAGGACAATGAAAAATATGATATTGTAAGACTTACTCCTATAAACTATGCTGTATCCCAAAATGAAGATATTCTGGAATATATTAAATATGATATTGCGTTTGAAATGCTTGGGAAAAACATTGATTTTGAAAAGACTGATTTTTCTCAAATATTAACGTCCCAGTTTTTTATCCAGGATCATATTACTGATATTTTTACTTTACTTCTTGAGAATTCAGATAAGGTAGGCAAAAACGTTTCGGATATACTCAAATCGTTGATGCAATTAAAATCAAAATTTGAAAGTTATCATGATGAAATTCAGGTAAATGAAGAAAAGGAAATAATTACCTATTTACAACAGATAGTAAATAAAAAAGGATTAGTATATGAAGAGAATAGAATCACACAATTAATCTCCACTTTAGTATGTAAAGTCAAAGAAACTGAAAAGATAACTGTTTTAGTTATTGATGATTTAGACAGAATTGACCCGGAACATATCTTTCGATTATTCAATGTATTTGCTTGTCATTTTGATTACCAAAAAGGTGGTACAAATAAATTTGGTTTTGATAAGATAGTTTTTGTTTGCGACATTGAGAATATTAGGAACATTTTCCATACAAAATACGGAATGGATGTTGATTTTACGGGTTATATTGATAAGTTTTATAGTCGTGAAATTTTTCATTTTGATAATCGTCGTTTGATTGAAAATAGCATTTCTGATATACTATCTACAGTAACAATAAATCCAAAATATAGTCACATTCTTGATTTCAAAAACGTTAACGACAATGGAGTATTAAGAGAATTAACGTATATATTAGTTTCGCTTGTTAATTCTAGTGCAATAAATCTTAGGACACTATTGAAATTAGTTAATAAGCCTTATGAAATTAAAGTTTATGAAATAATGTTTGAAAATTATAATACAAAAGTGGCTAATATTAATATTGATTTTGTCCTATTACATGAAATATTGTTCAAACTATTTGGTACTTCAAAAAATTTAGAAAAAAGTCTAGCAATTTGTGAGCGAACAAATGTTTTTCGTTATGTCGGTGACGAAATATGGCAAATTGGATCATTTTTAACAATCCTGGATTATGAAACGCACAAATTAAGACAAGGAAATTATAGGTATATGAATACCGATTATGATTTGAGCGTTAATTATGAAATAATATACACGGGTCAGTGGCGAGATCGGGCTTTTTGTCGTGTTGAAAAAATAACAAGTATAATAGATAATAGTAAAAATTTGTCTCGTATCCCATATTTTACTTTATTGCGTTTAACTTTTGATAAACTCATTCAATATAAAAGGGAAACATAAAACACTTATTGCAAACTTTGTAACGCGATGTCTCATTTATTTATAAATTTGAACAAACCAATTTCTAACAGTCAACAATTGAACAAGTTTATATTAACAAAACAGCACTAATCCATACTCACCGCAACATTAACCTCAACACACCAGCTTGAAAACAGAAAAACACACCCGTAAAGAACTCATAGACAAAATGCTCAAAGCAGCAGACTGGGATGTCGAGAACCGGATGCAGGTGATTGAGGAGTATGATATTAAGATCGGGTTGCCGGTGGATTGGGGCGAACCGACGACTCCTTATCAGGGTCATTTGTTCTGTGATTATGTGTTGTTGGGAAAGGATGGAAAGATCATTGCGGTTGTTGAAGCCAAGAAAACCTCTGTTGATGCAGCCATCGGACGTGAGCAGGCTAAACAGTATTGCTATCATATCAAGGAAAAGCATAATCAGGAGTTGCCATTTTGTTTCTACACGAATGGCTATGATATCTTCTTTTGGGATTTAGAGAATTATCCGCCCAAAAAGGTGTTTGGGTTCCCGACTCTGGATGATCTGGAGCGCTTTCAGTATTTCAGAAAAGAGCGAAAATCGCTGGCCGGGGAGTTGATCAATTCAAAGATTGCCGGAAGGGATTATCAACAGCGTGCTATCCGTTCGGTCATGGAGAAAATCGAGCAGCGAAAACGGAAGTTCCTGCTTGTGATGGCAACCGGTACAGGCAAGACGAGAACGTGTATCGCCCTGGTCGATGCTTTGATGAAAGCGGGCTGGGCTGAACGGGTTCTTTTCCTCGTGGACCGGATTGCTTTACGTGATCAGGCACTGGATGCTTTCAAAGAACATTTGCCCAATGAGCCTCGCTGGCCCAGACAAGGTGATAACGAAATAGTGAAAGACCGCAGGATTTATGTATCAACTTATCCAACGATGCTTAATGTCATTCGGGATGAGAAAACCAAGTTGTCGCCGCATTTCTTTGACTTGATCGTGGTTGATGAAAGTCACCGGTCTATCTATAATACGTATCAGGAGGTGCTGGATTATTTCAACACGATCACGCTTGGCCTGACCGCTACTCCCACAGAGGTTATTGATCACAATACTTTCAATTTGTTCGAATGTGATGATGGCGTTCCCACGTTTGCATATTCACTGGACGAGGCTTTGAATCATGTCCCTCCTTACCTGAACGGTTTCAAGGTGATGAAAATTCAAACCAAGTTCCAGAAAGAGGGTATCAGCAAAAGAACGATCGCGCTTGAAGATCAGAAGAAGCTGATTCTGGAAGGAAAAGAAATCGAGGAGATCAATTATGAAGGGACCGAGATTGAAAAGAAGGTGATCAACCATGGAACGAACAGTCTGATCGTTCGTGAATTCATGGAAGAGTGCATCAAGGATGATAACGGGGTGCTGCCGGGGAAAACGATTTTCTTTTGTATCAGTATGTCGCATGCCAGAAGGGTTGAGCAGATTTTCGATGCGCTCTATCCGGAATACAAGGGGGAGTTGACAAAGGTGATTGTTTCGGATGATCCCAGAGTTTATGGCAAAAGCGGTTTGCTTGCTCAATTCAAACAAAATGACATGCCGCGAATCGCGTTGAGTGTGGATATGTTGGATACCGGTATCGATGTGCAGGAAATCACAAACCTTGTGTTTGCCAAGCCTGTGTTTTCTTACACGAAGTTCTGGCAGATGATAGGTCGGGGTACGCGGTTGCTTGATAAATCTAAAATAAAGCCCTGGTGTACTCAGAAAGATTCGTTTCTGATCCTGGATTGTTGGGATAATTTTGAATATTTCAAAGTGAATCCCCGGGGAGAACTGAACAAGCCTCAGATTCCATTGCCCGTTCGTTTGTTTGGTCTGCGGTTGGATAAGATTGAAAAGGCCGGTGAATTGAATGAATTTGAAACGATGGCAAAAGAGATCCTGAAACTGAGGAAACAAATTGCTGAATTGCCTCAGGGGTCTATCGTGATCAAAGATGCGTTGTTTGATTTGCAACGGATGGAAGATGAGAATTTCTGGAATTCGTTGAGCTATGACAAGCTTGAGTTTCTGAGGACGGTCGTGAAGCCGTTGTTCAGGACCTTGTCGGGTGTTGATTTTGCAGCCATGCGGTTTGAAAAGGATCTTGTCGAAGTGTCGCTGGCAAAACTCTGTAAAGAGGATGAGAAATTTGATGTTTTGAGGGATAGTATTGTTGAGGAGATTTCAGAATTGCCGCTTTCGATTAATATTGTTGCCGCTGAAGAACAGCTGATCCGGAGGAGCCAATCCAATCATTACTGGGCTGTAATTACTGAGTCTGATTTTGATGAATTGATTGAGAAGCTTTCTCCGTTGATGAAGTTGCGGGATTCGGTGGTTCCATTGTTGCCGTCGCCAAAGTATGATCTGAAAGATCTTTTAGCTACAAAAGAATATGTTGAGTTTGGTCCGCAGCATGAAGCGTTGAGCGTTGCGAAGTATCGTGAACTGGTTGAACAGAAGATTCAGGAACTGGTCAATAGTAATCCGTTGCTGCAAAAGGTTAAACATGGTGAAAGTCTGACGGATGCTGAAGCGGAGTTATTGGCTGAACAACTGCATGATGAGCATCCTCATATCACACTGGACTTGTTAAGAAGGATTTATGATAACCGGAAGGCACAATTGACGCAATTCATAAAGCATATTCTTGGGTTGGAAATTTTGAAGACTTATACCGAAACCGTGGGGAGTTCGTTTGATACGTTTATTGCCGAACACAGTTATCTCTCCAGTCGGCAGTTGCAATTCCTGGAGTTGTTGAGGAGTTTTATGATTGAAAAGGGTGAGTTGCAGAAGAAGGATTTGATACATTCGCCGTTTACAATGATTCATCCTGAAGGGATCCGTGGGGTTTTCAATCCAAAAGAGATTGATGAGATTGTTGAGTTTACGTTGCAGTTGGTTGCGTAATTGCTAAATCTCTTTACCTTTGGTAAACGCAATAGCAATTTTTATTAAGCTATATCTATTTTACATTTCACAGAATAACATTGATTTATGACCTGTTGTAAATTTGATTCATTTATTATTCGTTGCCATTAACCAACTAAAATTTAATTCATAACAACTCGATGTTACAAAACAATTCCAATATAAAATCACTGATTGCAAAACTCTGGCAGAACTTCTGGAGTGGGGGAATCAGCAATCCACTGACTGCAATCGAGCAGATCACTTACCTGATCTTTATGAAACGCATTGACGATCTCGAAGCTAAGCGAGAACGGGATGCTGACTTCACCGGGGAGGTTTATACTTCACGGTTTAGTGGAAAATACAAAGTTCCCGGGAGCAGTGATGAGGTGGATAAAAGTGAATTGCGTTGGAGTAGTTTCAAACGGAAACCGGCCGAAGAGATGTTGCTGCATGTGCAAACCAAGGTGTTTCCTTTTCTGAAAGAGATGAATGGTGGTTCAACTTTTACAAAGTCGATGGCCAATGCAGTGTTTATCATGCCCAAGCCTTCGTTACTTGTTGAGGCGATTAATATCATCGAACAGCTCTTCACCGAGATCGAAAGGGATGCTACTGAAGGTGGCCAGGCTTTTCAGGACATCCAGGGTGATGTTTATGAACTGTTGCTGAGCGAAATTGCCAGTGCAGGGAAAAACGGTCAATTCAGAACGCCGCGGCATATTATCAAGCTGATGACAGAATTGCTGAATCCTCAACTTGGACAGCGGATGGCGGATCCCAGTTGCGGAACTGCCGGGTTTATTCTCGGGTATTATCAATACATTCTGACTTCATTGGTCCGGATGAAGGACCCCGGGAAGTTGGTTTTGGACGAAGATGGTTTTGAGCGGGCTGCAATTAGCAGTGTCTTAACCGAAGAGGTGAAAGAAATATTGGAAAGCAGTTTGTATGGTTTTGATGTTGATACTACCATGGTGCGTCTCGGCCTGATGAATCTGATGATGCATGGGATTGATCAGCCCAAAATTGATTACAAGGATACGCTAAGCAAGAGTTTTAACGAGGACAGTTATTATGATATCGTGATGGCTAATCCTCCATTTACCGGTAATATTGACAAGGGCGATATCAACGAAAGCCTGAAACTGCCGACTACTAAAACTGAATTGCTTTTCGTGGAACGGATCTTCACGATGTTGAAAATGGGGGGATCGGCTGCAGTGGTTGTACCGCAGGGGGTGCTGTTTGGGAGTGGAAATGCTTTCGTGACTTTGCGGAAACAATTAATTGAGAAAACAGAACTGAAGGCTGTGATTGCAATGCCGAGTGGAGTGTTTAAACCGTATGCCGGGGTGAGTACCGCTATTTTGATCTTTACAAAAGGTGGCGAAACCAATCGGGTCTGGTTTTACGATATGCAGGCCGAGGGGTACACTTTAGATGACAAGCGAAATAAGATTGCCGACAGTGATTTACCGGATATCGTTCTTCAATACAAATCCAGAAACGGGAAAAAGGAAACGGACCGGAAAGCGAAATACTTCTTTGTTCCGAAAGCTGAAATTATTGAAAATGATTATGATTTGAGTATCAACAAGTATAAGGAGGAAGTTTATGAAGAGGTCTTTTACGAGAAGCCTTATTTGATAATGGAGAAGTTGGAATTGATTGAAGAGGATATTCAAAAGGGTTTGGCAGACTTGAAAGGGTTGATGAAATGAAGTTTGAAAAGTTAGGTAATATAGCAGAAATAATTGCTGGTCAATCACCCCCTTCAAGTTCATATAATAAATGCGGGGAAGGCGTTGCCTTTTTCCAGGGAAAAACAGATTACGGGAAATTAAATCCTACTATTAGAACGTGGTGCACTCAGCCAACAAAAATATCTTTACCCAATGACATACTTATTTCAGTAAGAGCTCCTGTTGGACCCGTGAATATTAATAATGTAGAAGCTTGTATAGGAAGAGGATTAAGTGCTATCAGAGTAAATAAAAATGTAAGTCGGGATTATGTATTTCAGTTTTTGAAAATTAATGAAAAAAAAATCTCAAATCTTGGAGTAGGCTCAACATTTACTGCTATTACCCAAAAAGATTTGAAAGAAATTATTATACCACTAACAACCTATTCCAACCAACTCTATATTGCTAAATTACTGGGCAGTGCTGAAAACCTGATAACCCAACGCAAAGAAAGTATCCGTCTGTTGGATGAGTTTTTGAAAAGCACATTTTTGGAAATGTTTGGAGATCCGATCAAGAATGAAAAAGGATGGTTGAAAAATAAGGTAATAGAATATGCTGATTGCATTGTACCAGGAAGAGATAAACCAAAATCATTTACTGGAAATATTCCATGGATCACAACTAATGACTTAATTAATAAAGGCTTTGTATACAAATCAAACAGCAATATTGCACTAAGCTTTTCGGAAATTCAAACAGTAAAAGCAAAAATAATACCGGCAGGAAGTGTTTTAATGACATGTGTTGGAGATTTGGGAGTTATATCAGTTTGTAAAGAAGACTGTGTTGTTAATCAACAATTGCATACCTTTCAATGCAAACAAGGATTAAATAATATTTTCCTAATGTATTCCTTAAGTTTTCAAAATAAATTCATGATTAAATCCGCTTCATCTACAACGTTGCCTTACATGAATAAAACAACTTGTAACTCCATTCCTATTATAAATCCCCCTTTCGGATTTCAAAAACAATTCGCACTAATCGTAGAAAAAACCGAATCCCTAAAAGTCCAATATCAAAGCAGTTTGCAGGAATTGGAAAATTTATATCATTCGCTAAGTCAGCAAGCGTTTAAAGGAGAGCTAAATGCAAAGGATGAAGAGATGTTGATGGCTGCAGAGTCAAGTGTTGAATACAATACAAAATAATCACTATTTTAAGATAAATGGGCCATGACCCATTTATCTTAAAAGGTAAGGCTAAAAGGAAATTTCTACAAATACCCGATTTACTGAGCCGTTTTGATCTACACTTTTAACTCTAATTTTCAGTTCTGAATTGATTTTTTTATGAAATATTCTTGAATGAATCAATTTAATATAACCTAAAAATTTATCAGCTTTAAAAACTTTAACAGCGTACTCATCATTAAGATTAGTCTTATCTAATTTCCATGATAACTTATCACCAGGAATTAATGTTCCGGATTCTACTTTATTATGTGTCAAACCACAAATCTCGCTTATGAAACACAATCCCTTTATTGGATAAAAATCAGCTAAGAATTCAAAGTTATCATTTGATAGCATTCCTTGTGTATATGCCAAAATATAATATTTATCGTCAGCATATTTTGGGTCAATTGCCCAAAAGTCAAGATATTTTTTAATATCAACGCGTTCGGTTTTAATCAGACGTTGACCGAAAATTTCTAAAACGTTTTCAGTATATTCTTTATTTGTATCAGGAAAATCAGTATATGGGGTAAAGCCATCTCTTTCAGCTTCTTCTACTCCTTTTTTTATGTATTTAAATCGCACACCCTCTGTAGTGCTTCTTTTAATCACACCGACAATCTTTCTTGGGAATCCTTTCCCTTTACGCCACGATAAATATATGGTTCCGATTGCTTTCACTTAATAAGATTAATCAATTTTTGAATCCGCAAAGTTACTAATTTTAAGATAAACTCTTTTCTTTCGTTTGGGAGTTTAAAAGATTCCAGATTTGAAGGAAGATTCTGATCAATATTAAATACAATATTTGAAATTTCATCTTGATTAAATCTGCTTTCAACTTGCTGAATCGTTTTCATAACAATGTCGCTATGCTCTTTGTTTATTTTAGTAATTAAATCAAAATGTTTTAATTTTTCACCTTCCCAATGAATTTCGGATACGCCTTTATTTATATAAGCATTCATCATTGTTTCATCAGTAAGCATCTGCTTGACTTTTAAGGAATTTAACTCTCTGCCAAGGCAACTGCCACTATCATAAATTTGAGAAAAGCTGCCTGGTAATCTTAATTGTAAATTTTCAACTACTTTGACCAGGTCATTACGTTTCGTTTTAGCATTAATCCCTAATTTTGAAAAAAGTGATTGATATTTACTGCTTTTTTTCTCTTTTGCTGCAATATCATTTAATAAATCAACAATGTCTTTATAATTTGTGATTATCCCCCAATTTTCTTGATGCCTGTCACCATTGCCTATAATGCTATCGAAAATGATAATTTGTATTATGTTGTCAATAAACTGTTCACTATGAAAATAATCCAGTGTTTTTTTGATAAGTTGAAAAGTGTATAAATTCTTGGATTTCTTATCTTTAGGGTTATATGTTGTATCATATCCGGTTAAATAACGAATTCCCTCCGTCAGTTTGTTCACCCCTTCAGTAACCATTAACTCTGATAGACAACCCATTTCAAATTCTTTAAGAGCTGTCCCATGTTCCCTTGAAGCAATATCATACTTTAATAAGTCAAAGCCAAAATATTTGCCGATTTCGCTTGCCAATATTTCTGACCAATATTCGTATTTATAATCATACTGTTCTTTTTTCAAAGAAGTTTTGAAATAGTAAATCTTATTGGTCAACGGATTTTCAACAATACTCTTACTTCTTGTACCTCCGGTCTGGAACCATGGTTTTTCATTCCAGGAAGTTATGTCAAAATATTCAGCCAAATCTTATATTTTTTTAATTATTTAACAGGGTTCTATCAAAGGTATTAAAATAATCACAGTGAGTGCTTTAAAATCAAAAAACAAATTATCATTTTTAATAAGGTCATTCCCTCATTGATTTCAATTGTTATTGTCGCATTTTGTCGCGAAATGTCGCGTTTTGTCGCCTGTATAATCATTGACAAGGGGTGGGTTATGGGGTAATTTTGTATTACTGCAAGCAGTACAATTTACTGAATTACAAATCTTGTCGCCGGTGATTGTCGTTTTTATCAGCTTCATTGGTGGCCTTAAAAAAACTCTAAAAATGACAAAACAACCAGGTATTTTAAGAAGTGGCAATAAGTTTAAAACGAATATGACCTCTCTTGAATTTCTTAAGTATTCAAAAACGCATGAGCGTGTTGTACACGATGCTAGTTATTACAAGCCTAAAAGGGATGAAAATGGCGATCCGGTTAAGCATTTTAATGGTAGCGCGTCGGCTGTAAAAGGGCTGCGTGTTTGTTTCCAAAACCTGATGGATTATACTGATTCCAGATTTACAGGTCGATTAATGAAGATTGCTACCGAAATCTATAAAAGGGATTCGGAAGGTGAACACTGTAAAAAGTCGGTTTATTTCTCCAGGCAAAGAGGGTTCCTGGGAACTTTGCGATTTAATATCAGGTTGAATAATATAGAAATATTTACTTTTTCATTAAATCAATTACATTCTGAGGATCGGACTGAGGCAACTTTGATTGCAAAAGAGTTTTTATTAAGACAGTGTTATGTACCGGCTTCGACAACTCACTTTAGAATTATACATCAACTGAGTATTATTTCGGACTTCGCTTTCTCAGAATACCACCAGTGTTATGAGCCTTTGAGTAAGTTGAGTGGGATGAGTGTTATTGCTTACTCTGATTACACGCCTGTTAAGTCGGTTATGAATGAAGAGATTAAGGTTTCGTTTCCTGAAGGGACTATACTGTCGGAAGATGATAGCGTGATCCAGTGCGTGGGGGTTGAATTTAATATGCCTTCAGCAAATTCTTTCAAGGAGTTAAAAGGAAGTGGTGTGAAGGTGGCGAATGTTTATTAAAATACTTTGCTATTGTCGCAAAATGTCGCGTTTTGTCCGAATTTGTCGCCTATATAATCCTTGACCGGTAGAATACCGATGTGGTAATTTTGTCTTGTTGATCAACAATATTGCAATTTTCGGAATTATGAACCAAGTTGCTGTTGACTGTTGGATATTGGCTTCAAGGCAATAAGAGCCGGCAGCATAGCGACTACAAAAAGCTAAAAAAATGGCTATTTTAACTGGTGCTATCAAGTACCGTGGAAGCTTCAAAAGCATCCGTAATTACATGAACCTCCATGACCCCAGGACTTTTGCAGGGGAAAAGGGAGGGGCAAACCGCGATCTGATCATGAACAGCCCTGTCTTCGCCCGTACTCGTGAAAACATGAACGAGTTTGGTGGAGTGGGTATTGTCGTCAAGGCTATCCGTCGTGGTTTACTGAACCTACTGCCCGAGCAGTCTGACAAGCTCTTTACAAGTCGTCTGATGAAGTTAGTAAAGGAAATCAACATCAGAGATCATGATGGTCTTCGTGGCAAACGGGGAATCCTCATCTCTCAACAGAGACCTTTCTTCGCTACTTTGGTCTTCAGCGTCTTGCATGATATTGCCGAAATGATGGATTATCAATTTTCCTGTGAGCACCCTCTCGCACGTGGTGAGGCTACTCTGTCGCTGACAGCGTTGACGATCAAGCCGAATCTGATTCCAAAGGGTTCAACGCATTACCGTGTGCAGAACCACATCAGCATCATCTCTGATTACGTTTACTCTGAGGCCAACCGTCGGTATGAGCCACTGAGTATGTTGAATAAGATGAGCGCACATGTTTACTCGGAGTATACTCCGGTTGATACTGCGCTTACTGATGAGCTCGTGGCTGCTTTTCCGTTGGGAACTGCTCCGGGGGATGATGACAGCGTGATCCAGTGCGTTGGGATTGAGTTTTACGTCAAGTCGGGTGCCACTGCTTATCTGCCTATGCAGGGAAGTAGCATTAAGGTTGTGGACGTATTTTAAACCTTGGGGGGCGTATTACAATACGCCCCCCAATAAACCTAGTTACCATGAATCCTTCCGCTGATTTAACCTGGATGTTTGGCTTGTTGATTTCGATCTTGTTGTCGCTTGTGGTCTATTTTGTGCGCATGCTGCATGTGGATTTCAGAAGGATGCAGAAGGACATCGCTGAGGTTAAAACGACTACACAGCTCATTAAGAGCGAATTTAAGGGTGGTCTGGAGCTGATGAACCAACGTGTTTCTCAACTAGAGGCCAAAGTGAAACAATTTGAGGCTGTTTTTTATAATTCTATTAAATATGAAAAAGAGTAGTTTGAAAATAAGTAAACCGGTTGCTGAGTTGACGCTGGCTGAGAGGGTGATGGCACCTACGCCTAAGTTCTTTAAAACCCTTCGTACGATTGGTTTGGTGATTGGACTTGTAGGGGGTGCGATATTGGCTTCTCCAGTGGTGTTGCCGGCTGCTATTGTGACTGTCGGGGGGTATCTGGCTTTGGCCGGGAGTATTGTTACCGGGGTGTCGCAAACGGCAGTTGGAAAAGAATGATCCGTTGATATCTTGCCATGATGTTAATGTTTTTAATTGTTCGTAATGTAAAACGGCTCCTTGATTGGAGCCGTTTTATTTTTTTATCATGTCACCCCTAACGGGGCTAAGAATTAGGATGATACGTATTCTACAATCATGACGACCCTTCGGGTCTGAAGAAAGGGAACCGGTTTTGTTACAATCATGACAACCCTACGGGATTGAAGAAAGGGCGACCACAAGGGGCGCCCCTACACCGAAATTGAAAGATTAATGGGTTTATTTCATTTTATTGATCTCTTTTTTGGCACGGTCGAAGATTTTGTCGTCTTCGAGAAGGATGGGGAAGAAGCCGGTGTCGCCATAGAGATTTCGGGCGATGTAGGCTTTTAACAGCAGGCCTATGCGTCCCTGCATCAGCTGGGCGCTCCTGGCATCGTACTTCACGCTGTCTTTCTCGCCACGTTTATAAATATCAGCATACATGGCAGGGGTTACCTTGAACGTAGCATTGAATTGTTCGAACGACTTGTTCTTCGTGTATACTTTCCTCAGATTATCGGTGAGCTCAAAGGCATATTCAAAGATGATTCCCTTGTTGATCAATTCATTGTAATACCGGAAGTTCTTGCTGGTCTCGACAGGAATAAATATATCAGGCATAATACCTCCACCACCATAAACTGTTCTTCCACCCGGTGTCTTAAACTTCAGGGCATTATTGAATTTGTTGCTGTCGGCATTTGTCAGCTCTCCATCTGTCATCCGCTTGTAATAATCGTTGTAATATTCTTCAGAGCCCTTTTTGTATGACCGCTGAATACATCGGCCTGTTGGGGTATAATATCTGGCTACAGTGATCCTGACAGCTGATCCGTCCTTGAAACTCAGTTGCTGTTGTACCAATCCCTTTCCAAATGAACGGCGACCAATAATCAATCCACGGTCGTTATCCTGGATTGCTCCGGCCAGGATCTCAGCAGCTGATGCTGATCCTTCATCAATCAATATTACGAGTGGTTGTTTTTTGAATAATCCATTTCCTTTGGCAACTGCAGTTTCTTTTGCACTATGCGTTCCCTGGGTATAAACGATGAGTTTACCGGCAGATAAAAACTGGTCGGAAATATGAATAGCTGCCTGCATGATTCCACCGGGGTTGCCTCTCAGGTCAAGAATCAGTTTTTTCATCCCCGACTTAATCAGTTTTTGAAGTGATTGATCGAATTCTTCAATGGTACTTTCAGCAAATTTATTGAGTTTGATATAGCCTACTCCCGGCTCTATCATATAAGCTATGTCGACACTGTTGATTGGAATATGATCGCGGATAATCGAAAAGTCTATCAGCCCTTTGGTTCCACGTCTGAAAATAGAGATGTTGACCTTGGTCCCTTTTTCTCCTTTCAAAAGTTTCATTACCTGTGGGTTTTTGATCTTTTTGCCGGCAACAACCTGAGTGTCGACTTTCACTATTCTGTCGCCACCTTTGATGCCTACTCGTTCAGATGGTCCCAATGGGATTGTGTTTACGATGACTATTGTATCTTTTTCTATCCTGAATTCTACACCGATTCCTTCGAATCCTCCCATCATAGGGTCATTGACACCGCTGAAATCCTCGGCAGGTATGTAGGAAGAATGCGGATCGAGACTCTGCAGCATTCCCTCGATGGCTTGCTGATAGAGTTTATCGCGGTTAACTGTATCGACGTAGTTATCGTTGAGATAGTTGATCAGATTATCTATCTTGTTACCTGATTGTTTACCCTGAAGGATTCCTATAGATTGGTTATTTGATAATTTAATACCAAGAAACATTCCGCCAACCAATACCAATGCCAACACTATTGGCAGGTATAGCGGGATTTTTTTATTTTCCATAATTTCGTTTTATAAGCAAAAGGCAAAGTTAGAAAATTTGCCGTGATAAATGTGTTAAGAAACCAAAAGAGTCAACCTCCATTATTTGATGAAATGGCTGAAACTATGTTATAAACAATAATAATTTTTCAAAAATATAATGAATATGCAGAATCATTATTTACTAACTTTGTTACATAATATTGAATACAATTAATACTTAAACAAAATTTTTATATGCTTGTTCTTGTCGTTCGTATATTGTTAAAACCTAGTATATAAATAAATTATTCTGTTCAATGAAACGCCAGATATTAATCAGAGATCTCACCCTTAGAGACGGTCAGCAGTCGTTATTTGCTACCCGAATGTCACAAAACCAGGTAGAACGGGTACTGCCTTACTTTAAAAATGCAGGTTTTTATGCGATGGAGGTCTGGGGCGGTGCGGTTCCTGATTCTATCATGCGTTTTCTGAACGAGGATCCCTGGGAAAGGCTCGAATCTATCAAGGCTGCCATTGGCAATGTCTCTTTGCTGACTGCCCTGTCGCGTGGACGCAATCTTTTCGGATATAACCCCTACCCTGACGATGTTATTGAAGGATTTAACCGGAATGCCATTAAATCGGGTATCGGAATCATGCGGATCTTCGATGCCCTGAATGATGTTGACAATGTCAAATCAACCATAAAGTTTGTGAAAGAGAATGGTGGAATTGCCGATTGTGCTGTCTGCTACACTGTTGATCCCAAGTTCTCGAATAAAGAACGGTTGAAAGCTGTTTTCAAAGGAAAACCGCTTCCGGCGAAAATATTCACGGATAAATACTTTGTGGGGTTGGCGAAAAAGCTTGAAGCTGCCGGCGCCGATATGATTACGATCAAGGATATGGCCGGACTTATCCCTCCCGGACAAACAGGTACGTTGATCACGATGTTGAAACAGGAATTGTCTATCCCGATCGACTTCCATACTCATTGTACTCCGGGTTTTGGTACTGCCTCTGTTTTGATGGCGATCATGAAGGGTTGTGATATTGTGGATACTTCTATTCTGAACTTTGCAGGTGGACCGGCTGCACCACCTTTTGAGATTATTCAGCTCTTTTGTGATAAATTGGATATTTCAACAGGGGTTAACCTTGAAGCAGTAGCGCTGATCAATCATGAACTGAAATCGATTCGCGAAGAGTTAAAGGCTTTTGACACGACTAATCTGATGCCGCTTGATTTTGATATCACCAAGGACAAGTTGCCGAAAGAAATTGATCTGATGTTTGATCATGCGATTGAATATGCTCAATCGGGAAAAGAAAAAGAGTTGATTGATGTTTGTCAGAAAATAGAACATTATTTCAACCTCCCTGAACCGGATCAAAAGGTTAAAGACGCAGAGATTCCCGGTGGGATGTATACCAATATGCTTTCACAGTTGAAGCAACTGAAGCTTGAAGATCTGTTGCCACGTACGCTGGAACTTATTCCATCGGTTCGGTTGGTTGCAGGGTTGACGCCGTTGGTTACACCCACTAGTCAGATTGTGGGTGCACAGGCGGTAAATTGTGCGATTGATGAAAACAAGGGTTTGCCAAAGTATACTACCAAGAGTATTCAGTTTGTGAACCTGGTCAAGGGGAGCTATGGTAAAACGCCGATTCCGGTTGATCCTGACTTCAGGTTTCAGATTGCGGGGGTGCGTGAAGAGATTCCTTATGATACGCTGGCACATAAGAAACAGCCCAATCCGTTTATCGATGAAGCGAGAGGGATTAAGTTGGCGAATAATGAAAAAGAGGAGTTGTTGTTGGAGTTGTTTCCGAATGTGGCGAATGATTTTTTGTTGAAACATGTGGAAGCTACTTTCATGAAAGAGATTCGTAAGATGGAAGAGGAGAAGCTGTTGAAGATTCAACAGGAAAAAGATGCCTATGAGATTTTGACACCGGAAGAGAAACAACAACGGTTGCTCGAAGGGTTGTATCATTTCCAGTGGACGTCGAGTATGGAAGATTAAATGATGTAGAGACAGGTCGTGACCTGTTCAATATAAAAAAAAGGACAGGTCACGACCTGTCCCTACTTAAACCAAACATTACATTTATTACGAGACTTTTGCTGTTGCTCCTTTATCTCCTTCAGGCGTGATGGTTTTGATTTTGTCTTTGATCTTTAATCCGGACAATACTTCAATATTCAACCCATCTGATAAACCTGTCTTGATATATTTTTTGGTAAACTTTTGTGGTGATGTTTCAACCTCCACATATGTTTTTGTGCCTTCGAACTGTACCAGGCTCTCGGGAATAGCCATGACCTTTTCGTGACGTTCGAGTACAATGTCTGCATTGGCACTGTAACCTGACCTGATAAAGCTATTCTTCTTCAGATGCACTGCTGCTTTGATTTCAAACTGGATAGCTCCATTCTCTGCCACTCCCTTTGGTGAAATATGCTCAAGTTTGGCATCGAACTTAAGACTGTCGATAGCGCCTATGGTCAGGATCAATGGCATTCCTTCATGCAGTTTACCCACCTCACTCTCGTCGACCTTTCCCTTGAAAATCATTGCACCCATGTCGGCAACGGTGGCAACGGTTGTGCCTGCATTGAATGTATTGGATTCAATCACTGAATTTCCAACCTCAACAGGAACTGTCAATACCATCCCGTCAATTGTTGATGTAATCATCGTATTGCCCGTCTTGGCATTTTTACTGATTGCACCCTCCCTGACAAGTTGAAGGTTGTCCTGAGCAGCTGTAACCGATTCTTTGGCACTCTTAAGAGCAGTTTCGTATTGCTGGAAATCTCCGGCTGCAATTACTTTCTTGTCAAAGAGTGATTTCTGACGGTCATAAACTGTTTTGGCATCTTCTAATGAAATATTGGCACGGTTTACACGTGATTCGGCTTCATTCAGACTGACCATATTCGGAATGATCTTGACCTTGGCAATGATATCGCCCTTACGGATCATCTTACCGGCTTCAATATACACCTCTGAAATAATTCCCGATATCTGAGGTTTGATTTCTATCTCTTTCTTTGGTGTGACCGACCCCGTGGCGACTGTCTTCTTCACGATAGAGGTAATGGTTGGTGATGTTGTCTTGTAAACGACTAAAACGGGTTTAGACTTCGAATAAAGAAAGTAAAGAGTTCCACCGAACAGTCCAACGAGTAAAAGGATAACAAAGATTCTGATTGCTTTTTTCATAGCCTTATAAATTGTTTATTTTTAATTATTCATATCTTAATGCATCGATAGGTCTTACCTTAATGGCTCTCAAAGCAGGGAGTAGTCCTGCAAAAGCTCCTGAAACGATTAATATCCCCAATGCCATGATTGCCATATTGAAATCGACCTGAGGATCTTTAAAACCGCCTCCTTTTTGTTCTGACATTACCATATTTAACAATGAAAGTAACCCGACCCCAAGACAAAGTCCAAAAAATCCTGCAATTGAAGTTAATACAACTGATTCAGTGATAATCTGTGACATGATTACAATGGGTGGAGCTCCAATGGCACGCTGAATACCAATTTCTTTGGTTCTTTCCTTCACTATGACAAGCATGATATTGCTGATACCGATGACTCCTGCCAGCAAAGTCCCTGTACCCACGACCCATACCAGTACATCGATTCCTGTAAATAGTCCTGTAACCTGATCAAACAGCTCTTCCAGATTAAAATGCCCTATAGCATCCTTATCATTTGGTGCAACATCATGCCTTCTTTTTAGCATTGAGATTACTTTTTCACCTACAACAGCTGCACTGTTTCCTTTTTTAGTAGTCAATGCTAAAAACCCTATATTATCACCATAATTATATGCTTTTTGCATCGTAGTGATTGGGATAAAAACCGATAGTTGTTTGTCACCACCAATGTTGATATTCTGATTCTGAGGCTTAAACGAACCGACAACCTGAAACCAGATGCCCTTGATCCGGATATATTTACCGACAGGGTTTTCATTCTTAGCAAATAACACCTCCTGTACACGGTTTCCAATGACCACTACTTTCCGTGAATCCGTTACATCCTTTTCATTCAGTAACCTTCCATACATAATAACTACCGGATCAATTTTACACCAGTCGGGAACATCTCCGGAAACACTGAATTTCCCACTCTTAAGCCCATACATTACATTATCACCATTTCCACCATCACCTCCCAATTTCGGTGCAAGATATTCCAATTCGGGAACGTTATTTCTAAGTGCTGCTACATCGTCATTGGTCAATGAAAAATTTCGTCCACGAGGTAATCCTTTGTATGGTACGGTTGTACCTTGCGGCCATATAAAGATGCTGTTGGTTGCAAATCCTTTCATCGAGTCATTCACTCCATTGCGTAAACCATTACCGGCACCCATCAGGACAACAAGCATAAAGATTCCCCAGAACACCCCAAAGGCTGTTAAGAAAGTCCGCATTTTATTTTTTCGCAGTGTCTCGTAGATTTCCTGCCATCTGTCCAAATCAAACATAATTTGATTGATATTACGTAGTGATAAATATTTTATTCGTCTTTTAATGCCTCAACAGGTTTGATTGCAGCTGCCCTTCGTGCAGGGATAAAACCAGCCACAGCACCTGCCACAACCAGTAAAATTGTTGCACTGAAAGCGACAGATAAATCGGCCTCGGGGTTCAGAAAGAAAGCAGTCTTAACATTTTTACTGACGATTTCAAGAACTCCAATGCCCAGTACCATACCGACATAGCCAGCCACTGCAGTGATGAATATCGCCTCCTGAAGAATAAGGCTGATGATAGACCATGGAGTCGCACCCAATGCCTTTCGGATTCCGATTTCTTTTGTCCGCTCCCTGACAACCACTATCATAATATTGCTGACGCCTACAATACCCGCAATGATTGTTCCCATGCCAATTACCCACATGAAAACACGTAACCCATGAAACACAGTATTTACTTTCTCAAACTGCTCCAAAGCATTATTGGAATACAAGGCTTTAGTGTCTTTTATGTCATAGTGATGCCTTTTAGCCATGACTCTTTTTATCTCTTCATGGATGGCTTTACTTTCTTCGACAGTAGCTGCTGCAGTTGTTACGGCAATATTATGCAATTGATTGGATCCGGAATAAACTCGTTGAGCCGTAGAAATTGGCATATACAAAGTCTTTGAATTCTGGTCCTGTTCATTCTTGGGAGTGAAAACACCTATCACCTGAAAAGAAATCCCGGTAACGGTAATGTATTTTCCCATTGCATCTTCC
>Ga0209429_10000938_pt1 | contig 18800 bp, 13 predicted proteins | sample BarGraNGADG00212_3_FD_184493 | JGI IMG/M metagenome (GOLD analysis project Ga0209429, IMG submission 184493) | Arctic peat soil microbial communities from Barrow, Alaska - Barrow Graham LP Ref core NGADG0004-212 (SPAdes) (version 2) | ecosystem: Environmental > Terrestrial > Soil > Wetlands >...
CTGCCCGCGTCGTGCTCAGGAGCGGCGTGGCCGGACCCGTGAAGCGCCCGGGAGCGCTGGCGACGACTCGATTCGTCCCGTAGTACGAACCTTGCGCGTAGATCGGAGAAACCACAGGCCGCGAAGGCCTCCGGTCGGGCTCTCCAGCCAATGACGCACCGCGACGGTCCTGCTTGGAAACGCGGAGTCGAAGATCGATCGATGGCGGGTAACCACGTCCCGCGCGGTCGACGAGTCCACCGTGACGAGGGCGACGCGGGCCCCGCGTGGCGGCCTCGGTGGACCCTGCGAGGGCGGTGGCGGAGAGGGAGGGATTCGAACCCTCGATGGGTTGCCCCATACCGCATTTCCAGTGCGGCGACGGCCGTCCGTGACCGTCCGCTGGCGTCCACTTTCGTGCTCAGAGATGCCTCCGTCCGTCCGCCATCGTCCGCCGTCTGTGGCTGTCATCCGTCGCTGTGGCTGTCAACGTGGCTGTCAACCGATCGCTTGCGGAGAGGGCGGGGTTTGAACCCGATTAGCGGAGAGGGCAGGTTTTGAACCTGCGGTGGGCCTCGCCACAACCCGAAGTCCGGGCGGCAGGTCCAGCCCAACCAGGTGCGGCACCAGCCCATCGGAGACCGCCCGCCTGTACCGCGCAGCCTCGCTGTCGCCGCGCCACGGCGCATAGCCCAGGAGCAGGTCCAGGTCGAGCTTGACCGTGGGGGCGCCGGCCGCCGCCAGGTACTTGCGGGCCACGATGTAGGCCAGCCACGGGTCCAGGTCGGGCACCGCTCGGCGCACCACCACGACCCAGCGGGCCGTGTCGACCCCGATCGTCCGGACGCGTCCCTCTGAATGCTCCAAGACTTCCCGAAGGACCGGCAGCACGAGCTCGGCAGTCTCCTCCGTCCCGAGCGTGAGCGTCCACGGCTCGCCCCCCTCGGTCCGGAACACCGCCACCCACGACTCGATCGCCCGCCGGCTCGGGAAAGCGGGCGCCTCCTTGAACCGGCGGACCAGTTCCTCTTCGATCGCCGCCGGGGTGAGGCCGTGCTCGACGAAGAGCTTCCTCGCCACGTCGCGCATCGGGCCGAACGGGCTGGCGCGCTGCCGTTTCCGCTTAGGTTGCGGTTGATTGGGCATAAGCTGCACCTTTAGCGTGTTCCATCTGCGTGCGCCCAAGTTTACGCTTGTCGCAGAACATCCGCACACGAGACCACGACATGGAAACGCAGCTCCTTCTGAAGCCCGCCGAAGCAGCGCAGCGGCTCGCCATCTCGCGCGCTTCGCTGTACCAGCTCCTGGCGCGGGGTGAACTCCGGAGCGTCACCATCGGCCGGAGCCGGCGCGTGCCCGTGGCGGCGATCGAGGACTACATCGCGCGGCTCTTGGCGCCAGAGCAGGCGCCGTGGCCGCGCTAGACCTGGCAAGGCGCCGCCCCAGCGGCGAGACGGCGGACGCGTTGGGCTCGATGCGCGAGGTGGTGACGGCTGCCACGTCAGCGAGCCTTCACGAACTCGAGGCCGAGGCGGAGGCCGCGGCGGACGCCGACCCAATCGCCGCCCTCGAGCTGCGCCGGCCTTCCGAAGAGGAACGCGCGCGGGCCATCGTGAATGCCGCGACGTGGCGGGCCGGCGATCTCGCGCCTGACGTTCTCGCATGGGACGGGCTCACCCTGGCGCCGTTCGCCGAGCTCGAGGCCGAGGCGGAAGAGGCCGCCGCCGCCGATCCCATCGCCCGACACGAGCTCGCCTACCTGACGCCCGAGCGGATCGCCGGAGCCGCCACCACGCGTCGCAACCTGGCGGCGCAAGAAGCAGAGGCGACGCGACCGCTGACCCCGGAGGAGCAAGTCTCCTACCTCGCCATCGTCGAAGCGGAGCGGGTGCGCCTCGGACTGCCGACCCTGGCCGAGACGCTCGACGAGCTCTACCCGATCCCGGATCGCCGAACGGCCGCTGGCGTGACGACGGCACCCGAGCCGGCCGCCGAGCCGCCGACCCTCATCGTCAACATCGATGACTACCGGGCGAGCGTCCCGTCGGCGATCCCGTGGGTCGTCGCCCATCTCGCATACATCGGTGGAGTGAGCCTGATCTCGGGACCGCCGAAGGCCGGCAAGTCCACGCTGGCGGCGCAGATCCAGCGGAACCGCGAGACGGGCGAGCGCCTGTTCGGGGTATGGGACATCACGACGGGTCCGACCTTGCTGGTCACGGAGGAAGGCGGCGTGGCCGTCGTCTACAAGACCGAGGGCATGCACTCGCTGGACGTGCTCGACCGCCGTTCGGCCATCCAGGCCGGGCTCACATTCGCGCAGGTGCTCGCGGCCGTGGGTGAGTGGGGCGCGACGCATCCGGGCGGGCTCGCGTTCATCGACACGCTCGCCATCTGGGCAGGGATCGAGAACGAGAACGCTGCCGGCGAGACGACCAAGGCGATCGCCGCCGTAACGGCCGTCGCTCAAGCGGCGAACCTCGCGATCGTCCTTGTCCACCATGCGCGCAAGGGCGGGGGCGACGATGGTGAGGCCGTCCGTGGATCGGGTGCCATCCTCGCGACCGTCGATATCGGGATCGAGCTCTCCCGAGTCAGCCCCGGGAGCGACGAGCGCTACCTCGACGTCATGGGCCGGGTCTGCCTGGCGGAGCGATACCGGCTCGACTTCGATCGGTCGACGATGACCTACAGCCTCATTGATCAGGCTGGCTCCCGCCTGGCGGAGATTGAGGCCGACCTGGTCGGTATCCCGGCCGACGGACCGGGACTGGACCGGAATGACCTCCACGCACTCTGGAAGAAGGACCCACGGGCCCGGGCGAAGCAGCTCGTCAACACCGGTCGGATGCGGGTTGAATGCGTCAAGAGCGGGCGGCAGTGGGCCAACCACTACTGGTCAATCCCGCCCGCCTGGACCCCGGAGGCTCGTCGTGAGGACTGACGCTTGCACGCTTGCAGACGCTTGCAATGCAGACATGTTCAACCGTGCAGGCGTGGCCGCCTGCGCCGCCTTCAGAGGCGTAGGCGTACATGCAGATCGACGCTTGCACGCTTGCAGGAACACTAAGGGTGCAACCGTCGTCGTGAGCACGACCCCTGCAAGCGTCAGTGCAAGCGTGGAGACGGCGCCATGAGTGAACGTCCCGCGACCCGTGCCGACCTCCGAGCCGCTGCCTGGCTGACGCTTCGCGCCTTCGCCGACGATCCCGGAGCTGTCCAGCACTCGCTGGCTGCCCTGGCCGCGATCGATGCCGACGAGCGAGATGACGCCTGTGGCGCCCGATATGTGGCCGACCGGCTCAAGCGCGCCGTCGTGGTGACGGACTCGGGCGGCCGCCTGGTCGGCCTCCGCTGGCGCGAGCCCGTGCCGACGCCATGACCCGCCATCCGTGGACGCCCAAGCGGCGGGCAGCCGCCAGTGCAATGTGGCGGGCGGAGCATCCGGAGCGTGCCTGTATCCGTGACGCCATCCTCGCCGGCTCTCCCGAGGAACCCTGCGACAGATGCGGAGCCGATGCCGCGCGCCTGTGGGTGGTCGACCACGCGACGGCTGATCACGTGTGGCGCTGCGAGTCGTGCGCCTCCGCCGCCAGGGCCGAGTACCACCACCGCCCCGAGGTGCGGCATGAACCGCCCGCCCCGCTGGGCCGCCGGACGCGACGGGATCTCCCACGCCCACCCGTCCGCCCGTGCCACCGCGTGCGGCGTGCCCGCCATCGCCGAGTGCTACGCATGGCCGGCGCTCCGGCGCTGCTCGGCCTGCCTGGCCGCCACGCTTTCCCTTCCCTCTCCTATACGTGAAAGGCGACTGACCGTGAGTCGAAACGAGATTGCCGCGGACCTGTCGCCCATGGCCACCGATGCCACTCTCGCCCTGCTCCGCGCCCGCAAGCTCGAGCAGGCGTGTTCCGAGTGCGGGCGCTGGGAAGCGGCCGGCGCCTATTGCTCGGGATGCGACCGCCAGATGGGTCCCGACGACTGGTATCCCGGCGGGGACCGCGGCCGTCGCCAGAAGGCCCTGGGAGGCGCACAGACCCCGGTAAAGCGACCCCGGCAGGCGCTGGCCGCACCTTCGCGCCACTCCGACCCCGAACGGGTCGCCTTGCGCGCGCTAAATGCGCGATAACGTGGGGTTTCGTGGGGCGGTAGAGCACGTTTTCGCGCCGGTCCGCGCCGCCTGTGAGCACTCCGATCCGGGATCGTCGCGGGTTTCGTCAAGTTTCGTGCGCGTGGTCCGGGCCTTCATGTCATGAAGGCGCACATCATCCTTCTAGATCGCTGCGTGACCGGGTGCGGTCGTGGCTAAGCAGGGACGCCCGACTGAGGTCCAGCTCCGCCGTACGCGTGACCTGATTGAGCGGTTCCACCTTTCCGGCTTCTCCGCTCCGCGCATCCGTGAAGAGCTCCTGGCCCTCAGGAGCGACCCTGTTGGCGGCATGCCTGTATGGTGTTGGACGCGCGATAACAGCCTATGACATGCCCATCGAGGGCCGCGATGAATGGCTCGCCGCGGCCAGGCGGTTGGCATGAGGGGCGGGTACCTCCGCGGCGCACTCCCGGCGACCGCGACTCCAGCCCAAATGAAGGCCCTGGCCGCCTATGTTGCCGCTGGCGGATCCGTCCCGGGCGCCTCCAGGAGCGTGTGCACGGACTACGGACGACCGGAGGTTCTTCAACTCAAAGACGTGCTGAAGCCCTCGACGATGTGGTTGAAGCACCTGCTTCCCACCCGGGCGAGCCGTCCGGAGAACCCCCAACGCCGAGGTCCGCCCCGTCCCTTGGCGATCTCTTCTTCTGGGGTCCGAAACCAATCGTCGATGCGGTAGATGGCGCGGACCACGCCTTCGTGGACCGCCATGGCATAGTCGGGTGCGGTGGTGGCTCCACGATTCCGGCGGCTGGCTCCCACGACCCAATACGCACGTGTGGCCTCGTACAAGGCGTCCCCATCGAAGGGGCGGGGGAACGTCTTCGTGACCCGGATCAGGACGACCTTGTCCTCGGGCCGGAAGTCGACCGGTTCCGCCGCGTACTTGGCGTTGATCGCACCGGCATCAGCGCGGCCCCGGTCGAATGAGTGCTGTCCTTTGACCCGGTTCGTCAGGCTGGGAAGCAGGTCGATCAGGGCAGCCTCCATGACGAACGCGGCGGCTTCGGGTCGCCTTCGGAGTCGAGCCGGTCTGCCGGGCGCTGGCGATCGCGCCCTCGTCCTACTACGCGGCGAGGGTCCGGCCACCGTCGGCCCGCTCGGTCCGGGACGCGGCGCTCTCGGCCGACATCGGCCGCATCCACCTCGCCAACTACGCCGTGTACGGGGCGCGCAAGCTGTGGCACGCCCTCCGCCGCGAGGGCACGGAGGTCGGCCGCGACCAGGTCGCCAGGCTCATGCGCGGTCTCGGCCTCGCGGGCGCGGTCCGGGGGAAGACCAGGCGCACGACCATCCCGGCCCAGGTCGGCGAGCGGCCCGCCGACCTCGTCGAGCGCGTCTTCGCCGCAGCGGCCCCGAACCGGCTCTGGCTGGCCGACATCACGTACGTCGCCACCTGGTCGGGCTTCTGCTACACCGCGTTCGTCATCGACGCCTTCAGCCGCGCCATCGTCGGCTGGCGGGTGTCCTCCACGCTCCGGGCCGAGCTCGCCCTCGACGCGCTCGAAATGGCGATCTGGAGCCGGCGCTCGGCCGACCTCGCGGGCCTCGTGCACCACAGCGACCGCGGGGTGCAATACCTGTCCATCCGCTACACCGAGCGCCTGGCCGATGAGGGTGCCGTCACCTCGGTCGGATCGAAGGGCGATTCCTACGACTGTGAGACGCCCTCGCCGAGACGGTCAACGGCCTGTACAAGACCGAGCTGATCCGGGCGCAGGGACCCTGGAGGACGGCCGACCAGGTCGAGCTCGCGACCGCGGGCTGGGTCGCCTGGTGGAATGCCGAGCGGCTCCACGGGGCCTGCGGCGACATCCCGCCCGCCGAGTTCGAGGCGGCCTACCATCACCGCCTACAGGCGAGCGAGGCCGCCTGAAACCCAATCACTCGAGCCTCCACGGAACCCAGGGCGGTTCAGATGAACGCCGTTGGCGCCTGCGTCGCGCCGGACGGGGTCGGTCCGACGGGGGTCGTCGTCAGGACGTCGACGAGGAACCGCGTCGACGCGATCGCCCAGCCCGATGGGAGCGAGGCAGCGCTCGGGACCGCGTACCACGTGACGGTCCGGCAGGCGTTCGCGTCTGCCTGGCCCGACTGGTCCGACCCGCGAGTGAGCACGACCCCGAGAGCGCCGACCGCGACCGCGGTCGCAGCGATGCTCAGGATCGCGGTCAGGATGACAGGCCGTCGGAGTTGAGCGTCCCGGTTGGTTGACTGGTGATCTCTTCGAGTCATCCCATCACAAGGAGCGTCGCAGGTGCCGATGGTGCCCCACGCGCGGCTCTCCCATCATCGCGTACCCGCTCGATTCGTGGGCCACCCGAGTTCATGGCCTCGGAGGGCAAGCCGATGGCCGGGCCGAATGGAGGTCCACCCCGGCCGTCGGTAAGCCAACAGGCGATGGGACGCGGTCAGACGACCACGAGGGGACGCATCATGTCGTGCTCTTCGTGCTCGAGGATGTGGCAGTGCCACACGTATTCGGCTCCGCCTGCGATCCCGTAATCGTGAAGCAACCTCGGGCTGGCCGGAACCGTGAACGGCACGGCCGGAAGCGTGAACTTGATGAGGACCCGGGTCACCTGCTCCGGGTTCATGCGCACGGTCTCCTTCCAGCCCAGCTCGTTGGGATCGGGAGCGATGGCGGGTCCGGTGAAGCTGGGCGCGCCGCCCTTGTACGTGTCCGGGTCGAACGCCTGGCGAGAAAGGACTTCGACGTTCACGAGGTGGAAGTGGATCGGGTGCGTGTCTCCCGTGAGGTTGACGATCTCCCACACTTCGGTGCTTCCGGCCTGGACGATCTCCGTCGGCTTGTCCGCGTATTCGCGCCCGAACTCCGGGATCGCGTTTACGGCTTTGTCCGTCCCAAGGAACTGGATCAGGCGCCCGTGCTCATCGAAGGTCTCGTTCAAGGTGAGGCGCCGGACGGGCACGTGCTTGGGGTTCGGCGTGGGCACGCCCGGCGTCTGCTTCAGCATGAAGGGATCCGTTGGCGTGAACGCTGCGGGCAACGTGATCGGCGGGTCTGCCGCCCCGACTCGCGACTTGACCCGGATCTGAAGGAGCGTCCGAGTATTGGGTCCGAACCCCCGCGTGGAAGTTGGCGTCTCCGGGTTACCCGGGTAGTAGTCGTTGAGCTCGTCGCCGTCCGGATACGGCGCGTCGGCATCGCTGAGCAGGATCAACCTGGACCCGGCCGGAACATCCCGGAAGTCGACGATCAGGTCGGCTCGCTCGGCCGGGGCGAGAAGAAGCTGGGAAGGCGACGGCTCGCCTGACGCCACGGGGGAGGCACCGCTCAGGTATACGGGCGCAGGGAGGAAGCCGCCCTCGGTTCCGAACTGCACGAATGCCGGACCTGCCGCGGTTCCTGGTTCCGTGCTGTCCGCACCGGTTGCATACACGAGGCGAGGGTTCAGGAATCTGGCCTGGCAGGCGTTGAGGAGCCGGAACCGATACTGCCTCGGCTCGACTTCCAGGTACGGGTAGACCGTGCCGTTGACGAGCATCGTGTCGGCGAAGAACTCCGGGACGCAGGACGGATCGGGCGGCGGTCCTGAGGGCGTCGGCCCGAGGTCCCATCGATCGGTGTCGTAGACGTGGACGTACCAGAGGTCGCCCGGACGCGAGTTCGGCACCTTCCAGGTCGGGTCGACCCTCGCGATGTTCCTCGGAACGAAGATCTTGTCCTGGAAGACGAGGTAGACCGTGCGCGGATCAAGGGGACCGGGCAGGTGGTTTAGGGAGACCAGCGACAGCTCGTAGTCGTCGTAGATGACGTATGCCGACGCGATGCCCGCATATGCGTTCAGCCGGGTCGTACCCAGCGAGTGGTCGTGGTACCAGGCGAGCCGCGCGCCCTGGTCGTTCGGGTAGTAGTACTCCGCTTGGTTGGCCGCGGGATGCGGGACCTTCAGGACGGAGTTGTTGAGGAAGCTTGGACCCGTGTGTCCGTTCGGATCCCACCACGCGAACGGTCCGCCGTCGCTGGTCCAGGGGACGAAGCCGCCGTGGAGATGGACGTCCGCCCGGTTGTCCTGGTTCTCGGTGCCCATGATCGATCGATCCACGGGCAGGATGTGCGTGGATGGCAGGTTGTTGCGGAACGTGATCTGGACGGGCGAGCCGCGCTTGGCCGCGATGATCCCGCCGAGGTGCTTGAAGTTCCCGTTCTGCCCGAAGCCCCACAGGCGCGTCGGGTTGGGCAGGTCGGGGTGCAGCTGGTCGCTGAACTGCCCGATGTTGATCGTGTAGTGGGTGACGCCGGGCTGCCACCAGGATTGCGAGGTCGTGTCCGGCTCGGCGATCGGGATGCCGCCGAGGACGGGATTGCGCAGGGGTTGGATGAACTTGCGGAGCTTGTCGCTCTGCGAGAAGGCCGATGCGGGAGGCGCGCCCGCGAGCCACCGCCAGGGGACCGCGAGACTTGCGCTGCTGAGGGCGCCGGCCTTCAGGATCGTCCGTCGGGACACTCGCGTGGTGAGCATGATCTGGTCCTTTTCAGCTCGGGGAAACGGGGGCGAGTCTTGCGACTCGCCCCCGGCGACGGAACTGGCGAGCGTGGCTCGCCAGTTCCGTGCCTAATGGGCTAATTGATCCGCTGCGTGATGCCGCGACTCGTGCTGCCGTTGAAGCTGGCGTCGCCAGCGTAGACGGCAGTAATCGTGTGTCGGCCGACAGCGATGCCAGCGGTCGTGATCGTCGCCTTGCCCGTGGGGTCAAGGGTGACAGCGGTTCCGAAGTTCACGCCATCGACAAGGAACTGGACAAGGCCCGTGGCAATGCCCGCTCCCGGCGCAACAGCGGTCACTGTCGCGGTGAGGGTAGCTGGCGCAGCCTGCGTGGCCGGGGTACGGCTGGTAGCAACGACTGTCCGACTCGCGGCCTTGTTCACCGTCTCGGTGAAGTTGGCGCTTGTGCTTGGCAGGTCGCTGACGTTGCCGTTGTACACGGCCGAGACCGTGTGGGTCCGAACCGTGAGATTGCTCAGGACGAGCGTTGCGCGTCCGGTTGCATTGAGGGTCGCGGCGCTACCGAAGGGTGCTAGATCGACGAAGAACTGAACGGTCCCCGTGGCGACAGGTCCACTCGCTGGCGTGACACGGGCGGTAAACGTGACCGGCTGGCCGAAGACCGACGGGTTCCGGTTGCTGGTCACGACCGTGGTCGTGGCCGCCGTGTTGACGATTTGGACGTACGTGGCGCTACCGCTGCCGGCGAAGATCGCCGAAGCGTTGTAGGTCGCGATGACGTTGTGAGGGCCAGCCGCAAGCGTCGCGGTCGCGAACGTCGCTCGGCCCTGAAAGTTTAGGGTGACAAGCGCGCCGACGTTCACGCCGTCGATGTTGAACTGGACCGTGCCCGTCGGGATGCCCGTGCCAGTCACCGGCCGCACGGTTGCGGTGAAGGTGATGGTCTGGCCGAGGTTAGCCGTCGGGACCCGGTTGCTCGTGACGACGGTCGTCGTGGGTCGCAGGAACGGCCCGACAACTTGCGTGATCGGGAGACTCGTGCTGGCGAGGAACCTCGCGTCGCCCGAGTAGGCGGCGGTGACAGTGTGGCTGCCGATCGCCATGGAGGTCGTGGCGAACACGGCCTGACCACCGACGACCGGAACCGTGACCGTTGCCGCGTCGATCGTGAAGTCGATCGTGCCGGTCGCGGTGGACGGGTTAACCGTGGCGGTGAACGTCACGCTGTTGCCAACGACGGACGGGTTGAGGCTGCTCACGAGGCTTGTCGCGGTCGCGAGCTGGATCACCGACTGCGTGAGCACGGCGCTCGTGCTGGCGGCGTTGTTGACGTCACCGCTGTAGACGGCGGTGATCGGGTGGTCGCCGAGCGTGAGGGCGGCCGTGGAGAACGAAGCGGCACCGCCGCTGAGAGCGACCGGCAGGCTGAGGATCGTGGCTCCGTCGAAGAACTCGACTGTGCCCGTGGCCGCAAGCGGGGTGACCGTGGCGGTGAACGTCACGGTGTCGCCGAACACGGACGGGTTCAAGTCGCTCGTCACGAGGGTCGTGCTGACGACTTGTAGGACCGTCTGCGTCAGCGGTGTGGCGGAACTTGCGATGAACGCCGCATTGCCGGGGTAATCGGCAGTGACGGTGTGCGGTCCGACCGCCAGCGCAGAGGTAGAGAAGATCGCCATGCCCGCGACGTCGAGCGGAACGCTGGTCGGCGTGCCGCCGTCGATCGCGAAGTTGACCGAGCCGTTTGGCACCACTGTGCCAGCAAGCTGGGTCACCTGGGCAGTGAAGGTCACGCTAGCGCCGAACGTGGACGGATTGAGGCTGCTGACAAGGCTTGTGATGGTGCCAGCCTGGTTCACGGTCTGGAGCAGTGACCCGCTGCTGCCGCCAAACGGCAGGACGCCGTTGTAGGTGGCAACGACCGGGTGACTCCCCGCGATCAATGTGCTGGTCGGGTACGTCGCGACGCCGGAGGCGTCGAGCGTGACGGGTGTGCCGACGTTCGTGCCGTCGATGCTGAACTGCACCGCACCGGTCGGGATGGCCGCACCGGGGCCGGCGACTGTCGCCGTGAAGGTCACGTTCTGCCCGACCAGTGACGGGTTGACGTCACTCGTCAGCGTCGTCGTCGTTGCGAGACCAACGAGCAGCGGTGCCGAGGTGGACTTGACAGTAGTGACCGGATACGCACCACTACCGGTGGCAATACCGGCGTAGCCCACCGTGTTCTGGGCCACGACTCGATAGTAGGTCGGGACAAGCGGGTCGAAGGCAGCATCGATGACGCTGCGCGACTCATGGATGTTCGGCTGGTCGAGCGGCGAGGCCAGGGTCTGGAGATCCGTCCAGGTCGTGCCGTCAGGAGACTTCTGGACGACGAACGACGTCTCGGTGATCGAGTTGTCGTTGAACGTCAGCGTCTTCGTGGGCGGGTCGAAGACCAGGCCGCTGGCGGCGATCGGCGGCAGGGCGTAGATCACCGGCCGCATCATGTCCATCTCCTCGTGGGAGAGGATGTGGCAGTGATAGACGTACTCCCAACCGAAGTTGACGAGCGCGTTGGTCACGGTCACCGGATTGCCCTGCGGGTCAAGGATGAGCCCCTGCGGGTCAAGGTCGACTCCGGCCGGGTCCATCGGGCTGAGCAAGCGGATGCTGTTCGGGATCTCGAACGGCAGCGTGGGGGTGATCGGTCGCACGGCGACGATCGTGTCCTCGAGCGGACTGATCCGGACCGTCTCCTTCCAGCCGAGCTCGCTCGCTTCCGGCGGGATGATGATGTTGTCCCACGTCACCCGGTTGATCAGCTGGACGTTGAACAGGTGGAAGTGGATCGGGTGAGTGTCGACGCCGTTGTGCGTGATCTTCCAGATCTGGGTGCCGTCGGTGCCCGAGCTGATCGCCTGGACGTTGATGTCACCCACCGGGAGGTTGGTCCCGTCGATGACCTCGGTCGGCGGCGCGATGTACGGGTAGAGCAGGATGTTCTGCCCGGCCGGCGTCGCCGGCACGGCCTCGAGCCCGAGGTTGGACGTCATCCGCCCGAACTCGTCGAAGGAGGCCGAGTTCATCTCGTCGTGGAGCGCCTTCGGCTCGATCAGGACCTTCTGCTGCTGGCCCTTGAGGGTGTCGAAGCGGAAGGTCTGACCGCCTTGCTGGGCGATCCGTGCGAAGCCGTCGCACTTGTTCGTGGCGGTCTGGCTGGTGCAATCGCCGCTGGCCACGAAGGACGTGCCGTAGGCGCTGTTGTAGGCAGCCTGGCCGACGATGATCGGGTCCTGCGAGGACTCGAAGACGCCGGAGCCGTCAGCGTGGTGCTTGAAGGCGTTGTTGAGCGCCGTCAGGTTGAACGCCGGGGAGGGTGTCGCGGGGGCGATCCTGACCTGCATGACGGTCCGCGTGTTCGGGCCGTAGCCGGGGATCACCTGGCCGGAGCCCAGGTCGGGCATGCCGGTGTAGTAGTCGTAGGTCGCGACGCGGCCGGGGTACGCGGCGGGTGCGTCGTTGTAGAGGATGAGCGTCTTGCCCGCGTACTTCGAGAAGTCGACGACCACGTCGCCGCGCTCGGCCGGCATCAGCACGAGGGAGTGCTTGTCGACGTTGCCGACGTCGAAGCGGGTGGGGTCGATGATCCACGTGGTGGGCTGGGGCTTCACGACGGTCGGGGCCGGCAGGAAGCCGCCCTCGTCGCCGATCTGGATCCAGCTCGGCCCTGCGGGGCTCAGGGTCGTGTCGGGAGTCGGCACGATGTTCGGGTCGAGCTGGGCGGCGGCCAGCTCGGACGCCTTGAGCGCGACCTCGGTGTCGAGGCCCGGCATCTGGTTGTCGGCGACGTACCACGACAGGTTCCAGGCGCGGTCGTTGGCGGCGTTCAGGATCCGGAAGCGGTACGACTGCGGCTGGAGCGTCGTCGTCGGATACGCCGTCCCGTTGACGATCGGCGTGTCGTTGAACTGCTCCATCCCGACGGACTCGTTGGGCGTCCCGGGGATCGTCGCCGGCTCGCAGAACGGCTCGACCTGGTACTGCCACGTGGCGGGGTTGTCGAGCGCGCAGGGCGTCGTCAGCGGCGTCGTGAAGTCGTCGGCAGCGGCGGCAGAGCCCGGCGCGCCGATGACGCCATCCGGACCCGCGGGGTCCATCTGGTAGTAGGGGTTGTCGATGGGGCCGTTGACAGGGGTGGCCGGCGGCCAGAACCACGGCCCGTAGAACCAGCGGCCGTAGGCGCTCATGCCGTTCGGCGACGCCGGGTTCTGGGCGGGCATGTAGACGTGGCTGTACCAGAGGTTACCGTAGCCGCCCCACTGGGAGGCATCCCACGTCGGGTCCTGCCCCTGAAGCTGCGCGGCAGACGGGACGAAGGTCTTGTCCTGGATGACGAGCGGGATGCCCTCGCCCATGCCCGCGAGCGGGCCGGTCGAGCTTACGAGCTTCTGCTCGGTCGGGTCGGTCAGGACGTATCCGGCGGCCTCGCCGGCGTACACGTTCAGCCGGGTGATGCCCCACGAGTGATCGTGGTAGAACATCAGCCGCGCGGACTGCTCGTTGGTGTAGTAGAAGGTCTCGCACCCGTCGGTGGCCGCGGAACAGTCCGGGACGCCGACCGGGGCTGCAGCGCCAACCATGTCAGGCACGTTCTGGACGGAAACGCCCTGCGGCCACGCGGTGGTCTCGTTGGCGGGGGTGATCCACTGGTGCGGGGTGCCGTCGCTGATCCACGGGGTCACGCCACCGTGAAGGTGAAGCGTCGCCCGGTTCTGCGTGAAGCAACTCGGGTCCTGCGGGTTGACCCCGCACATGGGGTTGCGGACGCCGTCGAGGACGGTGCCTTCGTTGACCGGCGCGGGCATCCCAGTGGGTCCCATGCCGGAGCCCATGAGGCTCGTGTCGGTCGGGAGGAACAGGTTGCCGGCGACGCCCGTCGGGAGAAGGTCGTAGAAAACGACGCGGACCGCGCGGTCCTTCGATGCGACGATGGTCGGGCCGAGGTAGTGCGGGTCGTCGACGCCGTACGCCTGGCTGCGGTCGGGCATCAGGATCGGGCTGGTCGTGCCGTCGAGGTTGTCCTGCTGGAGCGCGACGTGCTTCCCGGGGACGACGGAGGTCGACAGCTGAACGTACTCGCGGAGCAGCGAACCCTCAGCGGGCAAGCTCGAGCTCATCCGCTCACGATGCTGCACGACCGCGATGACGTAGTAGTCGGCGTTCGCGAAGGTCGTCGAATCGGCCTGCGCGACCGGGATGTACTGACCGAGGTTGTTCGCGCCCGCCGGCGTCAGGCCGGGCAGCGTGTCGACGAACTTCTTGATGCCGCCGGGCGTGATGTAGCCAGTGCCCGGGGTCAGGAGATGGAGGGCGATGACCGCACCGAAGTCGGTCGCGGCAACGGCGTGAGCGCCGATCCCTGCGCCGGTGTCGGCGAAGCTGACTGCCGGAGCCGACGTGTAGCCAGCGCCGAAGGTGTCGAGGGCAACAGACAGGACCTTGAGGGTCGCTGTGCCCGTGGCCGCGACGAAGTTGGACGGCGGGTTGATCGGGTCGAACACCGTGCCGTCGCGGACGACGACGTTCGGCGCCGTGAAGTACCCGGAGCCGGGATTGTCCACGACGATGCTCTCGACCGTCATGGTCGCGGTGTCGGTGCCGCGGTTGCAGTCCGGGTACGGGGCGCCGCAGACAGCGTGACCAGTCGCCTGGACACCGTTCGGGTCATCCGGCAGGTCGAAGTCAACGGTCGGGAAGCTGTAGCCAGCGCCCGTGACCGAGAGGTTGACGGCATCGACGCCACCGAGCGGGTGGCCAGTCGCCTGCGTGGTCGCACCGCCGCCGCTGAAGGTTGCCGTCGGAGCGGTGTAGCCCCCGCCCGCAACGTCAACGGCGACGCTGGTCACGACGCCGGAGGTCTGGACGTCCGCGCTCGCGGTCGCGCCCGAGCCTGTACCGGTGATCGCAGTGATCGCTACGGTCGCGGCTGTGTAGTCGTGACCTGGGGCTGTGAGGGTCAGGCCGGTGATGGCGCCGTTGGCACCGACAATCGCGTCGGCAGTCGCGCCTGCACCCGGGGCCGCTCCAGCGGGCAGCTGGATCGTCGCGCCGAACGAATATGTCCGCCCAGCGATCTGCGTGAGGGTGTCCGTGCTGAACGGGCTGGCCGGAGCCGCCGCGACGGGATATCCGACGAGGTCCGAGCCGACCACGTCAAGCGGGATGCCCTGCCCGTAGAAGGCAAGAACATCGCCGGCCGCAACGGCTGGAGACCCCGTGACGGGGAACGTCGCAACGCCGTCGGCCATCGGGGGAACGACTTGCGGTCCGCTGTCAAAGACGATGCTGTACTCGTTCGCAACGAGGGGGTTGCCCGTCGGATGCAACACGTAGGCGTTGAATGTGTTGCCAGGAGACGGGAGGCCGGACACCGGTGCGTTCTGGACGAACGTCTGGAAGTTCGTGAGTGTCCCGGCGGGAAGTCCGCCCGGGACAACCACGAAGACGGTGCCCTGACCGAGCGTGTTGCTACCGGTGTTGATCGTGTCATCGCTCGCATATTGGCGAGCGATGAGTGGATTGCCGACCGTCATCGAGGCGGCCGGCGCGCCTGCCGGGCTGATGGTTACCGTCGCGTCGGGCTGGGTCAGCGGGCTGTTGGCCCAGTTCGGGTACGGCCCGAAGTAGTGGGGGACCTTGGTCTGGTCGACGGGCGACGTCGGCGCCGGCGCGTTGGAGACGACTGCAGATGCCGGCGAGGCGCCAGCTGGCAGAGCCGTCTTCGCGATGACCGGCCCCGCCGCGGTGGCGCACAACGCCACAACCGCCAGCAGGGCCAGCAGTTTCCTTCTCATCATTCGATCCCTCTCCGCTCCCTTTCCTGCGTCGCGGCAAATCTCCCGCCGCGGACAACTGCGTCGCGGCCAATCTCCGGCCGCGGACGACGACATGAGGCTGGCGACCGCGACGCCCAGCGCATTGCGTGGCGCGATGGCGCGGGCTGACCTGCCCTTGGTGCCCAACGGTATTGGCCCACCCTGCCGGCGCCATCGGTGCCCCTGCGGAGCGATGTACCGGATCTCGGACTCCGTACGGATACGGTGAATCCGTATGCCACTCCGCAGACCTCCGGATCGCCGGGGCGCTCGCGGCGGGTTACAGTCCCCCCATGAACGAGCGGACGAAGGTCGGCGCCCGCGCGACCAACGGAGCCGTCGTGCGTGACGCCTCCACATCCTCCCCGGCGCTGCGCGACGCTGATGCAATCCTCGCCCGGGCCGCGGAAGACGAGGCGGCCGCCCTCGTGGCGCGCGACCGATACCGCGACGGGCCGATGGAGCTGATCGAGCCCGACGCGCGGATCGCCGAGCTGCTGGTCGGGGACGAGGAGGTCCTCGCGGTCCGCCGGTCCGCACGGCTCGACCGCCGCGAGCCACAGCCCAGCGCCTATTGCCCTGGCTGCCCGGGCCTCGCCGGCGACCTGTACGTCACGTCGACCCGCGTCGTCCACCTCGGGCGACTGACGCTGGAGTACGACCTGGACTCGATCCGCGAGGCAGTCGTATCCGGGGAGCGCGTCCTCCTTGTCCTGTGCGACGGAACCGGCTTGATTCTCGACGTCGACCGGCCCCGGCTGCTGCGCGTCGAAATCGCGGCCGCCCGCGCGAGGCGCGTCGCTCCCGCCTGCCCGGCGCGGGCCCCTGGTCTGGCCCCTCGTAGACGCTGACGCGCCTTCGAGGGAGCCGGCTACGTTTCCTCGCGGTAGCGGCGAGCAGCTTCCGCCCGGTTCCGCACACCAAGCTTGTGCAGGATGCTGCTGACGTGCGTCGCCACGGTCCGTGACGAGATCCCGAGCGACTCCGCGATCTGGCGGTCCGTCAGTTCCTCCTCGATGAGGCGCAGGACGTCGCGTTCTCGCGGACTGAGATGCTCGCTCGCCGGATCGCCGGTCGCCACCATCTCGCTCCGCGGTCTGCCGGCGAGCCGTCGGATGAGGCGCCCGGCGAGCCCGCGGGGCATCGCGAGATCGCCGGCGTACGCTGCGCGGACGGAGCGGAGGAGCGCATCCGGCATGAGGTCCTTCGTCAGGTAGCCGACCGCCCCGTAGCCGATCGCATCCGCAACGTCGCGATCCGTCGCCGAGACCGTGAGCATCACGATGCGCGTGTCCGGCAGCCGCGGCGCAAGCTCCCGAACGAGCTGCAACCCTGTCATTCCCGGCAGGTGGATGTCGACGAGGAGCACGTCGGGCCGGACGGCCAGCGCCGATAGGAGAGCTTCCTCGGCGTTCGCGGCCTCGGCCACCATCTCGACGTCCGGCGCGCTGATGGCCTGCGCCACGGCCGCGCGCACGAGCGGGTGGTCGTCCACGATCATGACCCGGATCAAACCCTGACTCGATGGTCCGTTCATGGGGCCGCCTCCTCGACAGCCCGATCGGCCGTACCGGGGACGGTGACGACGACACGCGTGCCACCGCGAGGGCTCGATTCGACCGTCAGCTGCGCCCCGATGGTCGCCGCCCGCTCGCGCATCACCTGGAGGCCCACGTGGCCGGGCGCTCGCGCCTCCGGGTCGAACCCGCGACCGTCGTCCTGGACAGAGATCGAGATATCGCCACCATGTGTCGATACCTGTACGCGAAACGACTCGGCACTCGAGTGATGTGTTGCATTCGAGAGTGCCTCCTGCACGATGCGAAGGAGGTCCGCTTTCGTCCGCGACGACAGGTCGGGGAGGCTCCCCGCGCACTCGAACTCAACCTCCACACCGAACCGGTCGACGAAGTCCTCGACATATCGCCGGAGGAGCACCGCGAACGACTGGCTCGGGTCGGCGCTGTCCCGAAGCGCCATCACGCCCTGCCGCGCCTCGGTGAGGCCAACGTCGACGGCTTTCGTGGCTTCCTCCGCCAGCGTCCGATCCTCGGGCGACAGCGCGGTCGACGCGGCGAGCCGGCCGATCTTCAGCTTCGCCAGCCAGAGGTCCTGGGCGAGGCCGTCGTGGAGCTCGCGCGACAACCGGGCCCGCTCTTCCAGCGCAGCGCGTTCGACCTCGGCATCGCCAAGGCGGGCGAGCGACTCGTTGGCTGTCCGAAGCGCCTTCATGACGGCCTCCGCCTCGGCCTGTATCCCGAAGAAAAGGATGAGGTAGAACACGAGGCGGAGCAGGTCTGCCGTGCCCAGCTGCTCGGGATGCGCGCTCGGGAAGATCGCGGCATGAAGCTGGGCGAACCCCGCCACGAGAAGCCCAAGCGCCAGGTAGGCATCGCCGACGGCGCGGTCTCGATGCCACAGCCGACGGCTCACCAGCACGGCCCCGAGGAACAGCAGCGTCCCGATGAGGTGGACTACTACGCCGATCGCCGTCAGCGCGAGATCCTGGGGCTCGGACGGCAGGCCATCCGGCACGGGATAGGCGAGCAGCGACGTGAGGCGGTCGCCGACCATGAGCACGGCGCCGACGACGACCAGCATGAAGGCGCCGATCCAGAGCACGAACGGCACGGGGTAGCGCGGTCTTCCGCCGCGGAGTGACTCCAGGCCTCCCACCACGAGGACGGACGCCGCGAGCAGGCGAGCGGCGGTCCACACGAAGAGCGCGTCCTGGCTCATCGCCACCGGGACCGGCGTCGACCGAAGGTCGCCGCTCACCGAGACGGCAACGGCCATCCCGTCCGCGATCGCGAGGGCGAGGAATGCGGCCGCCTGGGCATGAGCCATCGGCTGGCGGCGCTCGCGATAGCGGAACCAGCTCAGAGCCGCGACGGCGGACGTGACCGCGAGGGCGATCACGTCGAAGGTCAGGTCGGCCGCCGGCGCGACGACGTGGCCGTGGAAGCCGGGGATCGCCAGCACCGCGAGCGTGACGATCACGCCGATGACCATGGCACCGATGAGCGCCGCATCGAGGCCATCGATGCGGCCAAGAGTAGAACCCCCCCTACCCGACATCAGGTGATGATATGCGCGGCCACCCGGTTTGCAACCAAATTCTTGGTCGGAACGGATACTGGCAGGCGGGATCCCAAGTCGCCCGCGGCCGGATCAGCGGTCGGCGCCGTCGGCCTCGTCGCCTCCCACCGCCGGGGGGCGCTCCCGCACGGCGAGGACCTTGCCGGCCCGCCGCCCGTCCGTGGTCTCCACCGTCAGGGTCAGCTCACCGACCCGGATCTGGTCACCCGGCTTCGGGACGCGCCCGATCCGGTGGAACAT
>Ga0209429_10000942_pt1 | contig 18766 bp, 18 predicted proteins | sample BarGraNGADG00212_3_FD_184493 | JGI IMG/M metagenome (GOLD analysis project Ga0209429, IMG submission 184493) | Arctic peat soil microbial communities from Barrow, Alaska - Barrow Graham LP Ref core NGADG0004-212 (SPAdes) (version 2) | ecosystem: Environmental > Terrestrial > Soil > Wetlands >...
CCTCAAAAACAAGCTTACTGCAATGAACAGCTATAACTTTCACGTCAAGAAATACAGCTGCCTCAATTGTCCTGATCAGAATGTTATCCCACTCTTCACAGTCAAGATCCACTGCGTTTTGTATGGTATCAATATGAATACTGCACTCCTCAAGCTTTTCTTTCAGTGCAGCCAGACGCGGTACATCAAATATTCCGCTGTGTTCATAATCCCTTCCGAGTGTCAGATGGGTAAACCCGATATCTGATATAAGGTCAATCTGGTCCAGAATGGGTACTTTGTAATTGAAGCTGGATGTTATGGATATCTTCAGCCCGTGTGCCTGTTCTTTCTTAAAGAAAGGCACATATTTGTTGGCAAGCAAAATTGCTTCCACCATACTGACCGGACTTGCTATTCCCTTGCCGGCAATGTCAAAGGCTGTACCGTGATCGACCGAGGTGCGCAGAAACGGCAGTCCGTTTGTAATGGCAATCGTTTTTTCAAAGTCCAGAGTCTTGGTGGCAATATGTCCCTGATCGTGGTAAAGAGAAAGTACAGCGGCAAACCGGCCTTTGAGCGCAAGATGAAAAACTGAATCCGCACCTATCGGACCCGCAACGTCATAACCCATTGCCTTGAGCTCACGTACGGCCGGCTCGACTTGTGTCATTTCCTCATCACCAAAAAGTCCGTGTTCTCCGCTGTGGGGGTTGAGTCCCGCAATAGCCAGCGTCCCTTGTGTGACACCCAGCAATTTAAGCGCCCGCATGCAGCTTATGGCACATTCAATAATCCTATCTTTGGTGACCAGGTCACAGGCTTGCCGCAGAGACACATGCCTGCTCAGGAAAAAGACGCGCATACCGTGAACCTCAAACATCGTAAGCGGGTCCTTCGTACCGGTAAGAGCTGCGAAAATCTCCGTGTGCCCGATATAATCAACCTGACCCGCTTTTAGTGATTCCTTATTGATTGGTGTCGTAGCAACGGCATCCACTTGTCTTTGCAATGCAAGTTCAATCGATTTTTCAACATATTCATATGCAGCGTGGCCGCACTTACCTGACACCTTCCCCAGTTGGAATGCCGGAAAATCAACATTATCAAGATTGATCAGGTTCATTACGCCCTGTTGATCAAGGCACTGTTTGGGTGATTCAACCTCATGAATGGTAAGAAGAACATGGCAAAATACCATGGCCGCCTCAAGAACCGTACGGTCTCCAATAACCAGGCAAATTACTTTTTTCTGCACGGCTGCATCTGTTACAGCTTTCAGGACTATTTCCGGTCCGATTCCGGCAGGGTCTCCCATAGGTACTGCAATAATAGATTTTCTCATCAGTTTATTCTCCTGCAACACAGGCTGCAGTTACAGCCTGCAAAATGGTTTGGATGGATCTAACGGATATCATATTATTTCCAGTGCGATTCTGACCATATCACCGAAAGATGTCTGGCGCTCTTCAATTGTGCACTTTTCTCCCGTAATCAGGTTATCGCTGACAGTCATCAGCGTCAGTGCATCCACGCCGTGCCTTGCAGCCAGAGAATAGAGTTCACAGGTCTCCATATCAATGGCCGCAACTCCATAGGAAGACAGCAGCTTCATTTTCTGATCCAGCATATCGTCATAGAACTTGTCACTGGTAAAAACATTCGTAACAACTGCCTTTATGTTCTGCTGCTTTGCAAGCTGGTATGCCATGTCAAGTAATGCAAAGCTTGCAGTCGGTGCGAAAGAAATACTTCCAAACCGGTCATGGTTCATATTTGAATCCGTTGATGCACCTAATGCAATTACGACATCTTTCAGGCGGACATCCGGATGGATCGATCCGCATGTACCAACACGAATAAGTGTGTTGACTGAGTAAAACTCCATAAGCTCATTAGCATAAATGGACAGGGACGGCATCCCCATGCCTGTTCCCTGAACAGATACAGGCTTGCCCTTATATGAACCTGTAAATCCTAACATGCCGCGCACTTCGTTGTAGCAGACAGGGTTCTCCAGAAAATTCTCCGCAATGAATCTCGCCCGCAGGGGATCTCCGGGCAAAAGAACTTTAGAAGCAATATCACCCTGATTTGCTGAATTATGTGGTGTACTCATAACAAATGCCTCCTGTATCCGGGTAGTTAAACCTACTTTTCACATCATAACATAGCAGATGCCCTGAATAACGGATCATTTTCACTAAAAAAGAGGCCACATAAATGGTGCCCTTTTTAATGCTGTACAATTATTATTTTGCAATGATTATTTCTCTGTATGTCTGAATAACTTGTACATTTCTACCCGGTTCGCCTCATTAGTCAATGCCAAAACATTGTCTCCGCTTTGGATCATCGTATCTCCATTGGGTACAAAAGTCGTCGTACCGCGTCTGATAGTAATCAAAAGGGCATTTGAAGGAATCGGCAGATCCTTCCGTCAGGATCTGGACAACCTGTCCGTCCCTCATAACCCTGGCAAATGAAGAGAGCATCTTCTTCAGGGCCTCTGTCGCCTTACTGGCCCTGAATTCCTGCCAGAAACTGAAGACGCCGTTGATCACGTTGACAAGCCAGACAGCAATACCTAACTGAGGCATGTCTGCAAAAAACGCAACCAGGCCTCCGACCCATAGAAGAATTGCCATCATGCTGATGAAGTTTGAAAGAAAAACCAGAATAAGAGGCTTCCCTTTCTGCTCACTGTCAACATTTTTACCGTATTTGTCTTGTTTGTCCTGTGCCTCGGAAGAAGAAAGACCGCCGATTCTGCTGCCCATAGCTTCACAGGCATCATCAATACTGGCTCTGTGAATCAGGCTGGTATCGTCTTTTACCCTAACTGCTGTTTTCATATTTATATCCTCATTATGTCTGTATCTAATAAATCTGATTTACCAAATTTGAATTATATACCGATTCAGCCTAATTACAAAAAATATTTGATTATTACTTAATATGAAGCCATACATCCCGGATATCGTTAATAATGATATCCGCACCGGAAGACCGGAGTTCCTCGGCCGTATGTGCAGATGTAAGTCCGATGCAAGTCATGCCGGCCGCCTTACCGGCCTGTATCCCGCTGACTGCGTCTTCAACGACAAAGCAGCGGCCGGGCTCTATACCGCAGCGTTCTGCAGCAAGAAGGTAAATATCAGGAAATGGTTTCTTGCGTTTAATATCACTTCCGGTTATTATGGCGTCAAAGAATCCTTCCGGCATATCAATCAACGCCAAATTAGTCGAGACCTTAATTGAATCGGCACTGCTGGCAACTGCAATCCTGCAGCCGGCCGACTTTAACCGGAAAAGCAGTTCACGTGTGCCTTCGAACGGTCTGACAAACTGCGAGGCTAATTCCGCATATTTATCATATACATGGAGTTTGATCGCATCGTTGAATACTACACCATATTTTGCGGCTACTTCACCGAGATACATATCTTCACCCATTCCGATATATGGCTTGAAATCCGATGCCACGGCTTTTGCCCCGTAATCCCGGAGGGCCAACGCTGCAATCTCGGCCAGCGCCGGTTCCGAATCGACCAGTACTCCGTCACAGTCAAATAGAATTCCGACGCTTTCCTTATCAGCCGGTAAATTGCCTACATATAATTCCCGCATCCATCTCTCCTATTCTGTTATTTCGTTTATATGAATCATACGCCTACCGCCGTTCATGCACAATTCTTCCAGGGACTCGTGAATTCCGGAAGAATCCGGTAGAGGATTCACATATGTAATTTTGTCGCTCTGCAGATAGAATATTCCATCATATCCGCCAAGACACGTGTATATTTTTTGATCAAAACCATCAAACTTCCATTCTGAATCCTGAAGGAATAAAAGTACATGCCGTCCAATAGGCATCGGGTAGAACCCGTCCATACCTGCTACAACGGAGGTGTTTGCCACAGATGCCGTGATTTCATTGATATCATCCTGCTCAAGTTCTGTCTTTTTGAAATATTCATCTGCTGTTACCCGTCCTCCATGTTCTGCTACATATATGATATCACCCGGAGAAAACAAGCCGCTGTAAACAGTATCAATTTTCACTTCAGAAATTGTATGCAGCATTTTCTGTCTAAAAACCGGTTTTGCAGATATCACTGTACCAGTCACAACGCCCAGGGCATCCTTTTTCAATTCCTCATAGGAAATGTAGGAGATACCTGTATATCCCTGCTCGTACATATACACTACATTTTCTTTTTTTTGAAAGGCCTGATCCGTTTTTGCTCTCGTCTTCGAGCGTTTGTACCATAATCTCATGTAATAAACCGTAATATTATTAGAGTGTTTCAAATATAATGCCTTGGCTGCAGAAATCCGGGTATTTTTTTCGAAGTCCGTGCCGCTTTTCCAGAGATGCCCGCTGAATATTTTTTCTATTTCACTGAAGTTATCTGTAAATGGTGCAACCTGATAGTTAATTGATTTCTGGAAATGATATTTGATAGTGACTTCCCCTTTATGTGCTGCTGCAAAAGTCAAATTGGCATGCTTTTGGGAACTGCTGTGCTGATAGAACTGCCACCAACCCGTTAACGAATTGACAAATACCTGACTCTTTGATCCCTCACGTGCCGTTCCATCCATAATGAAGTATATTTTTCGTGTAATAAAGGCTTTCTTAAAGCGATTCCTTGTAACATAGAAAATTATGTATAGCAGTAAAAGAAACGGCAGCAGCAGCATAAGTAAATCTGAAAGCATATGCACCGAAGTAATCTCAAATTGCCCCGACTTACTGATTGAATCATCCAGTGTTGCGATAACCGTAAAAGTCCCTGTCGGATAGAATAACGGGGGCCATTGTGATACAGGACGGAAGGAATAGCTTCCGTCGTCTTCCAGCTGAAGGATATACGGTATCTTTCTGTCCGTGGCAACGGTAAATGAAACGCCTTTGGCTTCTTCCCTGGTAAGCGGGACACCGTCTCCCGTTAAAACAAAACGAATCGCTGCGGTATTGCCGGACAGGTCATTGCGGTCAATGACATAATGATCCGGAACCTCTACAATAAGCCCGTAAATGATTCCATTTTGCTGGTTTTCCGGCAAAACGGCCGGAGTTACAGTCGGGGAAACAGTTGCCGGCGCAGATTCAACAATAGCGGGCGTAAATTCAAGCTGCACTGTCATGGGAAGAAAATTACCGAATGTCAATGTTCCGTATATTTGCGTCTTAAGGTTCTTCAGAGTAATTCCCTGCATGGCATAATTAGCATATGACCAGTTCATGGAACCCTGTGAGTTCATGCTCCCGGAGTCATCGTATACAACAGAGACGACTTTACGTATATAAAGTGATTCGGCAGACAGGGAAGCCATCGAGAAACAGGAAACAACCAAAGTAATTGCCAGAATGAACGATAATACATTTTTCTTCATCGATCCACCTCTGCCTTCACAGCTATAACAGCAGCAGTCTGTCTATCAAACATATATCAACGAGAAAATATAAAAACTCAATCGACGATTTGTTTAAAATATTTCATAACTGCAAGTACCTCCTGCAAACAGATACTCCGTTGATTGGAAAAACAAATTATTACACTCTATTTCCAATTAAACTGTACCATTTTTGCAGTGATTCATCAATATATCCGTCGGATATGGGCGTGTTACATGCCGGAATCAACAATTTCACCACTGGTGATAATGATGCCTGTATATATTGATTTTGCAGGCAATTATTATCTGTCAGAATATGCATGCTCTGATTTTCCTGAAATATATATATTTTTATGCTTTCCATTTACAATGACATCCGAAGCCTTTATGCTCAGAGTAAGACAAAGTATTATCAGTTTGCGGGGATTTTTCGATTGAATTAATTGTTATATGAGGTAATTTAGTATGGATAAGATCAGTGAATCCATCACAAGGATAGACCACACCCCGAAAATAACGGGCGCGGCCATGTATGTTGCCGACTATCCCACCGTGGGAGTGCTTTTCGGCAAACTGCTCTATTCTTCAAAACCCAGGGCACGACTTCTGGATGTGATCGTGCCCGAACTGCCTGAGGGTTATCTTGTTGTCGACAGAAACGATGTGCCTGGCGAGAACAGCGTACATATCGTACTCGATGATACACCTGTTTTTGCATGTGAAACGGTCGAATACATCGGTGAGCCGATTCTTATGGTAGTCGGCCCCGACGAAAAGGAAGTCCTTCGTATTGTGAATGCGATAAAAATAGTCTACGAAGAGCTTCCTGCTATCCTCAGTATGCGAGAATCGGATGTAGTATTTTTCAACTATGAGTTTGGCAAAGGCGAGCTCGACAAGTCATTTTCCGAAGCTGATAAAATCTATGAAGAAGAATTCAGGACCGGCAGGCAGGAACATGCCTATCTGGAAACACAGGGTATGATTGCAGAACCGCATGACGGCCGGATGACCGTTCACGGCTCCATACAGTGCCCATATTACATACAGCGTGCTGTCGCCAAAGCGCTGGGTTACGATGCCGGCAGCGTACAGATCCGGCAGGATGTCACAGGTGGTGCTTTTGGCGGGAAAGAAGCCTTTCCTTCCATACTTGCATGCCAGACCGCAGTGGCCGCTCACAAGGCCGGCAGGCCCGTTCGTGTTGTATTTGACCGTGAGGAAGACATGGAGTATACAAGTAAGCGCCACCCTTCGCTGTGCACGTACAGGGTTGCAGTAAAGGACGGCATGGTTACCGCAATGGACATTGATGTCATATATGACGCCGGCGCCTATACTACCCTTACACCCGTGGTGCTGCAGCGAGGTATTATCTGCTCAACCGGAGTATACAATATCGTCAATCTTCATGTTCACGGACGTGCGGTAAAGACTAACACAGTACCCTCCGGAGCATTCCGCGGTTTCGGCGGTCCCCAGACTTTCTTCGCCATAGAGATGATGATGCAGCATATTGCCAAAGATATGGGTATTGATTCCATCACATTCAAGCAAAAACATCTTGCCGTTCTCGGTGACCAGACCTCTACCGGCGGCAGATATCATTTTCCGGTGCCTATCCCTGTAATGATTGAAGAAGTCGACAAGGTATGTGACTTCCGAAGGAAGTACAAGGAGTATTCCAAGCCGCAGACCGGCCGATATCTAAGAGGTATCGGCATGAGCCTGTATTTCCACGGAGCAGGCTTCACCGGCAGCGGTGAACGTGATTTTATCAAGGCTGTTGCCAGGATTCACAAGACAGCCGATGGTACCGTCCATATACTGACGGCAAATACGGACATGGGTCAGGGGCTTAAAACCACTTTCACCAAGATCATTGCCAAAGAGCTTGACTTGCCCTACAACCGCATAATCATTGAAAACCCTGATACTGATTTTGTACCTGACAGCGGTCCTACTGTCGCATCACGTTCTCTGATGATTGTCGGGGAACTGCTTCGCCGTGCCGCAGCAAGGCTGTCTGTCGAATGGAAAGACGGCGAAGACCAGATCATCGAGGAGCACTTTCAGGAGCCGGATTTTCTGGTACCGTTCAGTCTTGAGGATTTCCACGGCGATGCCTACCCCACCTATGCCTGGGCTGTCGCTGCCGTTGAGACAGAAGTAGATACGGTAACAGGTCTTTCCAATGTTCTCGGAACATACGGGTCATTCGATGTCGGCACCCCTATTGATATGAATATCGTAGTGGGCCAGATGGAAGGCGGACTCATGCAGGGCATCGGCTACGCTTTCATGGAACAGATTTCTGCGGACGCGAAGGGCCGCATACGCAACAACAAATTAAGTGACTACATCATTCCTACTTCGATGGATGTTCCCAATCTGGAAGTCATAATACATGTGGAAAAATATCCGCTCGGGCCTTATGGCGCAAAGGGTGCGGGAGAGCTGGCGGTAGTCGGCGTACCGGCAGCATATGTTGAAGCGATGGAGATGGCACTTGGCACGAAGATTGACCATATTCCATTTACTGCTGAAGACACCATGAAAGTACTGCAGGAGGTGGTCAATAAATGAAATTTATATTGAACGGTACAGAAGTTGAATACACCGGCGCGCTGAACGCACGCCTTTTGGATGTACTGCGGGATGAATATCGACTTACCGGCGTCAAATGCGGCTGCAGAGAGGGTGAATGCGGTTCATGCTCGGTGATCATGGACGGAATACTCACCAATTCCTGCCTTGTCGCCATGGGGCGTGCTGAAGGCAGTACAATTGTTACGATTGAAGGCTACAGTAATACGGAGCGCTTCCGTGCACTGGACAAGGCATACGCTGATGTCAGTGCCGTGCAGTGCGGTTTCTGCATTCCGGGCATGATACTCGCATCCGAGTGTATCCTTGCCAAAAATCCGCATCCTACGGAAGCCGAGATCCGTGTCGGTATCTCCGGTAATCTCTGCCGCTGCACAGGCTATAACGCTATTGTGCATGCAATCGATATCGCAGCGAAGGAGGGCAGCGGATTATGGTAAACAGTTATCTGGCAGGATCACTCAAAGAGGCACTGGAAATCCGTGCAAGGGAGACCGTCCGCCCCTATGGCGGCGGTACGGATCTGATGATTGAGGGCGCAGAAGATGCAGTCTATCTGTTTATCGGTAAGATTCCCGAATTGAAACAGATTATCGTCGATGACACATATATCCGCATCGGTGCGGAATGTACTTTCACCGAAATCATTGATAATGACCTCATTCCCGAAATGTTAAAGAATGCCTGCTCGGGGATCGGCGGACCCGCCATCCGCAACCTCGGTACCGTAGGAGGCAATATCGCCAATGGATCGCCGAAGGCTGACAGTGCTTTGATTTTCTTTGTAACGGATTCGATGCTCCGCCTTGTATCAACACGGGGTGAACGCCTTCTCCCTGTCAGGGAGTTCTATCTGGGCAAAAAGAAAACGGCTCTGCAAAGCGATGAACTGATCGCAGAGGTACTGCTTCCCCGTGCAGACTACAAAAATTATTATTATAAAAAAATCGGTGCACGCAATGCACAGGCGATTTCCCGTGTTTCCTTTGCCGGTCTGATGACTTTCTCAGACGGTAGAATCGCAAGCTGTGCAACAGCATTCGGATCTGTCAGCGATGTAATTATACGCAGGGATGATATTGACGCCATAATGACCGGTAAGACAATTGCAGAAGCTTCTGCTGCAAAGAGTGCCTATATTGCAGCTTATGACGAGGCTATCATTCCCATCAGCGGACGTATATCCGCGGAATACAGAAAAGCGGTCTGCATGAATTTATTGGTCGATTTTCTCGAAAGCAACGGCATCTAGTATCAAAATATCAGCTCATCCTTTACTTTGTCGGCCTCTTCCTTCAAATAAGCAAGATCCTCGTCAGTCAGCGGATTGGCGAGGCATTCATCGATATGTTTGAGCATAAAGAGAAAATGTTCAAAATTGCCCGGCGGGACCAGTGCCGCCCCGCCTTTGGCCAGACCGTACTTCATGCCGGCGACAGCCAGCCTGTCATTATCGAAAATCGGCCTGCACCAGGACTTGGGGTAGACTTTCGGTTCATTTTCACGCCATAGCCTGGATACCAGTGTCTTCATCGCTAAAAGGCCTTTATCTGTTTGTTTGACAACCTCGGCGATTCGGTCTCCCCAGCCGGTCTCCAGCCCGAGAGCCCAGTTCATCGGGAAAAGGACTGTATCGAAGTCAAAAAGGCGGCAGGCTTCCAGAGCGATTTCTTCACTGTGTGCTGAGAATCCGATATTTCTGATCAGGCCCTCCCTCTTCGCCCAAAGGTACGTCTCAAAAGCACCTCCGGGACCAAATGTCTGATCAAGCTCCTCACGCGTTGTCAGTGCATGCATCTGATATACGTCAAAATGATCCGTCTGCAGTAGTTCCAGAGAGTTAAGCAGTTCTTTTTTTGCGCCCGCAGCATCGCGGCACGTTGTTTTGCATGCAAGGTATACACCTGACCTGTGTTTCTTAAGTGCCGGACCCAGACGGGACTGGGCATCCCCGTATGTCGGCGCCACATCAAAGTAATTGATGCCTGCATCAATCGCATAATCAACATAATACTGCGCATTTTCAAGGGTTTCGTTCATGTTGATGATACCGCCGAAAATGACGGGGCTGATCATAAAGCCGGTACGTCCAAAGCGCTGCAGTTCCATTCATAATCCTCCTTAAAGTTGCTGTTACGGACAGGATGTCTGAAAACTTTGTTTTATGTATAGTATACATGGTAAAGATGTCCATTTCATGCTTACCGTCACTTTCGGATGTTGTCCTCATTAAGACGGGTAATCAGGCACGGGATCGGGGAAAGTAACGCCGCGGCCTTACCTGCACCGGCAAACCGGGCATCATCATCCGCCTGATTCAAAAGAATCGTACCTGTCCGGCCCGCTTCCTCAACAAAAGGAATCCAGTATCCCTGATTCAGAATCACCGCGACATCTTCGGGCGACATGATGTGATCCTCCCCGGCCCGTAACTGCTGCATGACAAGTTCCGGCCGATGGCAAGCCTTGCCCAATTCCTGCCCGAGAGCATTCATGCCGGCAAAAACCAGTATATGGGTTGTGCTGATCGGAATGGAAGGTTCATGCATCGCCGGCATCTTTACAGGAAGCTGCCTGGATCCGTCAGCCTCTACAAGTATGAGATCTGCATATTCACACATCGCGTCAAATTCCGCGGCAGTGACACCCGTCATTTTTCTGTTCCCGTCCGACCGTCCTACGACGGCATACGTATGATTTTTCCATATTTTTTTGATGTCATTCATTCCGGATATCAGCATGTCCGGTATTTCCGGCATTGCCATATGCGTTGATGTTGTCAGAATAACCTTTTTCCCGAGAGCACTCAATTCTTCAGCCAAACGGTATAAGGCAGTTGTTTTTCCGCCGCCGCCTACGGCCGAGATCACCTGTTTCCGGGCAAAGTCGACAGACAGGGCTTCATAAAGCTTTTCTCCCTTCACCCATTCACCGTACTGCTGTTTCCAGACAATCATATCAAATCACCATCTCAATGATTCTGTCAAATGACAGGTGCCGACCGCTTATCAGCTGCTCAAGTGCCTCACGTCCTCCGGCCGGTTCGCTCCATGCGAGTCCGCAGCCGGCTGTAACCGCCCGGGGAACAGGGATCAGCCGGCCTTGCAGACCGGTTACTTTTCCTGCCGCTTCCATCGCCATCGCATCGGTTGTCGTATGAAAAGTAACTACCAGCCTTGTTTCCTTCATTCTCATTGCACATACACCCTTATCAAAACTTCTTTTTCTGCCTTCCTATTTTTGATTCCGAAGCAGCGGGGATGGAAGAAAAAACCGGAACACCCGCCTACTCCGAGGCCAGCTCGCGGATTGCTGCAGATGCACGATCGATTTCTTCGCCGGTATTGTAATGAGAGAAGCTGAAACGAACTGCACCCTGTTTTGCAGTTCCGAGCGCACGGTGCATAAGCGGCGCACAATGAGCTCCGGAACGGGTCAGAATTCCATATTCACGTGCAAGAATATCGCTGATCTCCCCTGAATCCCTCGTGCCGATATCCAGGCTGACTATGGGTGCCCGGTCATTATCTTCAAAATCCCCATAGAGGGTCACTTGCGGCAAACCCCTGACCCCTTTTTCAAACTGCCGCATAAGTGCCTGTTCCCCTGTTCGAATCCGGTCAATTCCATATTCTGAAAGATATGTGAGGGATGCACAGAGTCCGGCAATTCCGTGTCCGTTTCGTGTCCCCGCTTCCAGGGAATCCGGCATCTGCACCGGCTGAACACGGGAGAAACTCTGCGTTCCTGTTCCGCCAACCATCAGCGGGGGGATCGATACTCCTTCACGAACACAAAGACATCCGGTTCCCTGGGGCCCAAGCAATCCCTTATGTCCTGAAAAGCATAGTACATCAATGTTGTCCTCCTGCATATCAACGGGAAAAATCCCGGCGGTCTGTGATGCATCCACGATAAACAGGATTCCGCGGCGCCTGCAGATCTCCCCGACTGCACGGATATCGACAACATTTCCGGTGACGTTGGATGCATGAGTACAGACCACCGCCCGGGTTCCGGCACGGATTAATTTCTCAATCGCCTGAGGTGTCACCCGTCCGGCCGGATCACAGTCTGAAATACTAAGTTCTGCACCGCGTTCTTCCTGAAGATACAGCGGACGAAGCACACTGTTATGCTCGAGCACCGTCGAAACCACATGGTCGCCAGGATGTATCAGACCCTGGATCGCAATATTAAGGCTTTCCGTGGCATTGGCAGTGAAAGCAACCCTTTCCGGGCAGCCGGCACCGAACATGTCACAGATCCGTTCCCGGGTCTCAAAAATAATACGCGATGCAGTAAGCGACGCCTCATGTACACCTCGTGCACTGTTGCCAAAAGACCCGAGTGCGCGTGAAACAGCTTCGGCAACACAGGGAGGTTTGTAAAGACTTGTTGCCGCACTGTCCAGATAAACCATAGGGTGATCGCCTTGCGGTATTCTGTTACTCATATCTTCAGCCATGTGCCAGCCCCATCATCACTGCTTCAAGTACGCTCCCCCCGATACATCGGGACTTATCGGAAATGGTAAAGCAGTTGTCTTTCTCCGATTCACGCGGATCTATATCGGCAATTTTCATGCTGTTATAGACGTGATAATCATTATGTATCATCCCTCGAATAATGCCATTCAGACTTGCAGTTACAGGGACATTTCCGATCATGGCAATTGTCTGACCTTTTTTGACTGAATCACCGATATCTTTGACAATATGGATATTGCCTGCGGCAGGGGCATGAATCACCCGTTCCCGGCCTTTGCCTTCAATCATCCCGGGTATCCCGGTATCCGGCATCGCTTCCCCGCTACATATCAGCCGGCCCAGATTATGCCCGCGCATCGTCTCCACAACCATATCAACATCTTTGCCGGCACAAAAGCCCGGTCCGAGAGCTACGGTAATGCCTGCCATCCCTTTATTGGTTCCAAGATTGCGTTTGGCCAGAATCGCATCGACAAGAGCCAGCGGCTTCACCTGCTGTAGAATCGTGCAAATCGGATCAACCAGAACGGGGACCTTACCCAGTGCAATCTGCGTATACGCCTCCGTCAGATTATATACAATGACTGCTGTCACATCCTCAACAGTCCATATGCCTTCATATACTGCCTCGGATAAAGCAACAAAGCGTCGGATGGCGGACGGATGATCCATTTCCAGAACCAGAACGGGAAAACCGGAACGCCGGAGTTTCTGAATGGTTCCTGTGGCAATATCCCCACCGCCGCGGACAACAATCAGTGAATCCGCGGTCATGGTTTGATTACCTTCGTTGCTGCCGACAGCTTTTCGGAAATGGCATACATATTGGTAATAGATCCTACTCCAAGCTTCTCTGTAATGCCGTAAAAATTGAGGCAGGTACCGCACGTCATAATCTCAACTCCCTGCGATTCCAGAAGCTTGAGGTCCGCCAGGGAATCAGAACCCTCAATTCCCAGTTTGGCTCCGTTGTTGTACATCAGCACCGTCTTTGGAGGTAAACTCAGCTCTGTCAATGCATAGATGTAACCCTTCATCAGAGTCCGGCCCAGTTTTTCATCGCCTTCACCCATCTTGTCTGATGCAAGAACCACCACCTCATTTGATTGCCCGCCTCCGGGAATCAGCTGCACCGGCAGTATCTCTTCCGACTGGTCAGCTGACTTTTCTCCTGCTGACGTAATTGACACTACATAATGGGTGTCTGTTAGTTTTACTGAGGAAACTGCCAAATGTTTCTGCACCGCCATCTTGGTTAGATTCTGAACCGCGATATCATTGTCGACGGATACTTCTACCACTTCACCCTCCGGCATTCCGGCCAGTATTTTCCGGGTCTCAACAACCGGTACCGGGCACACCTTGCCCATGCAATCCAATTTTTCAGCCATACTATTCCTCCTGTTTTGTTTATCTCACAATAATCTTCTTATCTTTCTTCTCAACAACTGTACCAACGATCCCGCACGGAAGGCCGAGTGCTTCTATTTCCGTAAAAGCCGCATCTGCATCCGCTGCGTCGATACTGATTAACAGGCCGCCCGATGTCTGTGCATCGTACAGAATTTCCTGCATGGAAAACGGAACATCCTGGAATTCCACAAACGGCTCAACATGGTTTCTGTTCCTCTGTGCTGCAGCCGTGAGCAGAAACTCATTTGCATATTTTGCTGATTCCCTGATAAAAGGCACTTCGAGAGTGTCAATGACAGCTGTAAACCCATGCCCCAGCATTTCATTCAGGTGCCCCAGAAACCCGAAGCCCGTGACATCCGTACAGGCATGCACACGAAACTTCCGCATAATCTCCGATGCATATTTATTGAGCGTCGTCATTGACCCGACAGCCTGGTCCATTGCATCCCGGGATGCTTTCCCGACCCGGTTGGCCGTACACACAATCCCGACACCGAGCGGCTTGGTAAGAATCAATGTATCCCCGGCACGGCAGCCATTATTGGCAAAAATCCTTCGGGGATTGATCGTACCGGTTACGGAAAGTCCGTACTTCACATCTGTATCCGTGATGGAATGCCCGCCCGCAAGTATGCCGCCCGATTCAAGTACCTTTTCATTGCCTCCCAGCAAGATTTGTCCCAGGATATTCATATCCCAGTTTTCCGGGAAACAGACAATATTAAGGGCCGTAATCACATCACCGCCCATGGCATAGACATCGCTCAGCGCATTCGCCGCTGCGATCTGCCCGAATAGATAAGGATCATCGACCATCGGAGGGAAAAAGTCGAGTGTTGTAACAATAGCCAGATCATCCGTCAGCTGATACACAGCCGCGTCATCCGAACTGTCAAAACCTATCAGAAGTCGGGGATCCGTCGCTCTGGGCAGTTGTGCAAGAACTCCGGCCAGCACTCCCGGTCCAAGCTTGGCAGTGCATCCGCCGCCTTTGCAGAAAATGATGTCATTACTGTTTTGCATGCCCTGTCTCCTTATGTGAGTAACACCTATAAGCATTATAAACGAAAAACGCCGGACTTCCCTCATAAAATGTTCCGAAAAACATTATTAATCGCTTACAAAAATCGAAGCGGAAGACCATGATATAATTAACTAAAAAAGCAATGATGTGAGGAATACTATGCTGGATGGATTTCACCGTGAAATTGACTATCTTCGCCTTTCGGTTACTGACCAGTGCAATTACCGGTGTATATACTGCATGCCGCCAGACGAATGCATTGATTATCATTCCAAAGATCCTCTCAGCACAGAGCAGCTGATTGCCATCGCCCGCACCGCAGTCGACTCCGGTATCAGGAAGATCCGCATTACAGGCGGTGAGCCCCTGGTTCGCCGCGATATTCTGGATATTTGCCGCGGCATTGCCGGAATTGACGGTTTGAAAGAGCTATGCCTCACCACAAACGGTTCAAAACTCACACAATTTGCAAACGATTTGAAATCAGCCGGTGTATCACGGCTGAACATCAGCCTGAATACACTGGATGCAGAAAAATACAAATATATTACCAGAAACGGAGAACTTTCCGATGTACTCGACGGCGTTCATGCAGCAGAAGAGGCGGGCTTTCAGAACATGAAGTTCAACACCGTACTTCTCGGCGGCATCAACGATGATGAAATACCGGATTTTGTCGCATTGACGGAAAAAAAGAATATTGAGGTTCGGTTTATCGAGCTGATGCCGATGGGCGAATGTGCCTGCTGGGACAATCACCGGTTCATAAGCACCGATAAGGTGCTGGAAGTATGCCCCTCACTGATTCCCATACCCGGAAAAGGCGTGGCAAGGCATTATCACATTCCGGGCTATGCAGGTATTGTCGGTCTGATCAGTCCCATAAGCGGAAACTTCTGCAGTGAATGCAGCCGTATCCGCATTACAGCGGATGGAATGCTGAAGCCCTGCCTGCACTCTTCTACGGAAATATCCCTGCGGGGCTTAAGCGAAGATGATCAGCATACGGCAATAAGGAAAGGCATTCTTCAAAAACCACAGCGCCATCATATGGACCAGGGCTGCAGCGATGCCCGCCGCGGCATGAATGAAATCGGAGGATAACAATGGACCTTACACATTTCAACAATCAAGGCTACGCCAAAATGGTAGATGTGACGGATAAGGAACCGACGAACCGCACGGCATGTGCAGCGGCGTTCATCTCGATGAATCCGCAGACACTTGCCTGTATTACGGAAGGCCGCATCAAAAAAGGTGATGTTTTATCTGTAGCGCAGGTTGCAGGCATTATGGCCGCCAAACATACGCCGGATATCATCCCGATGTGTCACCCGATTCTTATAACCGGTGCTGATATTGATTTCCGGATCAGCCGGGAGCCCTGCGGGATTGAAATCCAGAGTACTGTCCGCTGTAAAGGGGAAACCGGTGTCGAAATGGAAGCACTTACCGCCGTATCAGCAGCAGCTCTGACCATTTATGATATGTGCAAAGCCGTGCAAAAAGATATGATGATACAGAACACTCGTCTTCTGAGTAAATCAGGCGGTAAAAGCGGTGAATTCACGGCAGAGGAGAAACCCTTTTAATAACCGGGCAATTCTACTCATATTTCCATTTGCGGTTGTCATATTTCAATAGTCGTGCTATTTGTTATCTTTCCAACATTACACTCTTTACAATCTCCGTTCCTATTGTTATAATCATTACAATATAGAAATAATGGAGGATCAAATATGAAATACAGATGTCCTATATGCGGTTATATTCATCAAGGAAATGATGTCCCCGAAAAATGTCCACAGTGCGGTGCACCCGGCAATACGTTCGTTAAAATCGAGGATGAAACCTTTGTTTGGGCAGCCGAGCATATCGTTGGAGTAGCTAAAGATGCAGATCCCCGGATTGTTGAAGGGCTCAGAATGAATTTCTCCGGTGAATGCACGGAAGTCGGTATGTATCTAGCTATGTCCCGTGCGGCCGACCAGCAGGGTTACCCGGAAGTCGCAGAAGCCTACAAACGCATAGCATTTGAAGAAGCTGAACATGCCGCACGTTTTGCAGAAATGCTTGGGGAAGTTGTATCTGCGGATACCAAAGAGAACCTCACGGTCCGCATATCTGCAGAATATGGTGCAACACAGGGTAAAGTCGAAATTGCCACCCTTGCCAAACAGCTGGGACTTGATGCAATCCACGACACCGTCCACGAGATGGCACGCGACGAAGCACGCCACGGCAAGGCTTTCAAGGGACTTCTGGAGCGCTATTTCCAATAATCACAAGCTTTTACGGTATACACTGTAAGGTACACCGAATTTTCATTGAGTACACAAAAACAAAAATCACCCGGGGAGTTTCTCCGGGTGACTTTTATTTGTCCCTGTGTCAACGAAGTCTGCTAAGGAAGTGACCGACTGGCATAAAACGGAGAACAATTAGACTGCCCTTATTTCCCCGGCACGGGCAGCGATGGCTTCTGCACCTTCAATTACCGTAAAGACTAGCCCAGTCTCAATCTTTGAAAAGGCATCAAGCTTACTCATACCGTTTTCTTCCAGCTCGTCATGACGTCCGCGAAGTAAAGTGGAAGACGGAAGGATACCCAGGGCATAATCCCCGGAGCCCATCGACTTCCATTCAACGATATACGGAAGTGTCTTCTTGTCAAAGCAGAGTTCTACCGCGAGGTTCAATTTACTGTTAATTACCAGTGCGGAACACTTCCCTTTGGCATCCGCGGGAGGGTCGAGAAAATACAGATGCTCGTCGAAATTATCTGTGGGTGCCGTCATAAGAAAACGATCGTCAAAATACTGCTTCGACGCATCACTTCTGGCTGTCGAGAATGTCTTCCCTGACACAACAAGCTCAGTACCTTCATCAAGAAAAGGATAGCCAAAATTAACATGGTATAGAATCGAGTAAAAAGTATCCCGACAGGTTTCATTCTCAATGACATCCGCTATCCGGAAGCTGTTTTCATTCAACTCCGCAGTGATGGACCGCGTAAGTGTTAAATTGTGACCAAACAATCTTGATTCACGCATTTTGCCTGATAATTCGATTCTATAGCGGTCATGATCGTCAAAATATGCTCTGGCAGTAATGTTCTCTGCACTCATTGCACTGATTCTGCCGTGCAGCGGTTGGTAAAGTCCGTCCGATTCGTTAGCCGGACCGGAATTCCGGAGCCCCGATGTATACATCATGCCACCCGAACTCTGTCCCATAAACTCATCATGAGCGTGGCTGATGCGTTCCGGTGCTGTAAGACCATTTTTATAAAAGAATGCGAGGTTGATTCCTCTGTATTCCAAACTGTAAATGTCCATATTACGGCCTTCCAGCACAGTAAAAGCAAGCCCTGAACCATTTTTGACCTGTACGGCCGGTAATCCCCGTGCCATACCATCGGCAAAAGTAAAACGCGAGACACCGGCTATCTGGCTGGTTTGTCCGGCATAACGGAGCAATTCCTTTTTGGACAATTTTGCAAAATCATTCATTTATATCTCCTCGCATACAGACAGACTGCAGGATATTAACCGTTTTCATGTACCGTAATCCGGCCAGCAATCCTTCCTGCAAATACGCAAATATATCCTTCCGATTATCCCTTCTGAAGGGATTCGGTGAGTACTGCTGTCAGAACATCCTCAATTTTCGGAATGGAATCGACAGCTCCTTTTTTAGAGACAGCCAGTGATGAAGCGATTGATGCCACACGAAGTGCTTCTTTGATTGGCTTTTCCGCAAGAACTGATGCAAGAAAATAGCCGGTAAATGTATCGCCTGCCGCGGTTGTATCAACAACCTCAACATCATATATGCCGTGTGA
>Ga0209429_10000946_pt1 | contig 18736 bp, 24 predicted proteins | sample BarGraNGADG00212_3_FD_184493 | JGI IMG/M metagenome (GOLD analysis project Ga0209429, IMG submission 184493) | Arctic peat soil microbial communities from Barrow, Alaska - Barrow Graham LP Ref core NGADG0004-212 (SPAdes) (version 2) | ecosystem: Environmental > Terrestrial > Soil > Wetlands >...
ATCTTATTGTACCAAACATATCATGGGGGATGAATATACATGAATGTGATTTATTAATTATACGCAAAAGCGGATATGGTATAGAGGTAGAGATTAAAGTAAGTAAGGCAGATTTGATAAAGGATATAAAAAAGAGTCACCATCATCATGATAAATTGGGTAGAATCAGTGAGTTTTACTTTGCTATACCGGACTACTTACAGAACTGTATTGAGTTTATTCCAGATCATGCAGGAATTATAATAGTTAATAAAACTGAGTATGGTACAAGTTGTAGGAAGTTTAGAGATCCTAAGCCTAATCTAACTCGCAGGAAGTTTACCGATCAGGAGATAAGTAAAATAGGGCATTTGGGTTCAATGAGGATATGGAATCTTAAAAGAGCCCTTATAGATAAAAAGAAATGAGAGATCCTAGCATTCACATCAGACGTTCTGATTTTATTAATATAGTTCAAGAATACGGATTATCTATACATGATGTGGATGATGTGTATAGAAAAGCCTCAAAATTGAACATAAGGACTCGGGTATTTGTCACAACTAAGTCTAAGGGTAAGAAGAAGTCAGATCGATCGGTGGAGTCTGATACAAATTTGTTGGAGCAGTTTAATAAGGTATATCAGGGTTGTATGATCTCAAATAATATTAAGTCTATGACTATTACCAAGTCATCTGCTCAGTATCTAACTTTAAAAGAGGTTTGTTTTAGTGCCAAGGAGTTTTCTGACCTTAATAATATGGGGTATGAAGAAGGCTTTAAGCTTTATATAGAGACAGGAATTAAGCTGTTGGGGAATAAATTTGGGATCTATCGCCTTAAGGGCTACAACATAAAAATTATGGAGTACCATCAGGCTAAGACCTTAATTAATAATGATCCAAATCCAGACGGGACTGATGATATTATAACTAGTTGGGTGCAAGCTGTGAAGGTGTATTTTAAGACTTCCATTGAGCTGGAGAATGATGCTCAGAGGGCTCACTTCATCCATGCCCGGGAAGATGCTGATGCTATGAAAGCTGACTACTATGACTGGATTTGCTCAGCCTTCGAGAAATATGCATATTTAAACTCAATACCCTCATTTACACAGTTTTACGGGGATCAGGCAAAGATAAATTACCAGCTGTATAAAGCTAAAGTTAAGAAAGAACACAATACTACTGAAGAACAAAGTTACTTTAAACAAGTTACAAATGCGAAAACAATCAAAACTAAAGCCTCTGTCGAAGAAACGCGCAGCAGAGAAGCGAGACTACGCCCAAGCGTGTAAGGAGCAGGATCAGCGGATGATGGATGAGTTTGGATACTTATTCTGTGTAAGCTGTGGGGGTAAGCCTACCGGTGGTCATAGTCATAACATACCTGTTGCCCACATCTTTAGAGATCTGGAGGACGATCCTAGAAATTTTGCTTTAAGGTGTATGGAGTGCCATCAGGCTTTAGACTATCCAGACTTTGAAAAAATTATAAAGTTTAAAGATTTTCATGAGTTGGTGGCATACAGACTGGAAAAAGATATTCGTGAATATAATAGGTGGGTATCTGCCTTACTTGCAATAGGTTACACCGATTACCAATACGTAGAGGTAAAATAAATTTGCATAGGTTATTCTTATTGTATATCTTTACATAGTTTATTATATAATAAAATAGGTATGGTAGGAAAAGTAATAGTACAAAGCGAGGATAGAGAAGAGAAGTTAGTTGTTGCATATACAGTTAATGTAAATGCTTCTGGTATATTTACTACAACTTTAAAAGAAGAAGACGTAAAATTAATTGAGTCCTATGGTATCATGCTTCATACAAATGGTAGGTATGGGGCTAGGCCCGGATTTTTTGAATCAGATACTTTTAAAGGATTGAGTATAAAAATATCAGCTATTTTGCAAGAATGTCTTAGCCGTACCTGTATACAGGAGGAGATACTTATTCAGTACTCAATAGCTACAATGGCTTCTTTTGGATTTACAGTAGAGGATATCATTATACCTAATTTATCCTATACTGAAGATGGGCAGCCTGACTTGGAGCGTTATTGGCAGGGAGGTACGGTTTCTATACACGCCGCTGATCCATCTCCTGTAGGAATATTATTTTATGTCCAGCCGTGTATAAAGAAGACCTACTTATATAAGAGTGGCTCTAAGCGAGTTGAGTATGAAAAAACATCTGCTTTTGGTGGTACATCTTTTAAAGGGGATCAATATCATTATCTTAGGTGGCTAGAGCAGATACCTTGCACTATACCACCTCGTCATGGCAGTTTAAAAGAAATAGATTATACTGAAGAAAGAGCCAAATTTTTTGTAGATATGTTTAAGTCTATATGCATGATGGCCTATAAAGTTACACAATTCATAGAGCCTGAGAAGATGATTAGGTTAATTGAGGCAAAGGGTTCTTTATTAGCTTTAAACAAATGAAAATTATCCTAGGTAATGTGCAGAGTCAGTTACAGGTGGGCGGTACTGACTTTCTCATAGACCCAGACCTGATGACCCGTTTCAGGGAGTACCTATCTATAAAGGTGCCGGGATCATTCTTTGCAGCTAAGAAGTTAAAGTTCCGTTGGGATGGAATGAAGTACTTCGTAACCCCGGGCGGGAAAATGGCTACAGGATTTATCCCAAACCTGTTAAAATTTATTGAAGAAGTTTATCCGGATCTGGATGTTGAGATAATTGATGACAGAGGAGAGCTACCCCAGTTTAAAGAAGAGTTTGTAGCAAAGGTAGGCCCAATTACAATCAATGAAGGATATATCCATCAGAAAGAGATGATAATGAGCTTACGGAATGATATCTCATTCAGGAATCAGCTCATTCCATTTTATAGGGGGATAGTAGATGGGGCAACCAACAGTGGCAAGAGCGTGGTTATAGCAGGATTATTCTTAAACATTGAAGGTAATCAGAAAATGCTTGTGGTCATACATCGTAAGGCTATTTATCGAGAACTTTTACAGTTTTTTACTGAGGTGTTTGGAGAAGTTGGTCAAATTAATGATCAAAATTACTTTATAGGGAAACAGGTAACTTTAGCCATGATTCAGACTTTACATAGTCGGCTGGATGACCCCAATACCAAGAAAGATCTTGCTCAGTTTACCATACTAGCCTGTGATGAAGTTCATGCCGGAGGCAGTAAAATGTATAGCAGTACCTTGGTTCACTGTAACGCATCAATAAGGGTAGGTACATCCGGGACCTCGTTTGATAGTAATGATATAATCTCCAAAATGGTTGTAGTGGGTCTTTTTGGTCCTAAACTTAAGACTGTATCTAAGCGGGAGATGATGGATAAGGGAATCAGTGCACCAGTGACAGTGTATATGCACCTTGTAAACACAATACTTCGACAGCCTATAATAACTTATGATGATCATATTAAATACCTTATCCATGAGAGTGTAGAACGTGTAAGTATTATGGCTAAGATAATAAAGGAAAAATCCCCGGTACTTATTTCTGTAGCTAAAACTCAGCATGGGTTATTTATTCAAGAACAATTAAGACAGCTTGGAGTACGTGTAGAACTTACTCATTCACAGGATAAAGATATAATTCCTAGAGTGGATGCATTTAGAAATGGTGAAATTGATTGTTTAATCAGCACAGGAACATTACGCGAGGGGGTAAATATGCCTCGGGTACGAGTAACAATATTTGCTGAAGGAATGAAAGGTAAAATTTCTATTAAGCAGTGGATGGGTAGAGGGGAGAGACTTCATGAATCTAAGGATTCTATGGAGTTTCATGATTTTATGGATATTGGAAAGTTTTGCCAATCTCACAGCCTAAAGAGATTAAAAGTATATCAGGATGAAAATCTTCCTGTGGTTTTAGATTTTGATAAAAAGGATTTAAAAAATATGAGGAGCGTAGTAGTACAATGAATGGTATTTTCATGGATTTAACCGGGCAAATTTTTACTAGATTAACTGTTATTGAGTTACTTGGTAGAGGTAATTCTGGTATTAGGTATAGGTGTCGCTGTATTTGTGGAAAAGAAAAAATAATTAATGGGAGGGATCTTAAAAGTGGCCATACTAAAAGCTGTGGTTGCTATAGGGTAGATGTATGTAAAAGTAATACTGGTTCTAATAATAATGCGTGGAAGGGGGGCAAATATACTGATTCTGATGGGTATGTTCAATTACGCTTACCAGACCACCCTAACGCAATTGGTGGTTATGTAGCTGAGCATACTTATGTGATGTTTGGTATTATTGGAAGACCCCTTAAGAGAAAAGAAACCGTTCACCATAAAAACGGTATCCGTCATGATAATTCTCCAGATAATCTTGAGTTATGGGTAAGTATCCACCCAAAAGGGCAGAGAGTATCAGATTTAGTTAGTTGGGCTAAAGGTATTCTTGATGAATATGGTTCTATACCTATAAAATAAATTTGGTAGTCTAGTAAATTAGTTGTATATTTGTAGTAAATAAAAAAGGAGGAAGTATGAAATTTACAATGAAAGCAGATATAGTGCTTAATGCACGTAATATTGATGATGCTTTTGCACAAATAGCAGCACATTTTACCTTTCTTGCAGGAGAAGGCGAAGATCCTCAGCTTATTGAAAAAGGACACATAGTAATAGAACCAGTAAAATGAAGAAATCACACACTGTTAAAACTGAGGTAGATTTACTGGTGCCAGTCATCCCAGAGTCTATTGTTCCCACTGAAGCTACAGACTGCTTCGGGATAGAGTTTGAGTCCCGGGCATCTGAGTGCTCCATATGTGCAGATGCTGAGCTTTGCCAGATCAAATGGGCTGAGGATGTCAAAGGTAAAAAGCTTACTTTTGAGGTTATGAACGGGCCCCTCCTCGATTGTTCTGATCTACAAGGGGTGAATATGGCTAAGATTGAGAGATTGGCACTTAAGTATCAATCTGAGGGTGAACCTATGACTTTTCAAGAGCTGCAGGATGTGATAGCTAGTCAGGCTAACACTAAAGACAATGAAGCTGTTATCCAGTTTATAAAGAGAGAATTACCACTTACGAAAATTTATCTTAAGGAGGGCGTATGTCTGGTAAGATAAGCATTTTAAAAGATCCGTCCCTTAATCAGGGAAAGAGTTTTGAGTTACTGGAAAAGGTTTTGTATCAGGTGTGTCAAGTTAATCCGGACAATATTACTATGTTTAATACTCCTCCTAATATTGATGCATTTCAAAGTGTTCAGACAGATGTTATTATCACTATAGGTGAGGTTGCTTTGAATTATTGTTGTGGTTTTAAAGGGATTATGAAATATGCTGGTACAGTTCAGAAAATGGGATCAATTCCTGTTATCCCCATTGTATCCCCGGGCTACATTGAGCATAATCCCGGCTATCTCAAGACGTTTGCAGAGCATATCCAGAAAGCCTATCAGATATCCATGGGTATAGAGCAAAAGGAAGCTACCAACCAGTTCACTATCATTAAGAGTTTAGAGGAGCTGGAGAAAGTTGTTCAGTATTGTAAACAGACTGGTTACTGTAGTTTCGACTTTGAGACAACCCCCCTAACTGACTTAGGTACCTTCGATCCAGACTTCTCTGTGAATACTTTATCTATCTCTTTCCAGATAGGGTCAGCTTATGTACTTCCAATACTTCACCCAGATAGTCCTTTTATAGGATGTTTTACGGATATTCTAAGAATGCTCCGGGATATTTTCTCAGATCCTACTATTACTAAAGTTGGCCAGAACATTAAATTTGATATGCACTGTGCAGCTTGGCTGGGTATTAAAGAATTTAGGGGTCCTTGTCATGACACCATGCTCATGCATCAGTTAGTGGATGAGAATCTTCCCCACGGCTTAAAGCCAATGGTTAGGGATTATATTCCGCAATTCGCGAATTACGAAGATGAGTTAGGTAAGAACTGGAATGCTTCATTGAAAGATCTGGCTAAGTATAATGCTCTGGACTCAGATTTAACTTTGAGGATGTACTGGATCTTAACAGATATCCTTCTCCAGAATCCGGAAATTTATCTTATGTACAGGAACCTTACAGCTCCGGCCACTAAGACTCTCTGGAAGATGGAGGAGAATGGTATGCTCTGTGACAAGGCTCATCTGGTAGAATCCATCCGGAAAGTGGATGAGATGATTAAAACGCAGGAAAACACCCTCTACGATCATTATACAGTTAGGAAGTTTTCACTCTTTAAGAAGGCTGAGGCTAAGGAGACTTTGATAAAAGATCTGGAAGAGAAGAGAAGTAAAGCTCTTTTACAGGAATTCAAGAGTAAGTCTGCTCAGGATAATCAGCTGAAGAGGATTGCCGATTATGAGAAACTACTCGAAGGACTGAAAACCGGTGTGCAGGATATCGAAGCCCCGGTAGTTAATTTCTCCAGTCCCTTACAACTGAAAGAGCTTCTATATTCTAAAGAAGGGTTTGGATTTGTTCTGGCCAAGCAGTCTATGGGGGTAGCTGAGAACTCTACAGGCAAAGAGAATTTAGATCTAATCAAAGATAAGTCAGGATTCATTGAGACTCTACAGGCTTACAGGCAGCTTAAGAAAGTCTCCAGTACCTACCTCCAATCTATATTAGATAAGCTGGATAGTCAGCACTACATCCACACAACTTTTAATCAGGCAGTGGCTAAGACCGGGCGTTTATCGGCGAAGAGTCCAAACTTACAGAATATTATTTCCCGGACAAAGTTTAAGGTAGTTGAGGAGGCCGTATCGTTCGTTAAACAGTGCTTTATTCCCCCACAGGGCTATACCTTGTATGCTGCTGACTATAGCCAACTGGAGTTAAGGTTGATAGCACATTTTGCACAGGAGACAAATATGCTAAAAGCTTACAGGGAAGATAGAGATCTCCATGAGCTTACTGCTGCAAACGACAGAGGCTATAAGCTTGAGGAGTTTCAGGCATTCAAAGAGACTAATCCTAAGAAGTATAAAGAAGAGCGATTTGAAGCTAAGGCATCTAACTTTGGATTCATTTATCTAATTAGTGCTCCGGGGTTTCAGGAGTATGCTAGAGTTCAGTATGGTATGACTATATCTTTAAGAGAGGCTGAGAAGAAGCAGGAGTCATTCTTTAAATCCTATCCAAAGCTTAAGGATTATCATAAACTATATATAAATAAAGCCCGGAAGTTTGGGTATGTGCGCTCATTCTTCGGAAGACGAATTCATTTAATGGAGATTAATAGTATTAATAATGGGAAGAGGGGTTATGATGAGCGTATTGCGGTGAATGCTCCTATTCAGGGTACCGGTGGGGAGATGAATATATTTGCTATGTCTCTACTAAGAAACCGGTTACCTAAAGAGGTTATAATGGTAAATAATATCCATGATGCTCTTTACTTCTATATTCCTACAGGTATGGAGGAGGAAGTACTACCTATCATTCAGAATACTATGGAGAATCTACCACTGATGGAGTACTTCGGGAAAGAGATAACTGATGTAATTTTAAAAGTAGAATTTGAATCCTCAAAGAAATCTTGGGGAAATATGAAATAAATTTGGTACTCTAATATATTATGCTTATATTTGTTCTTTTATAACTAAATGCAATTTTGCAATCATTAAAATCGTAAAAATTATGGCACTTAACATGGCCGCTTTGGAAAAAGCGCAGGAAGAATTAAACAAAAAGTCATCTGGGTCCAAGAATTGGATTCAGGCAAGTAAACTGGAATCCGCATTAGATTTCAGGGTTCAGGACCCACTCCCACAAATGCAAGGTATTTACTATCAAATGGTTCCAGTATGGTGGATTGATGGTAAACGTGTAGTTTCCTCTAAACTAGCTGGACCCGGAGAGGTTGATATTGTGGAGAGTATTATTGATCAGGCAAAAGCCACAAAAGACAAAGGATTACTTGCATTAATCAACGCTCAGGGTGATAAAGGCCCTAAGATCCAGTATAAAGAAGAATTCTGGATACCTATACTGAAGTTTAACTGGCAGACAGATAAAAATGGAGCTATTCAGGGGATTACGGATGCATCTGGTAATATTGATCCTAATCTTGTTAGGGGCTTTATTGAAGATGGGGTGTGGAAGATCCTTGTTTGTGGCATCATGACAGTAAAGGCTATTAACGTAGTAGCTACTTCTAGAGGAGGTTTAATAATGACAGATCCAACTAAGGGATTTAATCTTATCCTTACAAAAACTGGTGTAAAGAAAGACACAAAATACACAGTAGTTAAAGATGAGGTTTATCCCATGCCGCTTGATCTTTATGCTCCGGATGTACTTGTTGATCCTTACGAGGTAGGGATGTCTCTCATGTATACAGAAGAGTACAAAGAACAGATTATTTGTAAGTATCTGTATAATGAGGAGTTACCGGAGAGAACTGAGGCTTGTTATGCTTACCCAGAAATAAGGGAAAAGTTGAAAGCTCTACTTTCTGAAGATGCTACAGATGCTGCATCAACAGCCGTAAGACCACGCCCGGGAAGAGCAGCAGCAGTAGCTCAGCCAGCACCTGCCCCAGTAGCAGAAGTAGCTCCACCCGTTGTAGTTACAGCAGGTAGAAGCAGAACAGCTTCTCCAGTAGCTACCAGAGGATCAGTTGAAGGTCCATCTAATGCTCCAGCAAGAGCAGCAAGACCTGCAGCAGCACCAGCCAGAGCCGGAAGGCCCGGACGGAATGTTGCATCGGATTTACAGGATGTTTAATTTAATCAGTGCCCGGGGAAACTCGGGTACTTTTAAAACTTTATTATGGCTGAAATAGATCTAACAGTAACAGGAAAGCTCTCTGATGATTGTCGGAGTATTCTCATAGATAACGCTCAGGGTATCCTGAGAGTACTCTACACAGCTAAAGATATGCAGCTAGAGGTTAACATCAAGAAGTTCCACCGCCAGAGGACTACAGCCCAAAATTCCTATATTTGGGGGATTATAATACCGGCTATTAGGCGGTGGCAGCTGGAGACTACTGGGGAGTGTAACTCAGCTGAGGCTATTTATGCTTTTTTACGGATTACTGTTGTAGGAGAAGAGGTTGTGATTGAAGAGGTTCAGGGAGTAGATACAGCAGTAGTTAAAGGTAAACGATTTTCCCAGTGTACAACAGTAGAATTTGGTGAGAGGGTTGATAAGATTATTCGGTACTACGGAGAACTAGGGTTAGAAATACCTCTCCCTGTACCGGGAAGTAACAATCATATGACAGACTTTGTAAAATGAAATACACCAACCGAGTTATAAATGGTAATGTCAACATTGATGGAATTGTCTCAAAGCGTCCCGGGCTGAGGCAGCTTACTATTATCTTAGGGTTATTTGTCGCATTTTTCGGATTAATTGTTTTAACCGGGATGTTACCAATGGCAGCAGGCTTAGATTCAATCAGATATGCAAAGCTGCAGTATTACTCATATGCTAAGAAGCAAAGGCAGAGAGCTTATGCTGAAGGTATTTTAATATCATTAGCAGTACCAAAAAAAATGAAAAGAATGATGAAATTAATAACAGAGGTATAGTGGAAAAAGCAATAGTTTTCTCAGATCTGCACGTTCACAATTATAAAGCCTTCAATGAGGATGGCCGGAGATTAAAGAATGGCATAGCTTTCTTGGATTATATATTCAGGTTGGCTCATGCAAACGGGATTAAGCTTATACTGATGCCCGGAGATCTTCATAACTTGATGCAGATAGTTTCGGTAAAGGCCATAAATGCAGTAATAAGTTGTTTGAAAAGAAACTTTGATCTTTATCCAGAGATTGAACTAATTTCAGTATCAGGAAATCATGATTTTGCTGAGGTTAGTTTAATAGATAAACCAGCTGAAAGTGCTCTGGAGCATTTAAGTATAATATTTCCCCAGTTTTGGCTATTTGATAATAGAGGAAATATGTGTCAGGGTGATTTTCAAATTATAGGAATTCCATATTTTGAGCACCGAGAACATTTTAGGCAGGAATTAGAGAAAACTATAGCTTATCTTGAACCGGGATATAAAAATCATATTTTGCTCATGCACCAAACTGTTGGCTCGGGCCTTCCTATTGAAGATACTATCGAGCCTACTGATCCCCTGTTTGACAACTTCACTATGGTTTTCAATGGTCACATTCATAATTGTGAGCAGCTTACGGATAATTTCATTAACGTAGGTACACCGATGCACAGGGATGCGGGGGATATAGGCAAACCAAAGGGCTTCTGGATTGTAGACTTGGATGATCCTATCAATACTGTAGCTTTCAAAGACATCTCAGATAAATTCCCCCAGTTCATTCATAAACAGATAGGGGAAGAACTAACTGAATGGGAATCACAGCAATACATAATTTATGTACCTGCTCCAGTTGCTGACAGCGTGAAGAATGCTGAAGTATCTAAAAAGTTCTCTACCAGCCTGACACCGGCTACTATATTGGAGAATTATTGCCGGGAGGTGTTGCCTGCAAGTGAACTGGATGACAAACTGGCTTATGGCCTAACACTTATTTAAGATGGCTCAAACCAAAGAAAGAAAAAAAGAGTATAACAAGGAATATCGATTGACACATAAAAAAGAAAAACGGGCATATAGTAAACAGTATTACTCTACCCATAAAACAGGCATGACAGAGGAGCAGCGTAGAAATAAAAGAGAGTATGATAAACAACGATATGCAGCTAATCCAGAGTGTAAAAAACAGTATGAATCAGAGCATAGACCCGAAACAAATGAACGTGTTAGAAAAAGATATGCTATTAGCCCCGAAATTTATAAGAATAAGAAATTAAAATACATGTATGGCATTACTCTCTCAGATTATGGTGATATGTACAATCAACAGGATGGAAAATGTGCTATATGTGGTAAATATTGTGGGGAGATTAACCATAAACAAAATTTACCGCTTAGTGTAGATCATGATCATATCACAGGAGAGGTTCGTGAGTTACTCTGTATTAATTGTAATTTTGTTATAGGAAATGCAAAAGAAAGTATTGAAATTTTAAGTAAATCTATTAAATACTTAATAAAACATAAAAATGATACAATTTAATGAGATTGAAATTGAGGGTTTTAGAAGTATAGTCTCTCCATTTGTGTTTAATTTAAATAAGCCCGGCCTTAATATGCTTAAGGGTATAAATGGCTCAGGAAAAACCAGCACCTTTGAAGCATTAGTTTGGGGATTGTTTGGCACCAATTTGAAGGAAACTAATCAAGACTCTCTTATAACTTGGGCTGAAATAAGGCCAAGTACATTTGCCGGTACCCATGTTGGAATTACCTTTATTGCAGATAATTCTACTTTTTATGTATCACGAAATATGAAGTATAAAAAAGAGGTATTAGGGGTTAAGGGAGAGGATTATCTTTTTCTAGCTAAGGATGGAGTAATGTTAGGGGATTTTAGAAATAAGGCTGAAACTCAGCAGGAGATACAACGTATTTTAGGGGTTGATGTAAAAACCTTCATGAATTCCATAATATTTGCTCAAAGAGCTGTTAAGCTTGTAGAGTCTGATAACAAGGATAAGCGGGAGCTATTTGAAACGCTTTTTGAGACTGAGTGGGTTGGAAATTTAAAAGTTAAGTGTGATGAAGATATAAAGCTGTGGGAGAGTAATTTACTTAAATTAGGCTGGGATATTAACAAGTCATCAACAGAGATTGAACATCTTACTGACAAGTTATCAACAGCTAAAGAAACTCTGGCTAACTATGAGGTAGCTAAAGCTGCTCGGATACTACATAAACATACTGAGTTTAGCGAATATGCAAATAAGCTTACTGAATTCAATGCTGAACTTAAAGAATATGCAGAATCTCAAAGTAAGATCCAATACGATGCTGTAGGCCACCAAAAACTGAATGATGAGTTTAAGTCACTAGAAAAATATTTTAATGAGGCTCAGTTAGCTAAAAGAGATCATGATAATGGCTTGGTCAATGCTAAACGATTTGTAGAGATAAAAACTGCAGATCATCTTCGGGCTGGAGCAGACTTAACTAAACTCACGGATAAACATATTGAAGGTAATTGCCCATATTGTGCACAAGAGTTAAAGGCCGGAAATCAGCTTGCAGTAAATCACAGTAAGGAGGTTGCCGATGCAGCCTATAAGCTTGATGTAGCTCAGTTAGCGTTAAAAGACGCAGAAAAGGCCCTTAAAGCTCTTCAGAAGGTAAAGGCTCCTGCTACACCAGAGAGTATAACTAAAGCTAAGGAGGAGGTGCAGGAGAAGCTTACAGTGATGGATTCTATACTTGTTGACTATACTGCTCACACGGGTTATATAAGAGATGCTACAGCTGATAAGACTCAAGCTGAAAAAGATATGGCTCGGGTAACCAAGGAAATTGAGGCTATTAAAGCTGAGAAGCCCCCAGTAGTAGATATTGAAGCTATTGAACATTCTATAGTAGAACAACAGCTTAAATGTCAGGATCTTCAGGAAGAGAAACCCCTTCTTGAGAAGAAGATCGCTATTGCAGACTGGTGGAGTAAAAAGGCATTAGGAGCCGGTGGGATTAAAGCTTTCGTATTCTCTGCTATGCTTAATACTCTGAATCAGTGTGTTAAGAAGTACGGAGACAGACTGGGTGCATCCCTTGAATTCTCTATCGATTTATCTAAAGCATCTAAGCCGTTTACAACTCGCTGTAGCTTAGGTGATAAGATAGATAAAGACTATAAGGATTTCAGCGGAGGAGAGAAGGACAGGTTAGATATAGTGCTGATGTTCAGCATGTATGACCTGATCTCAATGGGTACAGATATGAATCTTCTCATCATGGACGAGCCATTTTCTGGGCTCGATGAAGAGGGAGAAAGTATAGTATTTGATCTCATCCGGGAGAAGGCCGACAGCGGGAAGTCAATATGGGTTATATCACATTCAGCCACACTTGATAGCTTATATGCAAACAAAACAGAATTCACTAAAGTTAACGGTAACACTTTAATACTTAATTAATTATGGAAGAGACAAAAGAAATTGGAGCAGGAACCGCACAGGAACCTAAAAGAAGTAGATTTGACAGGCGTTTAGAGAAGCGTAAAAAATTAATCCTTGATGATCTGGTATTCCATTTCTTCGAGCAAAGATCCGCTCTGGATGACTTTGAAGGGCAGGAAGCAGCTGATTTGCTCGATAAGTTTGACTCTATATGGAAGCAAGAATGCCGAATCTTCAACGTGCATCGTACCCCATTCAAGATCAGGTATGAGGCTTTCACTGAGCAGGTTGAGGCATATATTAAGATGGAGAAGAATCAGATAGCTCAGACTAAAGCAGCTAACAAAGTGAAAGACTTTGAACATTGGCTGAGAAGAGCTCATGTATGGAAAACCCGTCCACTCACCTCATTATGGTACTGGCTAAGAGCTCTGGGAAATAAGGTAAAGTGGACTGCTCGCTGGAGAACCTATTACGCAAATTGTATAACGCAACATGTGTAATCATGGTCTGGACATATACATCTAAATATAAAAGGGAATACCCGTTTGATTATAAAAATACGTGTATTGAGGTGTGGTTTTTTATAATTATACCCGTGTATATAAAAATATACTAAAATGGAACCTATTGATACTGAATTGTTTGGCACAGTCCACAGGGCTAAGAAGATTAACTCTAAGGTTAAAGGAAACAGGAATGAGCTGGAAGTCACTAAATTACTCCAAGCTTGGACTGGCCACGAATTTACCCGGGTCCCGATGAGTGGGGGGTTGAGATGGAAGAACCGGATGGATATATGTGGGGATGTGATCAATGTTGATCCTACTTTCTCTTTCCCATTTTCAGTTGAGGCCAAGTCTTATAAGAACCTAGGGCTGCCTAATGAACCGGGGCGTGTATTACGCAGCAATTCAATTATATACACGTTTTTTGATCAGTGTAGTAGAGATGCTATGGCCTCCAATAAAATTCCTTTTCTTATTGTCAGAGAAAATCAAATGCCTAAAAATCAACATTATATATTTATTAGGCTTACATTTGATCAGATCATGAGGCTAGAGAATTATATAACACCTAAATTCTTCTGTCCTCAGCTATCTGGTTACAGATCAGAGGAATTCTTTGAAAAAATTAGTTTGGAAACTTTAAAATTTGTATATGATATTTGAAGAATTAATAACCGAAAACAAGGAAGCCTTTATTGAAAAGGTAAAACAGGTGGCCAGATATCTGTGGGTATCCGCTGATCATCTTATGTTCCTTATGTGGTTTGAGACAGCTCATACGCTTGACTCCCACATTCAAAACTCTATTGGGGCTACGGGCTTGATACAATTTATGCCTAATACAGCTCGTTATCTTGGTACTACTACTGATGCACTTAAGAAAATGTCTAATGTAGAGCAAATGGATTGGGTTCAAAAGGACTTAGCCCGATTCAGATACCAGTTTCAGGATTTTGTTGATCTCTATTGTGCTATATTTTGGCCAGCTGCTGTTGGAAAGCCTGATACATATCGAATTACCTCAGATATAGTAGCTAAACAGAATCCATTATTCGATATTAACAAAGATAAAGATATTGAGAAATCAGAGATTCGTGCTGCTTTAACCAGACAGATTCCGGATAAATATAAACACCTCTTCTTATGACACACAGACCCTATAACACTCTGGCACAGGAGATTCAAGAGATATTCCAAGAGCTTGAGATTGATGAGATTGTAAAGGGGCTTAAGGAAAATTGTAGCCTGTGCCCTGAGATGAGCTTTCACAGTTGTATAATTTGTCAAGAATTTAAAATATTAAAAGATGAAAAATAAAAATTACTTCATTGTAGGGGCTGTTATAGTCCTGTTAGCTATCACCTTTTTTGTAGGTAAATGTTCTAATAAATCCACTATAGATAATGCCTTAAACAATCTAATAGCTGCCAGAGACACTATTCACAGCTCAACTGTAGTTATTAATGGCTTAAACACTCAGGTATTTGAGCAAAAGGCTTTAATCTTAACTCAGAAAGATGCTTTAGCTGTGTCAGAACTGGAAAAAGAGACTCTGAAAAAGCTTCATATTAAAGATGTTATAACCAATTCAGAGCTTACCGGGGAGATTAAGATCCTCAGAGACTCATTAGCTTTGGTTCCCGGAACTACAATTATAACTGTTAAAGATACAGCAGGCTTAGCTCATGATTACGTTAAAATACCTTTTACATTATTGGACGTAAATGAAAAATATCTACAGCTTAAGGCCGGAATGAACATAAATAGAACAGCTAGTTTCTCACTTTCTACCCCATTCTCAGGTAATTTGACAGTAGGATATAAGACAACTGGATTGTTTAAAACTACACCAATGGGTATATTTACCACACCTAATCCGTATATAACTGTCTCAAATATGGATGTGGTTATAATTCAGGAGAATAAGCCTTGGTATAGTAACTTCTGGCTTCATGTGGGGATAGGGGCAGCCGCGGCACTGACAGCTAGACAACTACTATTTAAATGAAACTCATACCATTAACACAAGGTAAATTTGCTCAGGTAGATGATTGGTGGTTTTATGAACTTACTCAGTTTAAATGGTATGCACATAAAAGTGCAGATAGTGCAACCTTCTATGCCCGCAGAAATATTACAATTAGTCCTAATAAACAGATAACTATTTTTATGCATAATATAATTATGGCTACTCCTGATGGTTTAGAGGTTGATCACATAGATCATAATGGATTAAACTGTCTTGAGGAGAATATGAGAAATTGCACTCATCTTCAAAATATGATGAATCATATTTCTGTGGGTAAATCCCCTTATTTGGGGGTTAGTTATCATAAAGGTACTCTTATTAGAGCAACAATTAAACTAAGTGGGAAATGTAAACATCTAGGCTACTTTAAAACAGAGGAAGATGCAGCCAGAGCTTATGATAAAAAAGCAAAGGAATTATTTGGAGAGTTTGCTAACCTTAATTTTAAATGATATGATAGTTCACTGTGATGGGAGTTGTTACGCAGCTGATAAGCGCATGGGCATAGGCATAGCCTTCTTCGAAAATGATTCAAATACCCCATTCCGGGAGGAGGCTATAACTATCTCAGGACTAGGCTCAAGTAATGAAGCGGAGTATCATGGAATTATCCATGCACTGATGATTATTATAAATAACTATGATACTCCACGTAATCATTTAGTTACAATAAATACTGATAGCCAATTGATTTGTAATCAGATTATTGGGGATTGGGAATGCAGACAGGATAATCTTAGATTGTTATTAGATGAAGTCTGGAGACTAACTAAAGTAATAAATTTCCCGCTAATTTTATTTAACTGGGTGTCTCGTGAAAATAGTAAACAGCAAATTGTAGATACATTGTCTAAACAAGCAAACCCATATTTTCAAGAAAAACATGCGTAAACTTAAAGCAGAACAAGCGGTAGCATTTGAGCAGATTCGGGAATTCCTTTCTTCAGATAGGAAAATGCATATGTTATCCGGTGCGGCGGGGACTGGTAAAACATATACTCTGGGTGAGGTTGTATCATATTGCATGATGGAGCATATCTCTGTAATAGTTACTGCACCTACACATAAAGCTGTCCGAGTCCTGAAAAAGTTAGTTGATCAACCTTTAATTACCTTTAGTACTACCCATTCTGCGCTCGGTATGAAGGAAACTATTAACTATGATGGTACTATCAGTTTTAAAGCTGATCCGAAAGCAGGATACCCAGCTGAGAAATATAAACTGGTAATTATTGATGAGAGTTCTATGTTGGATGATGCTATCTTTAATGAGCTTACTGTATTCAGTGAGCTTACTGTATTCAGTAAGAGAGCTAAGAAAATACTATTTGTAGGTGATCCTTACCAGATACCGCCAGTTAATCATATCCATGCTAAATGCTTTTTAAAATCAATACAGGCACAGTATCAAATTGGGCTATCTATCCTCAATGAGATAGTCAGACAGGCAGAAGGGAGTCCTATAATCACCTATGCTACTAGTATACGGAAAGATATACACAAGCCAGTTCAAATATTCAATCCTCAGACACTTCGCCAGAATCTAGGAGCTGTTTTTATGATTCCAAGGAAGCAAAAGGCTGTTTTTATAAATGATCTTCTTCCACTTTTTTCATCTGTGGAGTATAAAAATGATATAGATTTTGTCAAAGTTATAGCATGGAGAAATATCACAGTTGATACTTATAACAGATTAATTCGCATGCATGTGTTGGGGGAAAATCTACCTAAAATAATCGCCGGGGATAGATTAGTTTTGGATGCACCAATTGTTGAAGATAGGAAAGTTATTATCAGTGCGAATGAAGAATGTGAGGTTATATCTACAACTATTCAGATTGAAGACCTGAGTGAGATTTATAAATTGAAATATTATTATGCCAGAGTCCGGGTGTTCAGTAATGATGTGTTCAATGAGTATATGATCAAGATTATTCATGAGGATTCAGAGAAAGACTTTGAGAAGATTCTTGAGTTACAGAAAGCTGTAGCTAAATCATATCAGCCGGGATCATACCAAGCTAAGAGTTCGTGGATTGACTACTATGAATTCTATAATATATGGGCAAAGGTAAAATACTCTTATTGTATAACCGGCCATCGTTCACAGGGATCAACTTATCACACAGCTTATGTCCTTGCATGGGATATCCTGATCAGTTCAAATGTGCTTGAGCGTAATCGCATCTTATATACAGCAAGCACCCGGCCATCCACAAACCTATACGTTGAGTATTAGGCAATAAAAAACCCCGGTCTAAATTAATAGCCGGGGTTAATTGTTTAATTTACTCTTCTAATTCTGATTTAACTCAGCGAGCTTACGATTTTTCCAGTAGTTACCTACAGGAGTCCAGATAATTCCTTTCTCCCTCAGTTCCCAGACATTAGCTTCATGCTCTCTACGTTTAGCATCAATCTTTTTCTGGTAGAATTCCTTTCTCTTCAAAGGGCCGTACTCAGGCTTTTGCCCATACCCTTTAATATGAATCTCCCCGGCAAGTAAACTTGCTGTAGGTTTTTCCTGTCTGTAAACAGAGTTTCCTTTGAATAAAGATGAGGCCATAGCCATCATCACAGTTAACATTGCTCCAAATTTTCCTTTCATAATACATCTATTAATTTAGTTACAAATATACAATTAATCCTGCACATTACAATACAGACATATTCTTAATCCTCCGAGGTCAGCATAATTACTGCCCTTAGATATAGACTTCCCACATACTGGACAGAGAAAGCCATATAAAGCTGTTTTAATTTCTCTGGTTGAAGGCTTAGTTACGGATCGCATGGAATAAAACATACTATCAGTTTTATCTGTCAATACAGAAGTTTCACCCTCTTTAGTTTTATACCCTTCTTTCAATTCAATACGATAACCATTTTTAGCTTCCGTAACTTTCTCAATGCAATAGTCATAAACTTTCACAACTCTTCGCACCCGACTTGGTAATAGGCTATAATTGATCATACATACCCTTATTAACCATCATTTGTTTTCGATTTAAACTTCTGGCATTATGCATTCTCTTCTGAACAGCCGGGGATGCGAGAAATTCTGTAGTATTACCAGATGGATCGAGAATTTTAAGAATGTCAAAGATCATAGTTCCGGCCTGTCTCTGATGAAGGATGTCATCCCGGAGTTCATCAGCTTTCATAAAGTTGACATTATCTGCAAACAATACGTCATCCAGATAGAACTTAGTACCCCGGCATTTGCCTTTAGGTTTGTCCAAAATAGCCATAAACTTCTCTGGATCATCAATATGCGTGGATTCT
>Ga0209429_10000947_pt1 | contig 18695 bp, 20 predicted proteins | sample BarGraNGADG00212_3_FD_184493 | JGI IMG/M metagenome (GOLD analysis project Ga0209429, IMG submission 184493) | Arctic peat soil microbial communities from Barrow, Alaska - Barrow Graham LP Ref core NGADG0004-212 (SPAdes) (version 2) | ecosystem: Environmental > Terrestrial > Soil > Wetlands >...
CCTTCCACCTCTCGAGGCGGTAGACCTCGACGCCGAGTTCGCGGGAGAGCGCGTCGAGCGGCTCACCGCGCAGCAGGCGCAGAGCTACCTCACGTTTGCGGGCAAGGCTCCAGCGCTGCCCCGGAGCGAGTGGGCCCACGGGGACGAGGTGACTCTCGGACTGTGAGTTCTTCTCTGCCATGACTGACCTTTCTCTCGGACACTGATGCTACACAAACTCGTGTCCAAGAGATCCGGAGCCGCCGCAAGAAGGCGATTGAGAAACGTGGCGATCGCTCCCTGCACTCCGAGGTGTCCTTGGCGTGGCCCATATGGATTCGAGGCGCGAAGAATCGTCGGCGACAGACCATAGAGCTCCTGGAACATGTGCAGGTAGTGCTCTGTCGCAACCTTGACGACGCCATATGAGCACAGTGGGCTGACCGGATGCTCCACCGCGACCGGCATTAGTTTCGGGTCGCCGTAGACGGTGCCTCCTGAGGACAGGAAGACGATCCGCCGAACGCCGAGACGCACCAGTTGCTCGAACAGACGCACACCCGGGACCAGGTTCGCGGTGATGTCCGCGGCCGGGTCGAGATTGGACGTGCTGGGTACGGTCGCGCTGGCGAGATGGTAGACCGTGTCGATGTCCTGGAGAGCCTCGGCCACGACGGCCGGGTCGGCGAAGTCACCGAGCCTGTAGTCGACAGCATCGGGGGTCGTCCGATACTGTTCCGCCGCTCTGTCGAGCACCCTCACGTCGTGGTTCTTCTTCAGAAGCTCGTCTACGAGATGCGAGCCCAGGAAACCACCGCCGCCGAGTACGAGCGCCTTCATACCAAAACACCCCGAAAGACTTCCATAAGCGCAGTGTTACATATCCCGAGCAAAGGCGGCCACCCGTAGGGGCGCTTCGACGTAGGTGTAGATGCTCGCCCCGTGCACGGCCACGAAGAAGTAGGCGGGGCGTGTCGGCCAGGCCAGGCCAGGCCCGCGGCGTGGAAGTTCTCCACGGCGTCCGCGACGGTGGAGTAGGAAACGCCGCAGGCGCGGCCGATCTGGCGGTGTGACAGCCGCGCCTCGAACTTGAGACGCAGGATCTCTCTGGTCTTGCGCATGGACACTCTCCCGTAAGCCACCTCGGCCTCCTCGCCGTTGACGAGATCGAGTGTGACGGTCGTGCCATGTGTCGCTTCAGACGCTGCCCCTCAGGGATTCCACGGCGCCGGTCAGAACTGATCGGCTTGGCGTGGAATCAGTGATCGACTTGCCGTGGAATCGGTGATCGGCTTGGCCTGGAATCAGTGATCGACTTGGACCGGAATATGCACCGTCGCTCGCTTGAAACCGTTGCGCTGGGTCGCGCAGCGGAATGCGTGAAGGGGTCTTCTAGCCTCGATTCTTGGAAGAACAGCCAGGTAAGCGGGCAACTGGCCGCCTCGGAGGCGGCCGAGACCGAGACGCCGATCTGGCAGCCCGCGACCTTGCCGAGGGTGCCCGAGTACTGACGGGCGACGCCGACCGAGGAGCGTCCCGCCTTGGGGAAGCCGGTGTCGTCGACGATCCAGGCGAGCGGCCCGATGGCGGCGCCCGTCGAGCATCAGGCCGCGCAGGTAGGTCTCGCCCCAGCGGCGCCGGTCGCAGCGTGGCAGCCGAGCGAGCATCTGCGCCGCGAAGGCGACCAGCTCGCCGCGCGCCTTGGCAAGCTCCGCCGGCTTCATGAGCTCGGCCCCTGCGGCATGGTCTCCTCCCGGCCGACGAGCCGTTCGGCGACGGGGTTCGCCGAATCCGGGCTGCAACCTGCATGAGCTGACGGAGCATTACTAGTGCTTTGGGTTCAAAGCAGTCTAGCAGATTGACATGCTCTCATGGACGGCGTTGGCACTGCGAAATCCTCCCTCAACGATGATAACCTGAGCCCGTGCACGATGACGTTTCCTGCTGCGCCGAATGCACAGAGATGCCCAACAAGTCGGAGCGAGCGGCGACGATTGGCAGAAGCGCGGCGCGGCTGGGCAGGTCGTTCGTCGGGAGGGGGGTTCAGCATGGAGACAATCGACTGCATCTTGTGTGGCGGAGCAGGCAATCGCGTGGTCATCGAGGAGAACGGATACCAGGGAAGACGGTGCGACGCATGCGGCATCATCTTCGTGTCTCCGCGTCCCTCTCTCGAAGACATCAGTGCGATCTATGCCAGCGACACTGCGCATGTGTCCTCTGCTCATCAGGTTCGTCCATCAGTCGGCGGCCGACTTCACGCAAGGCATACCTTGCGCTTGTTGCGTCGCTACCGAAAGTCGGGCCGCCTCGTGGAGATCGGTGCAGGCGGCGGTCATTTTCTCACGGAAGCTCGCTCGGCGGGATACGAGGTCTCGGGCGTTGAAACGAACCCAGTCCCCCGCGACCACATACGTTCGCTGGGCATTGCGTGCACGGACAACTTGGAGGCGGACTGCGACATTGTCTATGCGTGCGATGTCTTGAGCCACTTCTACGACCCCGAGTCCGAAATACGCGACATACACGCTCACCTCCGAAAGGCCGGCTTGCTCGTGCTTGAGACAGGCAACTTAGGCGATGTAGAGGAGCGCTACTACAGCCGGTTCTCAAAGTTCCAGTACCCCGACCATCTCTTCTTCTTTGGCGAACGTGCGCTGCGCGATCTGCTGGGCCGCACAGGCTTCCGGGTTGTCTCCGTCAGCCGCTATAACATCCTGCCAAACCTCTCGATCTTCCGTGCAAAGGAGCGCATTCGGCGGGCATTCGGTGCACAGGAGCGTGTTGGGCGGGCGGCTGGTGGCGCAGCCAGCCAGACGGCCATGCCGCAACCATCAGCCGCCGGGAGCTGGCAGCGCGATGCGTTTGACATCTCAATCCATCTCACACGCTACGAAATGGGGAGGATTCTCCCGAAGCGTGGGCGCCCTCAGACAATCATCGTGGTCGCCGAGAGGATCGGGTGATCTGCATTCAGCGCCCGCCCACCCGCAAGACCCTTACGCTAGAATGGCTGAGCTTATGCGCGTACCGGACATAACTGCAGCCGTTTCTTCCTTTGAACTCGCGGCCAAGCCCACCTGCGTTGCTTACGATTGGGACGCCTGGCCCCTGCTTCGCTGTTGGCTTGCCCTCGCGGAGGCCTATGGGGAAGGCGCGCGTTCACATAAGCGATCGGCCATCATGTCGGCTGCACCACCGGGCATGCGTGTCATTGCGAAGACTCCCGGCTGGGCGATTCGAACTCGTGGTGCGGGCTTCATGGGAGTGCCCACCCAGCAGGTTGCCATCATCACCCACGGCAATCGTACACAACTGCTCGGCGGCAAGTACTACCGGTACATGGGTGACCCGTTTGCGCGCGTGTTGGCTGGTGCCGGGGTGACCGCCGCCGTCTGGCAGCGCGGCCGTCCAGCGTGGCCCCAGTGGCACGCCGCCTTCTTCTGCGAAGCCCCCTTGTTTGCACACGCGGCTGCTCGCCAGCTCTCGGGCAGGGTTCGACACATGGGGAAGGAACCGCCTTGGTTCGCCGACATCGCCGATTGGCATCGCGAAGTATTCGGCTCGCCCCTTCCCTGGCCCGTTGTCAGTCGAGTACTCGGCTCCACTGAAGCTATGCGACAGACCTATGCATCGTGGTTCAAGCGGGCTGGGACCCGTCTGGTGTTGACGGACTGCTGGTACGACGTGTCAGCCATGGCAGCGATTCTCGGGGCGCGAAGTGTCGGCATCCCCGCACTGGATCTTCAGCACGGAGTCCAGGGTTCTACGCATATCGCCTACTCAGGCTGGCACGCCAGCGACTACACAACACGGATGTGCCCCTTTCCCAATGGCTTCTGGGTCTGGGGGCAACGCGATGCCGAAGCTCTCGAGAAGCACAACGCTGGTGTGCTTGACCGGCACTGCGTGTTCGCCGCCGGCTACCCTTGGCTGACCGAGTGGCTGGCGCCTTCCGATGAAGCCCTGCTGGAGAGCGACGCCGCGGCGACCCAGCTCGCGCAGGAGTCGGAGAAGGTAATCCTGGTCACGCTGCAGGTTCGCGAGCACGTCCAGGAGGCTCTTGACTTGGCCAGCCGGGGTCCGACCGACTGGCTCTGGCTGCTGCGCGTGCACCGCGGATGGCGCGAGGCGAGCACGGCTGTGGAGCGCGAGGCGCAAGAGCGAGGGCTTGGTCGGGTCGTCTCCGTCCAAGCTACGGACCTGCCTCTGTACGCTCTGCTGCGACATTCCGACGTCCACGTGACATGGACCTCAACGTGCGCAATGGAGGCCACAGCGTTCGGCGTCCCGACCGTGCTGCTGGACAAGGCTGCGGAAGCGACGTTTTCTGACTACATCACCTCGGGCAGCATGAGGCTGGCGTCGGAGAGAGATTGTGCACTGGATGAGATCACGGCCGCGCTCCACACCGCTTCAGTCGACTGGCGAGCCACCCCAGTAGCCTTCGCGGCGCCAGCAACCGCGGAACTTGAGCTCAGACGCTTGCTCTCGACCGTTCACCTTTGAGCGCGAGCACGTGTCCTATGCCTGACCGCCGGACGCCGACGTTGTCAGCACCATTGTGGTTTCCACGCATGTGCTCAACCCATCCGGCAAGGGCGTCTCGATGAATAGCGCCGAAAGCAGGAGCAGAAAGCGCCGCTCCTTTGCCTTTCTTGCCGGATCTCTGGTTGGCGGCACCGGAGTCTCGATGGTGTTTCAGATGGTCGGCGGCGTTCTACTTGGTCGTTTGGTTGCACCGGCCACCCTGGGTCTCTTTGCCGGAATCGGGTTGGTGCTGGGGTACGCACCGCTCCTGCAGCTAGGCATTCTCAACGGGCTCAATCGCGAACTGCCCTACTTCGTTGGCAAGGGTGACCGCCAGCGGGTCACGGAGTTGGCTGCGGCCGCGCAGGCGTGGGCGCTTGTTGTGGGAGGTGTCGTGTGTGTGGCCTTGCTCGGCGTTGCCGGCTGGTACTTGGCTCATGGGGAGCTGTGGAAAGCGGCTGGCTGGGTCACAAACGCCATCCTCGCGGTGTTGCTCTTCTACAACGGGTACCTGCAGATGACCTACCGCACGTCTCAGGATTTTGCCAGACTGGCTTTGGCGGGTGTTGTGCAGAGCTCGGTTGGGTTGGCCCTCATCGCCTTGGTAGCCGTGTTGAACTTTTATGGGTTGTGTTTGCGTGCGCTACTGACGGCGACAGTCGGTGCGCTGGTCCTCTTCTGGTGGCGACCCGTCCGTGTCGGCCCAAGGTGGGGCACTGAACCGCTCAAGCATCTCCTCAGGATCGGGGCGCCCATCTTCGTCGTCGGCCAAGCGAATACATTGTGGGCCGTGGCTAACCGCACACTGGTTCTGAAGCTAGCGGGAACCGAAGCAATCGGTCTCTACTCCATGGCCGTCCTTGCCGGCACGGCGATCACACTCCTTCCTACAGCCGTTTCGCAGATCGTGTATCCAAGGATGGCCGAACACTATGGGAGAGTGGAGAATGCGGCGGATCTCTTTCGCATCGCCTGGAGGCCGATGCTCGCAACTGCGGCAGCTCTTGTTCCGGTCGTTGCTGCGGCGTGGCTGTTGGCGGGTCCGGCGGTGCGGTTGATAATGCCAGCCTACGTTGATGCAGTGCCGGCCATTCAGTGGACCTTGCCGACCGCCATCATTGCCAGTTTCGGTCCCATCAACAACATCTTCAACGTCGTTCGCCGACAAAGACTGTATCTCGTAGCGATCCTCGTAGGCATCGTAACCTACGGCGTGAGTCTCCTGTGGTTGGTCCGTGACAACGTAGTCCTTGCCGCATTCCCTCAGGCCATGCTCATCGGCCAGGGGGTGTATATGGCAACGTGCTACGCGTTCATCTGGTGGCTTCTAAGGAGAGAGAACCGCAAAGTGACCTGACGCCGTGAAATCGGTCCACACCCGCAAGCCGTGGTGTGCATCGGGCAAGGAGCAAGCAGATTATCTCGGCGTCATGTCTCGGCGGCCGCGATGAGGGCACGAGCGACTCTCAGATCGTGTGGCGTGTCGATCTCATGAGAACGCTCCTCCGGCATGACATACGCCAGTGTGCCGTCGGCGATGAACGTCTGGCTCTGCCGAAACCACTCGACTCGCGCGACATACACGGCGCCGTTCAACTCGTACGTCGCGGGGAGATCCTGCCGCCGACCGATGACTTCGTCGACGGCGATGATCGGGCGCATCGACCCGTCGTCGCCCACGAAGAACGTCCAGTACGGGCTCGTGCGCCCTGCCGTGACTGAGACGACCGCGGGCGCTCCAGATTTGGCGCACAGCTTCACGGCCGCATCAATGTCCTCCCAGGTTCTGAACGGCGACGTAGGCTGAAGCAGCACAACGTAGTCGAAGGGTTGCCCGATAGCTTCTAGAGCATGGAGTACGGGCATCGTCCCTGGAGTGTCATCGCGGGCGAGTTCAGCCGGCCGGACGAACGGGGCCTCCGCACCGCAAGCGACGGCGGCATCGATGATCTCAGCATTGTCTGAAGAGACGATTACGCGGTCGATTGTGCGGGCAGTGCATGCGGCTTCGACCGTCCACGCGATCATCGGCTTGCCGCCCAGGGTCAGCAGGTTCTTGCGCGGAACACCTTTGGAGCCACCTCGGGCCGTGATCACCGCGAGGACGAGTGCTCGCCCGATCATGGTTCTGCCTCCCCACGGAGTGCGTTCCTCGAGCAAGGACCTATCAAGTCGATCGATTCTTCATGTCGAACCCCAAAGCAGTGCGAATGCTCACGCGGTATCCCTCGTGCCCGGCGAACACCCTAGCGCTCACCTTCGTCGGGCAGGTCGCGGAAGCGCTTGCGAGTGATCAGGTTCCGGGTCACTGAGAGCACGTCGACGATGCGCTGGGCGGCGTGACCGTCCCCGTACGGGTTTGGCGTGAGAGCAGCCATGGCGGCGAAATCGGCGGACAAGGCCCGCTGGATCGCATCAGCAATCATTTCGCGCTCCGGCTCGGCGTGGATGACCGACGCCGCACGCACGCGCCCGGCTTGCCGATCACCGATGTCGACCGAGGGCGTGCCAAGGGACGGCGCCTCGATCACGCCGCTCGAGGAGTTGCCCACGACGACGTCGCAGGCGGCTACCGCCGAGAGATAGCGGACACGCCCGAGTGACGCGAACGATTTCGCGCGCGGCGCGTTCGCGGCCACCCACGCCTCAAGCCGTTCGCGAATCACCCGGTTGCCAGCGTCGGCGTTCGGCCGAGTGATCAGCACGCGCACGTCGCGCAGCGTGTTGAACGCCGCGAGGAGCTCCTCCACCTGAGTGACCCCGGACGCATCATCGAGAGTGACCGGATGAAAGGTCATGAGCGCAGTGGGCCGGGCGAACTCAAAACCCAATTCAGAGGCGAGTACAGGCGGTGCAATGAGGTTGGTCCGAAGCGCGTTGTCCACCCCTAGCGCACCCACACAGAACACCCTGGCCGGATCCTCACCCATCTGGATGACGCGTTTCCCGTACTCCTCAGTGGAGACGAAGTGCAAGGTGCTGAGCTTCGTGATCGCGTGGCGCATCGAGTCGTCGATCGCGCCCTCGGTGGTCTCCCCCCCGTGCAGGTGCGCGATAGGGACGCGCATCAGAGTGGCAGCGACCGCGGCTGCCAGAGCCTCATAGCGGTCCCCCAGAATGACGACCATGCTCGGCCGGGTATCCGCGAGCGCGGTCGCGATACCACTCACGGCTGCGCCGGTCGCGCGCGAGACTCCAGCTTCGGAGTCGTCGTCAAGCGGCAGCGGCACACGAGCAGCGATGCGGTGCCTGTCGGCCTCGATCTCGCGCACAGTCATGCCGAAGCGCTCGTCCAGATGCGTACCGGTCACGAGAAGCCCCACCTCGAATGCCGATGAGGCTTCGAGCGCCGCCAGCAGTGGGTCCAACAGCCCGTAGTCCGCCCGCGTGCCCGTGACCACCATGATATGGCGGGTCACAGTTCGACCTCGTCGTCGGGCTCGAAGTCGTGGGGAGCCGCAGCGCCCACGACCTCGTCCCAGCGCATCGGCGAGATGCCGGTTGCCGGACGCCGCGTAGTGATGTTGTCGCGGCAGAACCGCTCGCCGGCGACAATCGCCTTGGAGGCCACGATGCTCTTTCGGACCACGACGCGGTTCACGAGTTCCATGGGCGTAGGCTTCTTGATCCCATCGCCGAGCGCGGACTCGATTGCCCGTATGGCATCCACCATCGCCCCGAACTGCGGCGGCTCGAGGCTCGCCCTGTGGTCAGGACCCGGCAGTCTCCGGTCGAGGGTCAGGTGCTTCTCTATGACCGCCGCCCCCAGTGCGGCGGCAGCCGTCGGCACGGCGATGCCTTCGGTGTGATCGGAGTAGCCCACTGCGACGCCGAAGGATTCTCGCAACGTCACCATCGCCAGCAGGTTCACATCTTCGGGGGGCGCCGGATACTCGGTCGTGCAGTGCAGCAGCGTGATGTCCTCCCGCGCGACGCCGCCATCCTCGAGGACGCGAAACGCGGCGACCACTTCAGTGAGCGCGGCCATGCCAGTAGAGACGATCACCTTTCTTGCTCGCCCAGCGGCTGCGACAGCAGTCGCGCGCAGATACGGCAAGTTCGTGATCTCCCCGCTGGGGACTTTGAGGACTGGGACACCCAGCCGCACCAACATCGCCAGCGAGTCGCAATCGAACGCCGACGACAAGACCTCGATGCCCAGTTCACGGCCTACCTCGATGACCGCCTGGTGCTCGGCCTCGCCGAACTCCAGGTCACGCAGCATCTCGAGCTGCGACTGGTCGGCTCCGGACTCACGCGACTGATACTCGGCTTTCGGGGCGCGCGGCGACGCGAGAGCTTCGGCGCGAAATGCTTGGAACTTCACTGCGTTGGCACCGGCGCGCGAGGCAGCGCGCACGAGCGCTATCGCGGTCTCGACTGAGCCATTGTGGTTCACCCCCGCCTCGGCGATGACATAGATCCGCGATGGCCCGCCACTGCGTCTCAACTGACGACCTCGCGGCACGGATTGCCGAAGGCTGTCGCGTGCGAACGGATGTCGTGCACAACGACACTCCCGATCCCGACCACGGCACGCTCCCCGATGCCGATGCCCTGCTTGACGCACGCCCCCGTACCCACGTGTGCGGCTCGCCCGACGCGGACTCCGCCGGATAGCACGGCTCCGGGCGCTACGTGCGCGAAGGCACCGACAACGCAGTCGTGATCGACGATCGCCCCGCTGTTGATGATCGCGCCCTCGCCGATCACCGAGCATGGACCCACGTACGAAAGCGCGCCGACGAAGACCCCGGGCTCAAGCGACGCTTCTGGTGAGACATGTGCGGCCGCGTGGATCACCGTCAGCGGCTCGAGCCCTGCCTTGACTGCGAGCTGATGCAGCCGCTCGCGGTCGGATGCATCGCCGACGCTCCCCAGCGTTACGATGAAGCTGTCGGCGCCACCCGCTTTGAGGTCCGGCAGATCGTCGTCGCAGCCGACTATCGGAACGCCAAGCACCCCCTCGCCCTCGCGAGGTCGCGAGTCCACCACTCCGACGATGTGGCTGGTCCCGGCACTCCGAACCGCGTCGATGACCGACGCGCAGTGCCCGCCGCCGCCGATGAGGACGACTCTCTGCATCACTCGCCAGCCAGTCTCGCCTGCATCTGGGACAGCTCCTCGAACTGCCCCATGTCCAGCCACGACCCGTTGGAGATGGGGTAGACACCGACCTTCACCCCGCGCTTCACGTAGGCGTCGATGAGGTCGGTAACGTGATAGAAGCGGCCGCTCGGTATGTCGTCCAGAACCTGTGGCTCCATGACATACATGCCGGTGGACACGAGGTAGTCGTAGCCAGGCTTCTCGGAAATGCCGGTCAATCTGCCGCCTGCGGCGACTTCGCACACGCCGTACGGGATAGTGAAGTGCTTCAGCGAGCCCACGACCGTCATGCGATTGCCGCTTTTGCGGTGGAACCGGAGCACATCGGCGTAGTCCGCCTCCACGAGAATGTCGCAGTTCGTCACGAAGAACTGCGTGTCCACCAGGCCTCGAAGCATCGACAGTCCTCCCGCCGTTCCCAGCGGCTCAGGCTCGTCCAGAAAGTGCACCTCGTAGTCGCGAACTATGTCCTTGAAGTACGCCTTGATGAGGCTGGCCTTGTAGTTCACTGTCATATGGACATCGGTACACCCCTGCGCGACGAAGCGCTCGATGATCAGCTCCACGATGGGCACTTCTCCGATGGGCAGGAGAGGCTTCGGCAGCACGTTGGTGTAGGGGGACAGCCTAGTGCCTCTCCCGCCGGCCATCACCACCAGCGGGATACCCAAGGGCGCTGCCTTGGGGGCCTCTGGTTGCAGCATATCCACCCACCAGACGGCCGATACGACACGCCCCGCTGAGTCGAGGACGGGAATCGAGTCGACGGCGTGCCGTGCGAACAAGCTGCGCGCCTCGTCTGGCTCGAATCCTTCCGTGAGGACGATCGGCTGAGTGCTCATGGCCTCGCACACCGGGCGAGCGAGGTCGCGGCCCGCGATTATCCAGCGCCGGACGTCCCCGTCGGTCACGACACCCAGCAGCCGCCGTTCGTCATCCGCGACGAAGATGACCTTGCGAGCGAACTCGTCGAGCCTGCGAAGTCCCTCGGAGAGTGTCAAGTCGGGCGGGACCAGCGCCTTGTCCACGTCCCCGGCGCCTGCCTTGGCTCGTTCGTCCATGTCTTACCTCATCTCGATGGCGTCGCATACCCGATCGATGGCGTCGGGAGTGAGGTCCGCGGAACACGGAACATTCAATATGCGTTCCCAGTACCATACCGCCCGATCCACACCGTACGCGCGGCACCCCGCGAACGGACGCTGGAGATGGCTTGGGTACCACAGAGGCCGAGTCTGTATGCCCTGCTCGGACAAACGTGCCATCAACTGCTCGCGGTCGAAGCCCGCTTCGAGCGGATCGACCACCAGAGCATAGAACCAGTGGTTGGGAGCTGTGCCCTTGGGCACTCCCAGCATGGTCAGCCCAGACAGACTCGACAGTCGTTCCGCGTAGCGTCGGGCGTTCCGGCGCTTGGTCTCGACGATCTGTCCGAGAAGCTCGAGCTGGGCCACGCCTATCGCAGCGGCGACGGCCGACAGCCGGTAGTTGTAGCCCACCTCGTTGTGCACGAAGCGCACGGAGTCGTCCTTGGCCTGGTCGATCAGGTAGCGCGAGCGAGCGACCATCTCGTCATCGCTCGAGAGGATGGCCCCGCCTCCACCGCACGTCACGACCTTGTTTCCATTGAACGAGAAGACGCCCATGTCGCCCACCGATCCAGTGTGACGTCCGGCGAGCGGTCCGGTCGTCCACCTGGAGCCCACGCTCTCGGCAGCATCCTCGATCACCGGCACGCCGTGCTCGCGTGCTGTCGCAAGAAGCGTGACCATATCGCATGGATTGCCGAAGACGTGGACCGGGATCATGGCCGCGACACGCTGCCCAGTGGCATGTAGCACGGGCCCATGTGGACCGGCTTCACACTCATCACGGAAGAAGGACGCAACCACCTCGGCATCTATGTTCAGGAACTCATCGCAGCCGACGAACACCGGCTCGGCTTGGACGTAGGCAACGGCGTTGGCGGTGGCGGCGAACGTGATCGTAGGGACGATCACCAGATCCCCGGGATGCACGCCAACGCTGAGCAACGCCACGTGGAGCCCGGCGGTGCCGCTGGAACACGCAATCGCGTGCCGAGCGCCACTGAGCTCTCGAAGGGCTGTCTCGAAACGCCCGAGCATGGGCCCGGCGGCAAGAAAGCCGGCGTCCAGGCACTCCTTGACGTAGGCCCACTCGTTGCCCGCCACCACCGGAACAGACAGCGGGATTGCTTCGTCGTCGCCATTGCGCACGTCAAACACCGTAGCGGTCCGATCGGTAGCGAGACCGGTTCGTCTCGTCCCTGAACCATTGGACCGTCTGCGCTAGCCCCTCATCGAGAGAGACAGACGGCTTCCAACCTGTGAGCTCACGAATGAGCGTGTTATCTGCGAGGAGGCGCCCCACTTCGCTCTTGTCCGGGCGCAGCCGTTCTTCAGCTGACACCACGTTCACGGAGACGCCCACGAGGGCCATCAGTTTGTCGGCAAGTTCGCCGATCGAGATCTCGACCCCGGAGCCGATATTGACCTCCCTGCCGACCGCCTCGTCGCACTCTGCCAGAGCGATGAATCCGGCGGACGTGTCGCTCACGTAGTTGAGATCGCGCGTCGGGTGCAATGCGCCGAGCCGGAGCTCGGGCGTGCCCGCCAGCAACTGAGAGATGATCGTCGGGATGACTGCACGTGCCGACTGGCGCGGCCCGTAGGTGTTGAAAGGTCGCGCCGTGATGACCGGCAGATCAAAGCTTCGATAGAAGGACTCCGCGATTTTGTCGGCCCCGATCTTCGAAGCTGAGTAGGGCGACTGGCCCTGCAGCGGGTGGCGCTCGTCGATGGGGACGTACTGCGCCGTGCCGTAGACCTCGGAGGTCGATGTGACGATCACGCGCTCTACCCCTAGGTTGCGCGACGCCTGCAGGACGTTCAGCGTGCCTCGCACGTTCGTCTCGACGTAGGAGTCCGGCGAGTGGTACGAGAATGGGATACCGATGAGAGCGGCAAGGTGGAAGACCACAGCAGCGCCCGCGAGCGCCGTGCGGACTCCATTCGGATCACGGATGTCGCCCATGAAGACGTCGATCTCGCTGACGACCCCTGCGGGAAGAGTGTCCAGCCACCCGCGCGAGTCGAACGAGTTGTAGTAGCAGAACGCCCTGACCTTGGCGCCACGAGTGACGAGGGCCTCTGTCAGGTGGCTTCCGATGAAGCCATCGGCGCCGGTGACGACGACCCGCTTGCCTGCTAGCTTCATAGGGCCTCCACCAGGCGGGGACTCAAGGGACTCATCGGCCCCAGTCTACTCGAATTCCCTCCTCGAAGCGGCCTCGAGCTCCACGCACACCCGCTACCGCATGTGGCCTGTAGAATGACTGCCATGCTCTTCACCAGCTACAAGTACGCGCTCTTCGTCGCCGTCGCGTTCGGCGTGTACTACCTCGCCGGTCGGATGTCGCGAGGGAGGAGGCTGCAGAACCTGGCGCTCCTGGCGCTCAGCTATCTCTTCTACGCCCTCTGGGACTGGCGCTGGTGCTTGCTGCTTGCCGCCGTCACGGCCAGCGGCTACCTCGGCGCGGCGCTGCTTGAGAGGGCAGAGACACGCCGTCGCCTGATCCTGGTCGGCGTCCTCCTCATCGACCTCGGCGCGCTCGGCGCCTTCAAGTACTTCGGCTTCTTCGCCGACTCGTTCGCCACGCTGCTCGGCACGGTCGGCTTGCACGCCGACTGGGTGACGCTGAACCTCGTGCTGCCAGTCGGCATCAGCTACTACGTGTTCCAGAACCTCTCCTACGTCATCGACGTCTACCGCCGCGAGTTGCCCGCGACCCGCGGCGTCGTCGAATACGCTGTCGCCCTCGGCTTCTTCCCGCAGCTCCTCGCCGGCCCAATCACGCGACCCCGCGACCTGCTGCCCCAGCTCTTCGAGGGCCGCGCCTTCGACGATACTCGCGCCCGCGACGGCCTGCGCCAAGTCCTCTGGGGCCTCTCCAAGAAGATGCTCATCGCCGACAACATCGGCGTGCAGGTCGACTACGCCTGGAACAACATCGCGCGGCTGGATGGAGTGTCCCTGCTCACGGTGGCCGTGCTCTACTCGATCCAGATCTACTGTGACTTCTCGGGCTACGCCGACATCGCCATCGGCACGGCCAAGCTCTTCAACTTACGCCTCTCGAAGAACTTCGAGTACCCGTACTTCTCGGTCTCGGTGCGCATGTTCTGGCGCCGTTGGCACATCACCCTGGCGAACTGGATGCGCGACTACGTGTACATCTCTCTCGGGGGCAGCCGCGTCGCCCCCTGGCGCCACGCCTTCAACCTGCTCGTCACGTTCCTCCTGGTGGGGCTCTGGCACGGGGCCAGCTGGGCGTTCGTCGTCTGAGGCGCTCTCCACGGCTCATACCTCGTGGTCGAGAGCCGCCTTCGCTCGCGAGGCTCCCCGACCGGCAGCGAGCCCTGGCGCCCGGCCGCCGCAGTCCTGGCCGGCCTCGTCACCTTCGCGCTCGTCAGCTTCGCCTGGGTGTTCTTCAGGGCTCCGTCGCTGAGCGTGGCGACGCAGTTCATCGACCAGGCCGTGGCACATCCATTCGGTGCCGGCGACCACATGCGCTATGTGCCCACGCTCCTGCTGTCGGCAGCCCTGCTCGGCTACGAGTGGCTGACGCGCGGCTGGGAACACGGCCTGGCGATCTCCGCCGCGCCTCTGCCGGCCCGCTGGGCCACGTACGTCGGCCTCTGCATGGCCTTGCTCCTTTTCGGCTACCTCGGCACGAGCCAAGGCATCTATGTCCAGTTCTAGACACGGCAGGCCCCTCGTCTTTCTGTTGCGAGTGGCGATCTTTCTGCTCGTGTTCGGCGTGGTCGCGGAAGTCTGGTTCCGCAGCGTGATGCCGGCATGCGAGTGGCCCGTCGGCTATCAACAGCGACCGTCGACGATGCTCCGCTACGACCCGAAGGGACCGACGTACGGGCTCTACACTACCGGTCGGCTTTGCCGCCGTGGGGGTGAGTGGCGCGTCAACAACGCGGGTTGGAACAGCGGCGTCGACTACGCGTCCGCCGCGCAGCGAAGGCGGCCAATGATCGCGCTCGTCGGTGACTCATACATCGAAGGGTTCCTCACGGATACGGACGAGCACATCGACGCCTACTTGCCCAAGATGCTACCAGGCACTGATTCCTACGCGTTTGGCGTTTCGGGGTGGTATCTGGAGCAGTACGTGGCGGTGAGTCGGTATGCGCGTGTCCGGTTTCAGCCAGACGTGCTCGTCGTCTTCATTGACGAGCTGGACGTGCGCGACAGCAGCGTGGCGCCGCCGAACCTGTGGGGAATCAGAGATGTCGGAGGCAAGTACGTCGAGATACCGCCAACGTCGGCGAAGACCTACTCCCAGGAGCGATCGGCTGTCATCCGCTACCTTCGCTTTAATGCACGACTGGCGGTGCCATCCCCGCGCGCCGTGCGGGACCGGATCGTGGCTCGCCTAGCGAGACGAGGGAACACTCTTGGCTCCGAGGCTCCGCAAGCGGGCGAAGACGCCGGTGCCGAGGCGGGCGTCTCGTCGCACGAGGTGCAAGCGGCAGCGGATTTCATGGTAGGACGCCTGTGCTCCGATCATCCCGGAACGCCCATCGTCTTCGTCGCCCACAGACAGCCGTCGTACCTCAACGGCTGGGATACCAGCGACCGCTACCTGCCGATGCAGGACGTTGCCCACACACCACTGTTCCCGGACGGGCGCGCGGTGGAGGCTGCCTGCGAGGGACGAGCCCAATGCTCCTTCATCGATCTTCGCTACGCCTTCTCCAGGGACTGGGCCGCCCACCACGTCCGCTTCGAGTCCGCCGATGGGGCACATTGGAGCGCGTACGCCAATCGCGTCGTGGCCCGCACGCTCGCCGACGTCATCACCAAGAGCGCTCTCCTCTCGAGAGCGCCGACACCGTGACGACGCTTCAGAGCAGAGTCATCAAACGGGCCATGTCGCCGACGTTCGCGTCGGCGCGTTGCCCGCACCCGTCATGCCCAGGGGCGGGGCTCGACTGGACGGGGGCTTTGCGCCAAGCCGGCAAACTCCTAGTGTCCGCCGGCAAACCAACACGCGGGATCGCTGACCACGGGCTCGCCGACGTGGGCATCGCAGAACTCAGGCCGCGTGCGAGATAACGCTGCCGCCCCGCTTCTGCCGCGAGGGCGGCGAGGCGCGCAACGAGACGGTCGGCAACGTCTCGCACCTGCCGCCCGAGATCATCGCCGCCATGCTGGCCGGGCGCGAGCTGGTCGATCTCGATGCCGATCTCGGCGTCGAGCGCTTGCGGCGATGGACTGGCTGCTGTCCCGGCCGGAGCGCATCGGGGGCAGCCTGGCGCGACGACGATGATCTGGTCACCGCAATTGGCCGCGGCGGAGCGAAGACCTGACTAGGCTAACGGAGTACTACCAGGGGGCGCTCTTCTTGCGCACGTAGAGCCCCATCCGACGCGGAGCTTCTGGCTGCACGACATACTCCTGCACGAGCGTCAGGCCCAGTGCCTGCATCTTCTCGAGATCGTCCCCGCTGGAGTATGCGAACGCCCCGGTCACGTCGCCGCGAGCGAGGATCTGACGCATAATGCTCTGGTACTGCGCGTTGTTCTCATCATTCCACGTGTAGGAGTTGAACACCGGAGTCGACGTGTTGTAGAGGCGCATCGCGTAGCTCCAGTGACCGGCGACGATTCTCCCGTCGACTCGGGGCGCAGCACTGGTCATCGCGTCCCGATACCCAAACGTCGGATGCCCATACACATAGGTCACCGCCAGGGTTGCACCGGGCACAACGAGAGCCGCGAGCAAGACGATCGTCGCGATGATCGTCCGCGCCTGGCTGCGCGCCGACAGCAGAAAGCCCAAACTTACCGAACCCACTGCAAGACACAGAACGATGATCAGGACCACTGGTCCTGGCACCGCACTCCCTCCGCGCGGTAGAGACGTTCTCATGGTCTCGAGCAGAACAACGGCAAGAGCAGCCCCCACGTAGGCGACCGCACTGTTCATCCGCCTCTTGGAGCCACGCAGCCACACGAGAAACGACGGCGCCTGGAACCAAGCGCCGGCCGCGAGAATGATCACGAACGGAACGAGCATCACAAGCTTCCTATATGAGTAGTCATTCACGAACGCGGTCTGCAACAGGAAGAACCCCGTGAGCAGAACCACAAGGCTGCCGAATCGATCGCGGGTGCGTACAACTCCAAGTACGAACACGGGAAGCGCCAGGAGGAAGACAAGCATTAAGAGCCGGTCGAAACGAAAGGCATTCGTCGAGAGGATGGCGTGCACGTTGTGCCAAGTGGGTCCGGCGTATCGAGTCGTAGACCCCAAACCCGCCGTCCATGCCGAATACGCTTGCATGGGGTTCTTCTGGTAAACCACGTAGATAGCTCCCAGCCAAGCACCCAGACTCAAGAGCGCACCGAGGGAGAACGCAAGCGCCTGCAGCAGCGCTGCAATACGTCCCTCGCGCCGGGCCCAAAGCACTACCGCCAGCAGGACCGCCGGCAACATGAATGCGTTGTACACGTAGACCCATACAACGCACGTCATCGTCAGCACGCCGAGGAGAGCGGTGCGCTCCCAATGGCGAGTTGCCTCACGGAAGAACCACTCGCCCGAGAGCAGGCACACCAGCGCCGAGAAGGCGAGCATCCGGGAAGCCGTGGGTTCGGCCACGCGACCGGCCAGCAGCGAAGCGAAGTCCGCCAACATCACAACGCCGAAGAACCCTGCCGCCCAGACCCCGGCCAAAGGACCACGCTCGGAATACGCGGGTCGCGAAGACATGCGCACCACGGTCAGTAGCGTGAAGGCGAACGTGCCGAACATGCAGAGTACCGAGGCCATCCGTAATCCGTAGTATGTGTTGCCCCACAGCGCGAGCGTCAGCCATGTGAAAAGGTTCTGCAGAACGTTCACCGCCGTAGTCGCACTCGGAACGTAGGGCAGCACGCTATGCTCCCACGCCCCGAAGTGGTACAAGTTGAATCCAGGAATCGTGTAGTAGAACTCATCGATCGGCTGATACCAGGAGACGGCCCACGGAGGCAGGTCCCTGTCAAGGAAGAGAGAGCGCGATACGAAGAACGCGACGGTGAGCGTCAATCCTCCCACGAGCAGTGCGGCACTTGCGCGCAGTTGTCTCAGCATTGGGGGGTCTCGACCGCTCCAGGTGGGCAACGCGGCAGCCGCCGGGGCGCTCCCGACGTGGTGCCTCGCTCCGTGCTAAGAGGCGGCCCTTGCTGGGTCGCGTCGCATGGAGCGCCAGTGACCTTTGGGCTTCCTGTGCTCATTGGGCCATTCCCTCACGCAGGCCCAGACCTCTTCCGAGGACCCGGCGCACTGCCGCTACACCCATCGACAGGTCAAGCGAGGCCTCGCCGAACGATGTCGCGTCTAGCGCGATGATTCGCTCCCCTCTTCATGGTGAGGCGAACCCGAGCCGGCGCTCACCGCAGTCAGGTCGACCAGGTCGGCGTCGGCGAGCGTGAACCCCGCCTCCGCGCGCGCTGCCGCGACGATCGCCTCTGTGATCGCCCGCGGGTAGTAGTCCTCGAACGAGTCGATGCCCACCACCGTGTGCCCGTCGGCAAGCAGCCTGTCGGTCAGGTGTGATCCGATGAACCCGGCGCAGCCGGTGACGACCATGTGACCCGTCACGACCTCCGTCTTCCCCACGTCCGCTTCACTGGTTGCGCCCCTTCGTCGTCATGTCGGCCCATTGTACCTTCTCCTGCGACCGGCGCGCGGCACCCGTGCACCACGGGAGCCCCATCAACTCGCAGCGGCGCGGGAGCCCGACGCGCAGAGCCGCATGCTCGAGCCCCGCGCGCAGCCAGGCTGAGACCTGTGGCACCGACACCGAAACTCCGAGTCAGGTACATCCTGGTCGATAGAACGCGGCCGAATGACTGTCGACCTCTGGTATACGAGCGTGATCAGCTACCTGGCGAAGCGCCCCGCTCGTGACTTGATCGTAGCCGCCCATCAGGAGCTCACACTCGCTGCCCTGCTGGAGATGGAAGTCGATCCGATCATCGAAGAAGTGCGGCGCA
>Ga0209429_10000952_pt1 | contig 18672 bp, 21 predicted proteins | sample BarGraNGADG00212_3_FD_184493 | JGI IMG/M metagenome (GOLD analysis project Ga0209429, IMG submission 184493) | Arctic peat soil microbial communities from Barrow, Alaska - Barrow Graham LP Ref core NGADG0004-212 (SPAdes) (version 2) | ecosystem: Environmental > Terrestrial > Soil > Wetlands >...
TAGGCTACGCGATGAAACTGATAAGCATAATACCGGCTGTAATCGGTGGCGGTATATCAGTTGCAATTTTCCCGTTAATGGCCAAATATGCCGCAGAGCATAAGACCAATGAGTTAAAGACTATAATATCCAAAGGGCTCAGAATGTTTTTTTTCATGAGTGTTCCTTTAGCAATATTTCTTGGGGTTCTCGGCAAACCGGTAATAAAGTCTATTTTCGAAAGGGGGGCCTTCACGGCAAGCGACACATCTGCTGTCTATTATGCTTTTTCACTATATATTATGGCGGTTCCCGCTATGGTAATGGGTAGTATTATAGGGCAAGGATATTACGTTCTTAAGGATACTAGAACAGTGGCTTTTATTGGGGTCGCGGAGATGGTGTTTTACATTTTTCTTTGTTATGCTCTTTTGCAGTTCTTAGGGTATCTGGCTATTCCCGCCGCCTACGCAATTCAAATTAATCTTGGTGTTCTTTTATGTGGTTTAATCCTGCGTTTTAAACTTGGGAACAAAGGAGGCATTACCATGCTATCATCCATGGCTAAACATATAACGGCAGCGCTAGCGCCATTGTCGGTTGTCCTGTTGCTTTTCGGGTTCACTGTGACGGATCCCATCATGATCATGGTGCTTATTCCGCTGTGTTTTATCGCTTACTTGCTTATTAGCAGGTTCGCGTTCATCACGGATGAGGCTGTAAGTGTTTGTGAACAAATGATGCATATGCACAAAAGAATAAGGCTTGTTCTGGTTTCGGTATCTGGAATAAAATAGAAAAAGCTCACGAAGGAAATTGAACATGACGATGTGGTTGCTGCTAAAGAAAATAAGACGTAGATTGTATTCAGAAATATGGACAACAATTCGCTACATTATGCCGCTTGCTTATTACATTCATTCTTATTGCAAAGCCTCAAGATTAATGGGTGATCACGAATCTGAACGTGTAAGATTATTTGAAGAGCTCGTTGAAAATAGCGCAAATAAAACATGTTTACAAATCGGAGTAAGGCATAAAAAACATTCCCCCCATTGGATTAGCGTTGATCTCTTTGATATGTCGGAATATATCGATTATCACTATGATATTCATGATTTGAAGTTCTCCAATGATACTTTTGACATAATAGTATGTAATGCGATACTGGAGCATGTTGAAAATCCCGAAGGAGCCGTTCGCGAATTGCACCGGGTGTTGAAAAATGAAGGATCGATTTGGATCGAAATTCCATTTAATCAGCCTTACCATCCTTCACCGAATGACTATTGGCGTGTCTCACCAGTGGGAATAAAAATCTGGATGAGAGAATTTGTTGAAATATCATCCGGTCATTTCGAGATAGACGGATCGAGTATTTATAATGGCGTTTACTATTATGGTAGAAAATCGAAATAGGGACAAAATACTTATAACTTCAAGCACTGAGTATCTGCAAGATGAGTGTTCGAATCGTTTGTTAGGAAGATGTGAATGCGTGTATAGTCGGCAAGTATGCATTTAAAATGTATGCGTGGCTTTTAAATCTTGGCATTCCATCGGATTACCACTTCTGGCGTGTCTGCACCTATGCGTGAGAATGTTTTGAGATGCGTCAGATCACAGTCGAAATAACGTGAACATCCGCCTAATATGCTACGAGAGCACGCAGTCCTGGATTCTTGGCAAATTGACTAACTGCCTAGCTGATGAATTGCGTCGGCAAGGGGAAACCGTTGAAATAGGTCAGATGCCGGATCCTGCGGCTGACATCAACCATCACATTATTTATCTAGGCTACGATGGGAAGCCCAGTTCGCTCGACACGATGATGATCACGCACATCGATACGGCGGACAAGGTTGCCCAGTTGCGGCATCTATTGGCGGTGGCTGGCATGGGCATTTGCCTGTCCGCAGATACGATGCACAAGCTGTCGGCCTTGGGACTGCCGCGCAGAAAGCTAAGTTTCATAAACTTTCCATCCCCACAACAAGGGAATATTCAGGTTCACAAGATCAGCATCGGCATCACCAGCCGCTGCTATCTGCATGGCAGCAAACGAGAATACCTGCTGGGCCAATTGGCCCAGCATCTCCCTCGAAATTCCTTCATCTTTCATATCATGGGTCATGGCTGGGATGCGGTAATTCATGAATTGCGCCGCCACGGTAGCGAAGTGGTTTATCACGGTGACTTTGACCCCAATGTTTACCGCCAACTTTGGCAACTATTGGATTATTACCTATATCTTGGTCAAGACGAGGGATCGACCGGTTTTCTGGACGCCATGGAAGCGGGAGTGCCCGCTATCGCTACCCCACAGGGATTCCATCTTGATCTGCCTATTGGCCTTTCGTATGCTTTTAACGACTTCGAAGATCTAAGGCAAATCTTCAACGAATTGTACGAAGAGCGGAACAGCCGCCGAAACGCTATTGGCGGTCTCACTTGGCCTGGATTTGCACTTAAACACCTGGTGGTCTGGCGTGAAGCAATCAATCGCCGCACTGGTCGGAATCTTTATAACATCACCCCGGAAGAATTGGCATCCGTTGGGATTTGTGCCGACTCCGACGTGACTGGTTGTATGGTGAATCCGTGGCTGGGGCAAATGCCAACTTCACCCGGACCCGGCGGCGCAGTCCACCGTCTGCGGCTACTCTTGGTGGCTGATGAACCGCTGGAGCAATTGGACAGTATATGGCGAACAATTATCAACAGCGCTCCTCAGGAATTGCCAATTATCTTGAATTGCGCTGGTCGCGAGGTTGAACAAAGGAAATATTTAAAAGACCATGGGATGGAGATTAAACTGCTTGATTACCGAAGTTGCAGCAACGAGGAAATCGTCCTGCTGTCATTTGACTTCGATGCTGTTGGCTTCTGGAACATGGCGCCGTTGAATTTGGTGAAGCGACTACAGAAGCGATCAAACAAAAGTTATTCGCTTTGTCATAAACGCTTGTTTGACCTCTGCCAGCGACTGCAAACAACAAGGCTTTCCCTTCGATGGATGCAGACGATATTATTTAGGCTTATTCACAGTCTCAAAACCCGATCGAGTGTGACTACAGTTCTATTCTGGTCCCATCCAGTACGCGTGGGCCAATCTAACAAGATAAATAATCGCGACCTAAGTCAATGTTTATCGATCGTTGATTTGGCCGTGTTTACGGATAATGAGTGGGGAACCCTTTTCAGGACGCCCGCAAACCATGCGCGTTTTGAAAGCATGGACTTAACGACTTTTAGCCGATCCTCATGGCAAAATGTATTTCACCGATTGTTCCAGGCAGTACGAGCGCAACCTGCGAACGTTGAACCCTGTGGTTGGCTTCGAGTGATTAAGAGATTTGTATCATGGGCACGTCAGTTTAAAATGTTGATCACGCTCAAACGCCATTATTAATTCAAATCCTATTCACTGCCATCCAACAGGAAAAAGTACAAAGCTAAATTGAAATATAAATACGGGTGGTCATGCAAAGGTATCTATGAGAATTGCGGCATGCACGTATGTCACGACGCCTGCGATCACCTTTATCCTCCCGAGTATATGGATCCGAGGCTGGATTATTGATGAAAATATTAATGCTTAGTACGTTAGATAGTGTTGGCGGGGCTGGCCGCGCAGCATATCGATTGCACCAAGCCTTAATTAATAACTCCATAGAAAGTCGGATGTGGGTTGGTATTAAAAAAACAGATTTACCAACCATTGATGGTCCGAAAGGCATATTGGGGAAGGCGCTGGCTGCAATTAAGCCCCGACTGGCGGCGCAACTCATGAAGCTACAGCATTCTACTAACCGGAACGGTCATTCACCAGCGTTTATGCCTTCAGGACTTGTAGGAAAGATTTATAAAACGGATGTTGACATAGTTCAACTGAATTACATTTGTGGCGAGTTTCTTTCGATTGAAGACATTGGAAGGATCGCAAAGCCTGTTGTTTGGAGACTCTCAGATATGTGGCCCTTTTGTGGGGCCGAACATTATACAGATGACGGTCCCACTGCGCGATGGCGATTTGGTTATACTAAGAATAATCGTTCATCGGATCACAAACGTTTTGATATTGATCGATGGGTTTGGAATCGGAAAAAGCGTTCATGGAAGAAGGCGATCCATATCGTTGCCCCTAGCAACTGGATGGCCAACTGTGTTAGGGCTAGTGAGTTAATGAGGAATTGGCCAGTGTCTGTAGTTCCCGCCACCGTTAATATGCGCCAATTCAGGCCATGGAATAAACGTTTTTCTAGAGAGGTACTTGGTTTACCGGCAACGTGTAAAATAATTTTATTTGGGGCTTTCAATGGGATTAATAATCAAATTAAAGGTGCGGATTTACTGCAAAAAGCAGTCATAAACGGCGTCTCCCGCGGTTTGTTCGGTCATGTTCAGGGCCTAATATTCGGTCAATCTGCACCTGTTAAACTACCTGATTTTGGAATACCGCTCCATTGGATGGGCCGGGTGTCCGACGATGTCACGCTCTCTCTAATTTATAGCGCTGCAGATTTAACTGTTGTGCCTTCGAGGCAAGATAACCTGCCACAAACGGCAATTGAGGCACAGGCTTGTGGCTGTCCAGTTGTTGGATTCAAAACTAGCGGAATGCCTGACGCTGTCTCAGATAGGGAAACCGGCTACCTTGCCAAGGCGTTCGACACTGATGACTTTGCTTTGGGAATATCTTGGGTGTTGGCCGATGAGGCTCGCCATGCGCGTCTGTCGTATAGCGCACGCGAACGCGCGTTACGGTTGTGGTCGCCTGAGGTAGTGGTGAAGCAGTATTTGGCAGTGTATGAACAGGTGATTGCGAAGTCAGGTGAATGAATGATTCAATAAGTCCATTCATGGGAAAAACAACCAAACGCATCCCATAGCGCCATGGAATCGAGACAAAGATACATATTCCTACAAAAAACGAGGATTAATTAGGAATGGTGCGTTGGGAGTATTTGAGTGGTTTACCTTTTTGGAGCCAGGGTTTTCCTAACAATCCGCGAATCCGGTACACACCACGTCGGTATTTGCTTGTCCCGAAAATCTGGCGCTGCGAACTTCAGTCCGCCCGCTGTCGGACCGGTGCCTGCGCCGCCTGGGGCAGAGGCGCGATCACCCACAGGTTTTGTATCAGGACCGTCCACGTCACGGTCAGTTGGCTGAGCGTATAACCTTTGCTGCGCAACGGTTGGCCTAGACGTTCTTCAAGATGCCCATTCGAACTTTAGTTTGCGCATGGCGATGCTGCCTCTTTTTGAATTTCTAGGAGCGACCCCGCTTCTTGAGTTGCCGGGGCGAGCGCGGACGGACCGCGTTGTCAATCTCATCCTCGGCTGAAATTGTCTGGTTGGTTTGGCTGTCGACCCTCGGTCAGCCGCGACGGCTTTGATTTTTGTCCCACAGGTTTGCTTCATCCGCCATGCGCGCCACACTGCGCGGCAGCAACTGCGAGTCGACTGGTGCGCTCTTCCGGAACTCCTGGCGGCGCAGCTCGGACAAATCCTGGAAAATGCAGTGCTGCGATCCGCCATGGTCGCCTCGCGCCTCCGGGCGGGCGATGGAGTTGTTTGCTTCGGAGACATTTTGGCGGAAAATGCTTGCCGCTTTTGGCTTTGTGAGATAGCTCAGTCCGTGGCGACCGCCTCAGGTGAGGGAATGAGGCGGGTTGGGTTAGCTAAATCGCGATGGATACGAGTCACATAACAATGGCCCAGAAGGGTTCCTGGAACGCTCTGGCGAGCATGCCGGCCGGGAAATCTCGCGTTGATTTCTCGGGCGAACAATTCGTCTGGGTGATTCAACTGTCCATCATCGTTCAATCCCTGGTCTTCGGCGCCATGCGGGAGGCTGCTCTTGCGACAGCGAGCGGCCTGGGGGGAAGTAATACCGAAACGCGATAGTCGCAGTTTACCGGCGATTGCTGGGAAGAGAGCAAGCAGCCGGTGCGCGGTCTAAACACAATGATTGAAGTCCCCCCAGCGCTAGCGCCATCGGCACGGCTGTGGCCCCCTACCAGTCCTGCGCTGGCAGGTCCTCGCAAGTCCGCCTTGCTCCTTGCTTTCTGTCTGCCGTTGCTCGTTTGCTTTGAGTTCACTTTCATCGGCAGGGTGCATCTTGCGGAAATCGCGCTGATCGGATTGCTGCCAGTTTGGATCCTGCAAAGGCAGGCGCCGATGGATCGCCGCGTCTGGCTCCTTCTGGTCCTGGGAGCTCTATGGTTAGCCTCTCAAATCATCACCGACCAGATCCGTGGCACGCCGCCAGCCGATTACTTGCGGGGCTGGGCTAAAATCAGCCTGTTCCTGCTTCTTTTCTACGCAATGCAGTTGTTTATCGGCAGAAGTCCCCAGCTTATTCTAGCGTTCGGAATGGGCTTGGCCGCAGGCGGTGCCTGCAAGTACTTTTTCTTTCGGGTTGATTATGCAGTGGGTGACACTGCCGTGAACTACTGGAAATTCGGGCTCGGCGGGCCAGTAACGGGCTTGCTCATTTGTCTTCTGTGCTTGGGCTATTTCCGACGTCGCCCAATGCTGAGCCTGTCGCTTTTGTCAGCCTTAACTTTCGCGCACATGATGCTCGGGGCGAGATCCGCCTCACTCATCGTGTTTGCGACCACGGCGTGCCTTGCCATTCACGCCCTAAGGGTCCACGGCTTTATGCGTTCACGCTCGTCACTCCTGCTTTGGTCAGGCACGGTTTTCGCGGCCTCAGGCGTCATTCTCTGGTTTATTTACAGCATTTCTCTGGACAGTCGCTACGCCGGCATCGATCTACGAGCCAAGCACGAACTACAGAGTCAAGCGAAGGGTGGAATCTTGGTCGGCGGACGAAGCGAATTTCTCATCGCCATGCGAGCGATTTACGATTCACCTCTTCTGGGCCACGGTTCATGGGCCAAGAATGCTAAGTACGCCAATATGGATTTGGCGGAGTACGGCTTGGACCGGCGCGACGGAAGTGGCGTTAATCTTATCCCGACCCATTCCCACATCTTCGGCGCCTGGGTTGAAGCTGGAATCCTTGGAGGACTTTTCTGGCTCGTCGTGCTTGCTTTGACACTGCGCGGGCTGCTCTCGGTTTTCCGTTGGTCGCACTCGTTGACACCCTTGGTGGTTTTCACAGCAATCGGACTCTTATGGTCAATTCCATTTTCGCCATTTGGTTTTGAAGACCGTTTCTTTATGGCTTTTGAGATTTCGATCATTCTGTATCAACTCAGGTTGGGCGGCGGTCACCCGGAAGGGCTGCTGTCCAAGGGTTCCCGGCGAAGCGTGAGGAAAGTGCTCCGCAGGAGCCCAATGGCGGGTCACTTACACGGCGAGCCGGCGATTCGCTCCAAGTTCGGGGATCGCCACTACCTTTCCCACACGGAGCGGGCTGAGTTGCGCGCACCGCGCTAACTGATTGTTGATTTCCAGGCTCTAAGCCTCCGCATGCATTTACCAACCGTCAGCATCATCACGCCATCGTTCAACCAGGCAGCCTTTCTGGAACAGACGATCCAGTCGATCCTGTCTCAGGATTATCCGAAGTTGGAATACGTGATCATGGACGCAGGCTCGACGGACGGTAGCGTTGATATCATAACCAGATACGAAGACCGACTAGCCTACTGGCAATCGACTAAAGACAATGGCCCAGCCTCCGCGCTGAACGCCGGTTTCCGGCGCTGCACGGGTGAGATCCTGGCCTATCTGAACTCTGACGATTGCTACCTGCCAGGCGCGCTGTTCACTGCCTCGGAGGTCTTTGAACAGCGCCCTGAGGTTGACGTGATCTATGGTGACATCGATTTCATTAACGCCCAAGGCCAACCAACGACGATGCCCGGAAAGCATGTCCATCGCTTCAAGGCCATTCCATTCAACTTACGTTATATGGCTTGTGGTTGTTTGGTGATCCCACAGCAAGCCTCGTTCTGGCGGCGGCGCGTATTCGAGCGGGTGGCAGGCTTCGTGGAGTCGAACGTGACGTGCTGGGATGGTGAGTTTTTCGCCGATGCCGCCATGGCGGACATGCGCTTCCACCATGTACCCCAAGTGCTGGCCCAGTTCCGTATCCACGGCACTTCCATTTCCGGCTCGGGCACGCTGAAAGCCGGCGCGCTGAAAGCCCGCTACCACGAGGATCGCCTCCGGCTGCAGGTGAAGTGGGCGGCGGCTGGCATCCGTCCCTCCAATATTGAGCGGCTTTACTGCCGATTAGCATCGGGGCTCAAGCGGGCATCGCGCTACGTCGAGTGCTGATACCTGGGCCTGGGCAGAAACATGAGCATCGCATCAAAACAGGGCATGACAGGCACTCCGCAGAATAGTTGTCGGATACGCTCGGTTTTGCCGACGAACTCAATGCGCAAGGCGCGGGTCGCGATCATTTGGTCCCACTACCGGCCATATCATTCCTTCTGATGAAACTGCTTCATTGTATTGCTTCGGTAAATCCCGCCGGAGGTGGGCCTATAGAAGGCATTAAGCAGCGCGCAAAGTGTATGGCAATCGCCGGTCACTCGGTTGAGATATTGTCGCTGGACAGCCCGAGCGATCCTTGGGTGGCTGACTGCCCAGTCAAGGTTGAGGCAGTGGGGCCTGGCTTCGGCGCGTATCGGTTCGCCTGGGGATTTGTGAGCCGCCTCCGAGCCATTCATGAACGATATGATGCAGTTATTGTTAATGGTCTTTGGCAATATAATAGTCTAGCCACATGGCGTACGCTACGAAACACAGACACTCCCTATTTCGTTTTTACTCACGGCATGCTGGATCCTTGGTTCAAACGCGCCTATCCGTTGAAGCATTTGAAGAAATGGATCTATTGGCCCTGGGCCGATTATCGGGTCCTCCGGGATGCCCGTGCCGTCTTGTTTACCTGCGAAGAGGAGTGGCGTTTGGCGCGTCAATCCTTCTGGCTCTTCAAGTGCAACAAACGTGTCGTCAATTACGGAACAGCGGCACCGACAAGTAATCCCGAGCAACAGAGAGCCACCTTTTTAGATAAGTTCCCGCATCTCCGTGAAAAGCGGATCATTCTTTTCCTCAGCCGCATTCACGAGAAGAAAGGCTGCGACCTCATCATCAAAGCCTTTGCGAGATTACTGACCACCGATAACCGACCACAGAACACGGACCACGGACCACGAACCTCCGACCTCCGATCTTTGACCTCTGACCTCCGACCTCTTCACCTCATGATCGCCGGCCCCTGTGCCCAGCCGGCCTACCTCGACCAACTCAAAAACCTTGCAGCCGGCCTTGGCCTCCTGACCTCTGACCTCCGACCTTCGACCTCTGTCCACGGCCCCCTGACCACGGATCACATCACATTTAGTGACATGCTCAACGGCGACCTCAAATGGGGGGCCTTTCGTTCGGCAGAGGTGTTCGCGCTCCCGTCGCGCTCGGAGAACTTCGGCATCGTGGTTGCGGAAGCCCTGGCTTGCGGAACGCCGGTGCTGATCTCAAACCGAGTCAATATCTGGCGAGAGATCGAGGCCGATGGTGGCGGTCTAGTCGAGGATGACACGGAGGCGGGTGCCTTCCGTCTGCTAGAACGCTGGATCAAGACAGACCGCGCCATGCAGGCAAGGATGCGCGATCGGGCACTGGACTGTTTCAACCAGCGTTTTGAAATCCAACAGGCTGCGAGGAGCCTGATCAAAACGATCACGGAGTGTTTGCATGCGGATGGAACAGCTTAGCCCCTGGTCACTATCGGCATGGGAAGTGCAGAGCAGAAATCGAATCCATCGTGGCTGCTCTAAGGTCGGCGTTGTCAGTTTCGGATGGAGCGGGGGGGGCGTCCGCGGGAAGTTGCCCCTCAATCTGTTCAGCCTAAAAGTATACTTGGCCACTGATACTCGATCGTCGCTGGGCGACCTATCATGGTGGTCCTGAAATTCTCGAGGCAATGTGCGTCGACTAGTGCTATTCGCCGAGGGCTGCTTCCCATTGCATGATGGATTACAGGTTCCTGGATGAACAAAACTATCCAACTCCGCCTGGCGAAGTTGCTCCTCATCTTGAGCCATCCTCAATGCTGGCACGCCTTGGCTCGAGGCGTTGCGCCGTCAATCGAACACCGGGCCGTCCTGCGCGACCTCGATTGTGACCTTTTGCTGGACGTTGGCGCCAACCGGGGTCAGTTCTCGCTAATGACCCGTATCCTGCACCCCGCCTGGCCGGTGCATGCCTACGAGCCTTTGCCCAGTGAAGCGGCCATCTTCCAGGCCGTCGCCGGCCGTCTTCCAGGGGTGGCGCTGCATGAACTGGCCCTGGGGGATCAGCCCGGGGAGGCCGAGTTGCATGTCAGCCGGCAACGTGACAGTTCCTCGCTTTTGCCAATCGGCGCGCTGCAGACGGGATTGTTTCCGCGCACGGAGGAAGTGGGCACGTGCCGGGTGCGGGTGGCGACGCTCGACAGCCTGCCCGACCATTGGAGCGGCGCTTCGCGCGCACTGCTCAAGCTGGATGTCCAGGGTTTCGAACTCGGCGTTCTTCGTGGCGCCCGGAAGGCGTTGTCCCACTGCACCTATGTGTATGTCGAGTGCTCCGAAATCCCGCTCTACACCGGGCAGGCTCTGTACCCCGAGGTGGCGGCATTCCTTGCGGCTGCGGGCTTTCAACCATCCAAGCGAGTCAACGAACACTGGAGCGATGGTCGTTTGGTTCAGGCGGACCATCTCTTCACCCGTTCCGACAGGCCACGGTTTGTGGAGCGATGAGCCGCAATGCCTTTGCCGCACACCCAAAAATCCTTTTCAAAGCTAGGCGATGTCTATAAAGGAGCAGGCGTCGGTAGATTTTCCAGCACATCGTTTCGGTTGGCTAATCCCGCTCACTGCTAACTGTGCGGTGCGTCTCATGATTATCGACAGTAGAGTTTTCCTCTGGTTGCGAGACCGATCACGACCGGGCGCCACGCCTGGGTGGCAGCCCGCGCCATCATGCATATGTGCTTGAGCATTGGCGAGGGCTGCGTGGTTGGAGCCGGCAGCGTTGTGACCAGAGACCTGCCCGTGTGGTCAGTCTGCGCGGGCAATCCCTGCCAAGTGCTTAAGACGTAAGCCAAAGATATTTGAAATGTTAACCGCAGATTACGCGGATTAACGCGGATACAAGTGAGAGATGTTTTTACGAGATTTCACGCAGTAGAATCTATGGAAAGGCCTAGTACCGATTCTGATTTAAGCATCGAGTCACGCGAGTTTGTGTGGGCTGACGAAGATCCAACATCCGCGTACAGCTACATCCTGCCGGTCGTCCTTCATTGGTTGCGAGAAGGTGGCGCAAAGAGGGTCCTGGACATCGGATGCGGGAACGGTGTGATCACGCATGAACTGGCAAAGGCTGGTTATGAAATCACTGGCGTGGATAGTTCAGCGTCCGGATTGGCGCTTGCTTCAAAGGCCTATCCTGAGATTCGTTTTCTACAAGCCGGCGTGGAGAGGCCTTTGCCTGAAGAGCTCAAAGGTCGTTTTGAAGCGGTGATCGCCGTGGAGGTCATCGAGCATCTTCTTCTGCCAAGGGAGCTGTTTCGCAGGGCCAAGGAAGCACTGGGAGAGCGAGGCCGGCTCATCATAAGCACGCCCTACCACGGGTATCTCAAGAATCTCGCGTTGGCAGTGGTCAATAAATATGACGCCCATTGGCATCCGCTGCGCGATTACGGCCACGTGAAGTTCTTCTCGATCAACACACTAAGCCGATTATTCCAAGAGCAGGGCTTCCGGGTACGCCAAACCAGACGCGTCGGCCGCGTGCCGCTGTTAGCGAAATCCATGATCATCGACGGAGTTCTAGAATAATGCGTACAGCCTCCAAGGAAATTAAATCAGGTCAAGAGCCGTTGGGCTCTGGGTGCAAAAGTGTCCAGGTCTCCATTCTAGTGCCGATCAAGAACGAGGCAGTAAACCTGTCCCGGTGCTTGCAGTCTGTCAGTTGGGCTGATGAGATCTTTGTCGTGGATTCTGCGAGCACGGACGGATCCCAGCAGATTGCGGAGGCGCACGGCGCCAAGGTCGTGCAGTTCCAGTTCAACGGCACCTGGCCTAAAAAAAAGAACTGGTCGTTGGAGCATCTCCCGTTCAAGCATGAATGGGTCTTCATCCTCGATGCCGATGAAGTGTTACCGCCAGAAGCTGCGGATGAATTCCGGCAACTCGTGTCCGCCAAACACAGCGACGTGGCCGGCTATTGGATCAACCGGCGCTTGATGTTTATGGGCAAATGGCTGAAACATGCCTATTATCCGAACTGGAACCTCCGCCTCTTCAAGCACCGTCTCGGTCGCCACGAGAAACTGACCGAAGTGGATACCGCCAGCGGCGATAACGAGGTGCATGAACACGTGGTCGTGCAGGGCAAGACCGGCCACCTCAAATACGAGATGGATCATTATGCGTTTCCCTCCGTGGCGGTATTCGTCGAAAAGCACAATCGCTACTCGAACTGGGAGGCCCGCGTAGCGTTGGACCGGCACAGCATTGGCAGTCAAACCCAGATTCAGAGTGCCCGTGTGGCTTGGCTAAGGCGACTAAAGCAATGGTCACATCATCTGCCCTGTCGGCCATTTCTCCGCTTTCTGTATGTCTATCTTTGGCAGAAGGGGGTTCTTGACGGCAAAGAGGGCTGGTACTTCGCGCGCTTGCATGGTTTCTACGAGTTCTTGTCCGTAGCCAAAACATACGAGTTGAGGAAGCAACGGAGCGTTTCAAATACCGGGTCTCGAGTGTCTAGTGGCGAATGACTAGTTGCGCTGATGTGAAACGTTTCTGGCAGATCCTCTTCCTGTTGCTCCTGGCCGGGATAATTTACCTTTCCATGCGTCCCTCACCGGCGATCTCCACCGTCCCGTGGTTTCCCCATCCGCTGGCGGCGTGGTTTGATCGACACAACTTCATGGCGAATGTCCTGGGATTTGGCGTGCTAGCCGGGGTGGGCCTGCTTGCGTTTGCTATCCAGTCAACCAGCCTACCCAGAGCAAATCCACCGGGTAAGCCGGGCTGGAAGGCCGGCCTAGTTGTGGCCGCAGTATGTGGTTTGGTGGTGTTCATTGAACTCATCCAGCTTCGTTTGCCCAAGCGTGTGTGCGACTGGCGCGACATCGCGGCGGGTTGGAGCGGAGCGGCGATGGCGTGGGGGATCCTTAAAAGCATTCGGGCGCCTAATACTGCGAAATCCGCATCTCGGATCTTACAGGTACAGACAAGCGAATCTAACGCCAAACGGGGTGCCTCTGCAGAGTCGGTGCAAGGCCGATATCGTCGGATCCTAGGGGTGCGGTTCTTCGCAGGCTCGGCGGAGCAGGCAGTAAAGATGGGCCTCCGCGGTGGACTGGTTGTGATGCCAGCCGCTCCAGCGTTGATCGAGTTACAGTATGATGAGGATTATCGCGAAGCATTGTTGAATGCCGATCTGGCGATCTCAGACAGTGGCTTTATGGTGCTGTTGTGGCGTCTGCTCACGCGAGAACAGCTCATCCGGGTTTCCGGGCTCGAATACTTGAAACTGCTTCTCGCCCGATTGGTTATGCATGAACCGGGGGCTGTAATGTGGATCATGCCGACCTCGGCAGCACAGGGTAGGAACCTCGAATGGCTTCGAACCAACGGTTTTCCCGCAAGAGAGGATGATTGCTATCTCGCGCCGGTGTATCCGAAGGGCAAGCTCCACGATCAGGCGTTGCTTGAACGCATTCGGGCAAAGAAACCCAGGCACATCATTGTGTCACTAGGTGGCGGAACTCAGGAGCGACTCGGCTTGTTCCTGAAACGGGAGTTGAATTATCGGCCAGGCATTCACTGCATCGGCGCAGCCATCGCATTCCTGAGTGGCGATCAAGCGAAGATCCCGGCGTGGGCGGATCACCTCTTTCTAGGCTGGTTCTTCCGCTGTTTGTCAGAACCGATGAAATTTGTGCCGCGTTACTGGCACGCCCGCAGACTAGTCTCTCTCATGTTGCGCTACGGTGCGGAAATGCCCCCACTGGTTGCCCATGAGACGTAGCGTTTGCTTGGTGACCTCGGTTAGTTCGCCGTGTGGTCTCTGGCAGTCCTGTCCTGAGTGTGTCGGGAGTGTTCGACCGAGACGTGTCGTCCTGCCGCCGGCGGCAATCTCCGGGTCAATGTGGGGCCAGAGCAACCCGAGAAGCTGACGAGGCTGATCGAGGCGCTAGCCGGGAATCCGGCGCAGTTGCGTATGCTGAGCCAGGCCGGCAGGAAATACGTGGAGCAGTTTGAAATGAGCCGCGTGCTGGCGGCGTTTGAAGCGGAATTAAGGCGCCTGGTCGGAGAACCGGCGACAAAGTTGGGGCCGGTGGTTGCGGGAGCGGAGCGCGTTAGCAGCCCGTTAATAAAGTAGGAGACGACGTGAGGAGTCTCACTTCAATCTCGGATTGTGGGTTTCAGATTCAAAAGTCAGAGCCTCATTACCTCGGCTCCTACAATGACATCGTCGTCCCTTCGGATTTCTGCTTTCAGCTTTCAGCTTTTAATTTTGTGATTAACCATCGGGAGCGAGGATTGTACGGGCTGTGCGGTGGCGCCTATATGGCGCTCGTCACGGCCGTGTACTGGCTGTGGTTTGCCTTCAGCCCCGGGATTTCATCTATTGGCACTTCCAACTTCGATGGTTACGTTAACTACAATGTGCTCCTTTTGCTGGGGTTGCTGCTTGGCCTCATGTCCCGGCAGTCCAGGGATGGCTTTACGAATCCCAGTTTTGTCAGTGCGAATAGCGATGGCCTGCGCCTACTGCTTTTCTGTCTGTTACCGTGGTTGCTGTATCTGATCGCGTTTCGGGACCTGCGGATCTCCCGCGTTTTTCTCTTCGGGTTCGTTCCCTTCTTATACGCCACGTTGGTAGCCATGAGCCGCTACCTGCCGTCATTTCTAGCACGCCGCCTCTTTCTCGGTCGGCAGGAAGATCGTACGGTGTTGGTGGGCTCGCCCAAGACGGCGGCCGAGATGCAAGGCTGGCTGCGGCGAAAGGAGCAGTTTGGATTGCGAGTCTTGGGCATCGTTTGCCCTAAATCCCACAACGGCTCGAACTCCAGCTTTCGCGTCTTGGGCGGAGTGGACGACCTGATGCGGGTGGTGCAGGAATTCAACGTGACGCAAGTGATGGTAATGGATCCGCCGGACCATTTGGCTCTGGTCAGAGACTGGGTGACGGCCTGCGAGCGGCTCGGTGTGCGTCTGATTATCCTCAGTGATCTAAATGAGCGGTTCTGCCATGCCGTCCAAATCTTTAAGGACGATGGGTTGTACTTCTTCAGCCTGCGGGGAGAGCCGCTTGAGAATCCAGTCGGCCGGATTATGAAACGCCTGTTGGATTTGGCTGTGGCGTTGCTTCTCGGTGTGCCCGTTCTTGCCTTTACGACCGTCGTGGTCTGGGTCCTGCAGCGCTGGCAGTCCCCGGGTCCGGTTTTTATCCGCCAAGTCCGGTCCGGCCTCTACCGGAAGAAGTTCTTGATGTTCAAATACCGGACGATGCACGTACACAACGGAGATCAAGCCCGGCAGGCCACCCGGAATGACCCTCGCATCTTTCCGGCGGGCAGGTTGCTCCGCCGATTCAGCATCGACGAACTGCCGCAGTTCATCAATGTATTGCGCGGAGACATGAGCGTCGTCGGTCCGCGGCCGCATCTCATTGAACATGATGAGGTCTTTGCTCGAGTCCTGGAGAATTATCATGTGCGAACGGCCGTCAAGCCCGGCGTCACGGGCCTGGCGCAAGTCAGAGGTTATCGCGGGCAGGTATCCTCCGAAGACGCCATCCGCAAGCGCATCCAATCAGACATCTACTATCTTGAGAATTGGTCCTTTGCTTTGGATTGTTCGATTATTGCCCGCACGACGGTGCAAGTGGTCTTCCCACCCAAGAGCGCTTACTGAAGAAAAAGCAGAAATCCAAACAAAAAGCTGAAATCGGAGGGCGGAGGGCGGAGGACGGAGGAAAGGCTGAAGGCTGAAGGCTGAAGGCTGAAGGGCAGAACGCGGAAAAGACGAACATTCAACATCCAACATTCAACGACGCCCATTTTGATCCGCGTAAATCCGCGTAATCCGCGGTCTAAATTGGGGGCTCCCGAAGCTCGCCCCTCCGATATAAAGAAAAGCTGAAAGTAGAAATTGGGAAAGCTGAAATCGATCACAGCCTCCGGCATTTAGTTATTTCCGATTTCAGCTTTTTAGCATGTCAGCTTTTCAGCTTTTGATTGGATTTCTGCTTTGTATTTTACTGATATGAAACGTTTCTGGCAGATCATCTTCCTGTTGCTCCTGGCCGGGATACTTTACCTTTCCCTGCGTCCCTCGCCGGCGATCTCCACCGTCCCGTGGTTTCCCCATTCGCTGGCGGCGTGGTTTGATCAAAACAACTTCATCGCGAACGTCCTGGGATTTGGCGCGTTAGCTGGGGTGGGCTTGCTGGCGTTTGCTGCCCAGTCAACCAGCGAACCCGGAGCAAATCCACCTGGCAATACGCGCTCCGCCTTCGTTGTGGCCGCAGTGTGTGGTTTGGTGGTGTTCCTTGAAATCATCCAGTTTTATCTGCCCAAACGTTTTTGTGACTGGCGCGACACCGTGGCGGGATGCACCGGCGCTCTGGCCGCATGGGGAATCTTTTATCTGAAAAGCAGAAATTGGGAAAGCAGAAAGCTGAAATCGGAGACCGCTGAGGAAAGGCTAGCCAAAGATATTTGAAATGTAAACCGCGGATTGCCCAGCGTGGCGGAACCACAACCAAAACCAAAGGCCACTCCCCGCAGAGCGGCTTCATCCCTCCCCCATGATTCTGCCACTTATGATTCTGCCACTTTTTCCGTTGGACCGATGAAGCTGTTGGCAGAATCATGGGTGGCAGAATCATGGGGTAAACAATCGTTTCAGGAAAAAGGAGAGGGCATTAAAAATGCATCGAACGTGAAACGTGAAAAGCGAGGGTTCAATATGGAAACGGAGGTTTTGAAGGTGTGGTCTCCGATAACGTCGGACTTGACGGAGGCAGGGTAAGACGGTATCTTACCGCGCATGACAACTACTGTGTCTAGTAAAGGGCAGGTTGTTCTGCCCGCCGAAATCCGGCAGCAGGACGGCATCAAGCCCGGCCAGAAGTTCGCGGTCGAGCGGATTGATTGCGGCGAATATCGGCTAAAACGAATGCAGCGCCCCAGTAACAAAGGATTGGTGGACTGGCTGTTAAGGTGCCCGGAGAAAGGTTGGTTCCAGCCGCTGGATCGCACGGAGACGACCGACGACCTTAAGTTTCCAACCTTCAAATGACCTACCTGGTTGATGCCAATGTGTTGAGCGAGGCGACCAAGCCTTCGCCCGAGCTGAAGGTTCTGGAGTGGCTTCGCGCCAACGAAGCCGAGCTGGCGGTGGATCCGATCATCCTCGGCGAAATCCGCTTCGGCATCGACCGGATGCCACCCGGGCAGCGCCGCAAACGATTCGAGCTTTGGTTTGCTGCGGGGGTGGGAAACCTGATCTGTCTGCCAATCGAGGCGTCCACAGGCATCCGATGGGCGCAGTTGCTTGCGAATCTCCGTGCCTCCGGCAGCGCGATGCCTTTCAAGGACAGCCTGATTGCTGCGACCGCACTGGTGCATGGCCTGACGGTCGTGACGCGCAACATCCGCGATTTTCTACCGGCAGGTGTGAAGGTTTTCAATCCCTTCGCCTGATGGCGCACGAACGCCGCTCGGATTCAAGGTTCCGATCAAAGCAGAAAGTTGAAAGCAAAAAACGAATCTGAAACCTGGAAGCGAAGGATGATGGATGAGACCTGAAAACATGATAATCCGTAATCCGCGGTCTGAATTCGATAAGGACTCCAAGAATTCAGGAATGAGGCAACGCACTTGATGATTGTTCGAGCCGTTTCTTTCCCTGAACCAGGTAGGGCGGAACTGCTGCTCCGCCCTGATATTTGGGCTGCGCGGCAGCACCGCCCTACCCACCAAGCTCCCAGAGCTAGCCCCTCCGAAATTGGCGGCCGTTTTCGATTGTAGTTTGATTTCTGCTTTCTGCTTTCCCGATTTCTGCTTTTGATTGGGCTTTGACTTGCCTTGACGTTAATATACTTTGATGCGAATATGTTATTATGAGAACGACTTTGGATTTACCCGATGACCTTTTCCGCCAGGTGAAGGCCAAAGCGGCCTTGGAAGGGGCAACGCTCAAAGAAATGCTGACGCGGTTTGTTGAAAGCGGTTTGCGACGACCAACCCTGCTCACCGGCCGGCTTGCCCGACGGAGCAGGTTGCCCGTGATTCTAAGGCGTGGCAAGGGGATCATTCCCAATCTGACCCCGGAATTACAGGATAAACTGGAAGAGGAGGATGACCTTGCCAAGCTCCGCCGATCTTTTGGACGTTAATGTGTGGCTGGCCCTCGCCATGGAATCCCACCCGCATCATAACCGTGCGGCAGCCTACTGGGAAAATGAAGCGTCTCCCGTGAGCGCTTTCTGCCGACTAACGCAACTGGCCTTTTTGCGTCATCTAACCAACAAAGTTATCATGGCAGACCAGGTGCTAAGTCCTTCGGCGGCATGGAAGAAATACCAGGAGTTCCTGGCTTTGCCCGAAGTAGAATGCCTGGCTGAACCGGTGGGATTGGATGAGCGGTTGAGCGATTTCTGCAACCTGGGCCGAACCTCACCGAATCTCTGGACCGAC
>Ga0209429_10000953_pt1 | contig 18670 bp, 13 predicted proteins | sample BarGraNGADG00212_3_FD_184493 | JGI IMG/M metagenome (GOLD analysis project Ga0209429, IMG submission 184493) | Arctic peat soil microbial communities from Barrow, Alaska - Barrow Graham LP Ref core NGADG0004-212 (SPAdes) (version 2) | ecosystem: Environmental > Terrestrial > Soil > Wetlands >...
GCGGATCGTGCCGGGGGCCGGGGTCCGGCAGCGTCGGGGGAACGGGCCGAGACGCGGCACGTGCCCCCGGTTCCCGACAGGCCCGGGATAGGTGGCCCAGGCCGCGCCCGCCGGACCTCGCCGCCGTGTCCGTTACGAGCGGACGATCGGCCCGCCGCGTCTTCGGGCTTCGACCTCGCGGGTGAGCGTCGGGAGATCGATCGAGAGGGCGCTCGCGAGCCGGTCGAGATTGATGATCCCGACGTTCCTGAGGCCGCGTTCGATGTCGCTCAAGTACGTCGTGTGGAGGCCCGCGGCCTCGGCGAGGCGCTCCTGCGTGAGGCCCTGCCCGAGACGGAAGGTCCGGACGGCGCCACCGAGCGCCCTGAGCAGCTCGTTCGATACGCGGCCAGCCACCGGGCGACCGTACGGCGGCATCGACGATGAGTGAATAGACTATGAGTCAAGCCGCTCCGGCGATCCTCGTCGTCGCGGCTCGTGACGTCGTGGCGAGCCGGGCCGACTGGTCGCCGACGCTCGGGGAGGGACGATGGCCGAACCAGGGGACGGGCGTGCCGGCGACGTCGAGTCGCCGCCTCCGATGCGCTACCTCGATGCGGCCGAACGGGTCCTCGGCGAGACGGCGAACCGCGAGCCCTTCTCGTACCGGACGATCACCGAGCGGGCGCTCGAACGGGGCTATCTCATCTCGGGTGGACTCACACCGGCCGATACGATGCGCGTCCAACTCGGCCACGACGTGAAGCGACGAGTGGAGCGCGGTGACGAGCCGCGCTTTACCCAGTTCCCCGAGGGCCGGTTCGGGCTCGCGGCCTGGCAGGAAGATGACCTCGCTACCCTCATTGCCCGGCACAACCGGGCGGTCAAGGCGGAGCTCCTCGGGCGCATCCAGGAGATGGATTCACTCCGGTTTCAGGCGCTCGTCGCCGAGCTCCTCACGCGGCTCGGGTTCGACGATGTCGTCGAGTCGCCGCCGACGAACGACGGCGGGATCGATGTCGTCGGCGTCCTCGTCATCGGCGGGGTGATCCGGACCCAGATGGCGGTTCAGGTGAAACGCTGGAGGCACAACGTCCAGGCTCCGACCGTCCAGCAGCTCCGGGGGGCCTTGGGCGCCCACGATCAGGGTCTCGTCATCACGACGAGCGACTTCAGCGCAGGCGCGCGGAAGGAGGCGGCGAAGCCCGACCGGAGTCCGGTCGCGTTGATGAGTGGTACCGACCTCGTGAGCCTTCTCGTGGAATACCAGATCGGCGTTCAACGGGAGAATCACGACCTCCTCGGGCTCACCGAGTTGCCCGGCTCGGTGTCCGACGCCGGGTCCTCCGCCGAGGTGGCCGAGAGCGACGCCACCGCTGGCGTCCGGGAGTAAGTGGTGGGTGATCGCGGTCACCATGTCTCGATAGTGAGCAGTTCGGGCCTGTGCTCGGGCGCCTCGGTGGCGCTCATGGCGCGGCATTTGCCGGATCGGGCGTGGGCGTTGACTGCACGCTGATCTCCTTGACCGGGAAAGGCAGCGAGCCGGAGTTGAGTACCGTGATCAGCGAGTTCATCTGCGCGGCCGAGAAGCCGCCGCTCCCGCCCGTGATGATCCCCTGCCCTCCGGTGATCGCGCTCTGGATGAGTGGCGCCGAGACCACCTTGTCGTCGAGCACGATCGCCACGAACTCGCCGACGTGCTTGCTCGTGTAGTCGGCGAAGAACGCGGAACCCTGCGACTTGAGCCGGAACCCGACGGCCCGAAGGCCAGTGGCGTCGGCGGAGGGGTAGGCCTGGTCGATCTGGTCGCCACCAAAGAGCGGCGTCTCCGAGGTCGGGAGCGGCTGGCCCTCGACTGCCTGGTATGTGCCCGGCACGCTGCCGGTCCCGTACTCTGCCGGGGGAAGCGGGGTGACGTCGAGTTTGCCGGTCTGGACAAGAAGGGCCCGGATCGACTCAACGTCGCTTCCCGATGGAAGGGTCACAACGATGCGGTCGGTGCCGAGGACCTCGACGGTCGCGTCGGCAACGCCGATCGCGCGCAACCGATTCTCCAGGATCGACTTCGTTGTCGAGAGCGCGGTCGCGTCCGGCTGCCGATCGCCCAGTGGCAGGAGGACGTCCACGACCTGAACGTACCCGCCAGCGGGACTTACGAGTGGAGACGCCACGAAAACGCCGCCGGTCGAGCCCGCGGGCGGGCGACTGATCAGCCAAACGCCGCCCCCGGCGAGAACGAGAAGGGCGAGGACCAGACCGAAGATGGCCAGGGGATGGACTCCGAAGCGCCGTGCGGTCGGAAGCGTTGGGCCGACGGGAGCGACACCGACTTTGGGACGCAACATTGGAGTGAGCGGCTGCGGCGTTGCTGGCGGGGTGAGCGCGGCGGTAGCGGGAATCGGTGACTGGGCCGGCGTCTCCTGCTGGCCGAGAGCAGCGAGATCGGCGCCGCAGTTGCTGCAGAAGCGCGCCTCGGGGAGCCGGGCCGCGCCACAACTCGGGCAGAACCGCACCGCGGTCATTGAAGGAGCTCCGCGGAGGTGGGAGATCGGGACGCGAGCAATACGGATGGCTCGCCAAGCGTTGCGAAGATCACATTGCCGTCGCCGCGCTCTGCGGCCGTCCGCACCAACTCCGCTTCGATCTGGGAGTCGGGCACGCCTGCGACGACCTTCTTCATTTCCTCGACCTCGACGGGGTCCCTGACCGATGAAGCCGCCCACGCGAACGCCAAGTTCCCCGTGAATGTCCAGGTCATGAGGACGTATCGACCACGCCACGCCCGTTCGTCGGCGGTGAGGGCATCAAACCCTGGGGGCCGCTCGGCGGGCAAGTAGCGGCGCAGCAGGACGTCATCTCGCTCGGATGCCTCCATCTGGTACTCGGTCGTTGCCCCATCTTCCGATGCTCGGCCCGCACCATTAGGTGGAGGCGGATCGGCGGGCGCCTCCGCCCGGACCACGTCCGCAACCTCGCGCTGGTAGAGCGCGTCGACCGTGATCTCCGGGGTGATCTCGGTCGCCCACGTGGTGTGCCCGTTGGCGAGGTTCCAGACTCCCCAGTCGATCCAGTCCTCGAACGTGCCCCGCTCCTCGGTGTTGTCGTTGATCCGGGGTGGGAGGGCGTCGCTCAGGATGCGCGACATCCGGGCGTCGCGGTCGGGACTGCCCGGGAGGGCCTTGCCCTGCAGGCGCTTCGGGGTAGCGAGGATCACGGTGGTGGGCAGCCATGAGGCATCGGACTGGCGTTCGAAGAGGAGCATCGCCCGGGCCATCAGCACGTGCCTCGTCTACTCACGATGTAGCCACCAATGTAGCCCGACACGCAGACGCCACGTTGGCCCGGTGGACGACCCGGCCCTTCTGGGCTCCGTTTGATCGGCGTCGTAGGATGCCGGAGACGTCACCTAGGCCCGTGATGCTTATCCCGTTGCTTCAGCAGGCCACGAGATGTAGGGTGAGGCAACGGCCGCCTGCCAAGCTTCGTCCACTTGACTCTTGACCGTCCCCAACTCGACGGAGACGCTGCGGGAGCCAATCGCCGCGAATCGAGGTGCCAGCGTGAGAAGGCTTCGGCTTGCGGCCTGCGTCGCGATCTGCGCGACACTCCTCGTCTCGGGCTGCGCCAACGGGACCGCGACCATCACCGGGACACTCGTGGGCGCCGACGGCGGCTGTCTCTACGTCCGTGGGCCGGATGCGAACGGCACTGATCTCTACTGGCTTCGGCATCTGCCGTCCGACTACGTGGCGGACGCCGACGGCCTTGGCGAACCTGACGGGAGCCACATCAGGATCGGGGACTCGCTCACCGTCTCCGGGGCTCTGTCTTGGGTGCCATTCGAGAGGCAATGCGTTAGCGTGCACACGCTCGACGCGACGGCGATCAAATAGGGTCTCGTCCTCACCCCAGAGTCACCGGCCTTCCCGCGGCTACGGCCTGATCGGGAACTGCGGCAGGTCGCTCGCTCCCCGGACGATGGAGAGCGGAGCCGGCGCGCGTCCGGTGCCGAGCCCGAGCAGCGTCTGGAACGCCGCCTGCGGGTTGCCGCGTCGATTGTGGCGGAACACGAACTCGTCGAGGTAGACCTGGAGCTGCTCGCGGCTGACGCCGTGGAACGTGCCCAGCAGCCACTGCTTCATGTTGCCCATCGCCCGGTCCGCGAGCGGGACGACATGGTCGCTCTCCTCGATGATCTTGCCCTGTTTGGCGGGCTGATGAACGAAGCCGGCCGCCGTCAGGCCATCGAACCCCGTCATCTTGTCGGTGATGATCGTCGTGCCGGGCTCGATGTTCGCGCAGGCGAAGGCCGTCATCGTCTTCTGCGTGAAATCGGGGATGACCTCCATGCGCGCGCGCCCGGTCGCGGTTCCGCGACGCTCGACTGCCACGATCACGAGGGCAGCCTTCCGGCCCTTGAGCTGGCGACTGCCGCGCAGGCCCGCCTGGAGCCCACCGACCCACGTCTCGTCCATCTCGACGACGCCGCGCAGCTTCTCGCGCTCCGGGGCGACCATCGCTCGCCGGAGCTTGTGGAGCAGCAGCCAGGCCGTCTTGTAACTGACGTCGAGCTGGCGCTGGAGCAGCAGGGCCGAGACGCCGCGCTTGTCCGTCGTCATGAGATAGGCGGCCCAGAACCACGTCGTGAGCGGCGTCTTCGATCGGTGGAGAACCGTGCCGGACGTCAGCGATGTCTGGTAGCGACAGCCCGGGGCCGCGCACTGCCAGCGTCGAGCCGATGTCAGGACGTAGGCGCGGTCATGACCGCATCGCGGGCACCGGAAGCCGTCCGGCCAGCGACAGGCTGCGAGGTAGTGCGCGCAGGCGGCTTCATCCGCGAACGTCCGCTGGAACTCGCGCAGGGTCTTGGGGAAGCCAGGCCGTCCCACGGGCTGACCCTACATCTTGTGGCCTGCTGAAGCAACGGGATAAGCATCAACTGACTAGCCTGATGCCGACCACAGCCGGTGGCGCGTGCAGGACGCCTTCGCCCGCCGCTGAGGCTCCCGGTAGTGGTCTCTCGCCAATACAGGCTCGTGGCCGACGTGAACTCGGCCAACCCGGCGGCGATCGAACCGCTCCTGCGCCAGCTCGTCGGCGGGGAGATCGCCCCGACCGTGGACGGTTCCCATGTGGTGACGATGCTCCCCGGTGCGCGCGCTCAGGACCTGAACCGGTCCCTGCTCTCCGCCCTCCGCCGCGTAGAGCGGCGCACCCGTCTGCGCGCGGCGTGGACGGTGGGTGGGGTGACCGAGCGCTTCTTCGACCCGCTGCTGTGGCGGCAACACCGTGGCGCGGATCGTGATCTGAACGAGTTTCGTACCTTGACCTGGGGACGGCGCTGACCATCCCCGCCAAGGCCAATCAACTGCGGGATTTCTCAATGACTACGGGTGCAACCGCCCGCTATCCTAAGATTGGGTGAGGGTCCTGCCCGAGCAGCGCGGGAGTCGGACGCTACTAGGAGCGGCATGACAATCCTCACGGTCGAGGGCCGGAGCACAACCTCCCCAGATGCGGGCTCTCGCTACCGCCGGTTCCGCCCGCGCTTGGTTCTTGGCTACCAGCACGATCTCCATTCCCTCATCGAGGAACTGACCGCAATGCGCCCGGTCGAGGCGGGAGCGGCCCTCGACTCGGCGATCGCGACGCTCGACGAGCGGCAGAGCGGGCTGCTTTCGTTCGGCCTCACGGGGATGGACTTGGCGCCGACGGTCCGCTACGGGGCGACGCTGCGCGTGCTCCGCGACCTGCTCAGCCAGGGCTGGACGATCCGGGAGGACGACGAGGGCATCATTCTGGACGCGCCCGGTCGGTCCGCCGTCCGGCTTGACGACCCCGAAGCCGCCAAAGAATCGATTCGCCGCTCGTTCGCTTTCGCACGCGAGGCTCAACTGCGTGAGCCGTCCACGCTGGAGTTCATCGCGATGATGGAGCGGCGCGGCGTCGATCGGTTATTCACCAGCGGGGCTGAGTTGGCGACCCGGCTGACGGCTCGGGGGACGGCAGCGGTACAGCCGGAGCTGCAACTGATTGAGCCTGGCGCCCGCGATGAGACGACCGGGGCGCTGCTCCAGGACGTCTGGCGCTACGCCCGGCACTTCTGGTCGATCCCGTACCAGAGCACACCGGGGCGCAACGTCTTCTACCTCGTTCGTGACGCCGCCCGGCCGGAGCGACCGTTGATCGGCATCGCGGCGCTCGGCAACCCCGTGCTCGGGCTGGCGAAGCGAGATGATTTCTTCGGGTGGTCTGCGAACGGACTGGAACGACGCCTGCCGGATCTGACGGCCCCAAAGCGGCGTGCGCTCGCTGGCCATCTGGTGCGGGTTCTGCGGGACGGCGTCGAGGCGACGTACAAAGACGACCTCGGTCTCCCGGCTGACCCGCTGCGGTCCGCCATGACCGCAGTCGCCGCGCTCGAGGAGATCGAGCGCCGCAGTGCGGCCGACCGACTCGCCAAACTCGATGCGGCCGGAGAGGCTCGCGACGCCGACTACCTGATGATCCGCGAGGCGCAGAACGCGGCCGACCACGGTGACATCACTTCTGTCGATTGGGAACAGGTGGCGCGTACCCCCCTGTACCGGCGCAAGCGCGCCGGGTCGCTCGCCGACATGTACCGGGCACTTGCGACCTTGACCGACCTCGGTTTCACGGACCAGGGCGGCGATCTCCCCAGGGCTCTGGCGGACCCGGGGGGCCGGCGAGCCATCGAGACCGCTCTGCGCCGGATCAAGCAGGAGGCGCTCGCCTCCAACGTGATGGAACTGATCACGTGCGGTGCGGTCCCGCCGTACCGCGGCATCCTCGGCGGCAAGCTGGTCGCGCTACTGATGCTGAGCCGCCAGGTGGTCGCGGACGTCGAGCAGCGCTACGGCGACCGGGTCAGCATCATCGCCTCGGCGATGGCGGGCCGCCCGATCCGCCGCCCGGCCAAGCTCGCGCTGGTTACGACCTCCAGCCTGTACGAGGCGTACGGCTCCAGTCAGTACAATCGACTCAAGGTCGACACTGACAAGGGAGCCCTCGCCTACCGCAAGGTCGCCCGGACCGAGAGCTTCGGGACCGTCCAGTTCGCGCCCGACACCGTCCATGCCCTCACCGACGTGGCACGCCACTCGGACTCCAACCGTCGTGAGGTCAACAACCTCTTTGGCGAGGGCACAAGCTCGAAGCTGCGGCTGATCCGGACCGGGCTGGAGGCGCTCGGGCTCGACGCGAACAGCTTCCTGCGCCACAACTCGCGTCGGATCATCTACGGCGTCTCCCTGTGCGCCAACACCGATGACATCGTGCTGCGGATGAGCACCCGGCCGCGGTACGTGCTTCCGCCCGGTGATCGCGGCACCGCGGTGCTCGTCGGCTACTGGCGCGACCGCTGGCTGGCCGGTCGGATTACCCGGCCCGACGTGCTCGAAGGACTCCGCGGCGAGGAGTTCGACGGCTTCCGACTCAGTCGCGAGACCGAGCGGCTGACGTCCGGTTCCGGTGGCGGGAGAGGGAGTGGCCGACGTGCCGGTCGCGTCGGCACTGCGGGCGACATCGGGGTCGTCGCCCAGTCCGGCGACGAGGGCGATCACACCTTCATCGAGCGCCTCTACCGTGGCACCAACAGCTACGCGGACCGGCTGACCGCCATGGAGCTCGAGTCGATTCACGTCGACCTCGGCGTCGACGGCTACCTCGTGGCGCAGGCCGAGGCCGGCCGCCAGATCCTGGTGACCGGCAACCCTGGCGACGGCAAGACGCACCTTATCGAGCGGCTCCGGCCAAAGCTGGAGGCGCTCGGCGCTCGGGTGATCACCGACGCGAACGCCTGCACCGACGCGGAGATCCTGGAGCAGTGGGCTGCGAGCCGAGACGACGGCAAACCGTTTGTGCTCGCGATCAACGAGTGGCCGCTCTACGTGCTCCAGCGGATCGCCAGCAAGACGGGCTTCACACCGGTCGCCGAGTCGCTGCGCCAGGTGACGACTGCCCGGTTCTTTGTGGAGCAGCACCGGCCGGACGACGCGAAGGAGAACGTCGTCGTCATCGACCTCAGCCTGCGCAACCTGCTCTTGGCGAGCGTCGTCGAAAGAGTCATCGACCGGCTCACTCAGGACCGCTTCTTCGCGGGGCTCAACGTCGCCGATCCGGCCATCGCCAACCGCAACGCGCTGCGCGAGACGCAGGTGCGCGAGCGACTGGTCGCTCTGGTGGAACTGGTCGCCACCCGCACCGGGCACGTCACCATGCGCCAGCTCGTCGGATTTGTTGCCTATCTGATCACGGGCGGCCAGTCGGCGACCGACCGGGTGCGCGCCGGCCAGGACACGCTCGGCTTCTCCTACTCCAACCTTGCCTTCGACGGCGGCGCCGGTGCGCTGTTCGACGCGGTTCGCGCAGTCTTCGATCCCGCCGAGGTGACTCACCCGGACTGGGACGACCGGCTCTGGCTCGGTGACACCGACGCCCGCGACTGGCTGGGCAAGCCGCCGCCCGGGCCGATGACGCTCAACGAGTTGGAGCGCAAGACCGCATATCGGGCGATCAAGCGACGCTTCTTCTTCGAGCACAGGAACGGGATAGACCTGTTCAGGCTCGTGCCGACAGACGAACAGGAGTTTCAGGAGACTTTGCGGTCGGGCAAGGGCGCGACCGCGACGGTGGTCCGCGATCTGGTGCTGGCGCTCAACCGCTTCTTCGAGCCGGACTGCCCCGATTCGGAGAAGGACCACGTCCAGTTGTGGCAGAGCCATCGCTACGACGTTCGGGCGCCATCGACCTTCGTCTCGTTTCACGCTCTCCCGTACCAGCACCTGCGCATCGAGTCACTCAAGACTGCGCCGTGGGTCGAAGCGTGGCTGCCCGCCGACCAGCTCGACCGGCGCAGCTTTGCCCTCGTTGCCACGTGGGACGGCAGCGACATCGCGGTGGTTGAGATCGACCGCGAGCTGTTCCTCACCCTCATCGAGGCCGAACGCGGGCTCGGAAGATCGAGCTGGTCGCGGACGGCGACTCGGCGGATCACTCGTTTCATCGATCGAATCCACGGCTCGGTCGAGCAGGAGTCGCCGATCGAGGACATCCGCATTCGAAACGTCGAAAGCGATCTAGACGAGCGGTTCGCGATTCAGCGCGAACCGGCGAGGTACCAGTTGTGACCTCGGTTGACACCAAGGAGCTACTGGAGTCCGTCTACGACGAAGAGTTCGGATTCAGGCTCACCAACTTCTCGATCAAGCCTGTCCACGTGGCCAACGGGCTCGCCCGGGCGCTTGCCGGTCGAACCTACGACACGACCGCGGTGACGCGATTGGTGCGCCGCTACGTCCGCAACCAGAAGCTCGGCGTCGATGAGGAGCGCTACCCCAACGCGGAGTTCATCGCCGATTACGCCACGGCATTCGCGAACCCACGGGGTCACGAGCCCGACGCCCTCAAGGTGACCCGGCTTCGGTCGCTTGCTTTCGACGTGCTCGGTGCCGACGGCGCCGTCTTCCCGACCCAGCAGTCGTTCACGCTCTCCAATGAGCGCTTCATCACGGGCGACCTCTCGGATGTTCGTATGGGCCTCTTCCTCGCCCGGTTACTCACCGCTGAGCCGACGGGCCGCATCGATGCCGCAACCTACCTGCGTGAGCTGCTCCAGTCGGAGAGTGACCCGTGGACGACGCTTGCCCTGCCAGTCTTGGCGTTCGGCGACGCGCGCGAGGAGGCGCCGAGCGCCGAGGTCGCCGAGCGAATCGCCAAGAGCGGGCATCTCTTCGAGGCGTCGAATGGGCGCCTCGTCTCGCCGACGCTGGGCAACCTCCGCGACGCCTACGACCGCCTCGCTCGCTTCGAGCGCAACTCCGGCTCCAAGCTCAACTCGCTCCGCCGACTCATGCTGTTTGGCTCCTTCGTGCTCCACGTCCACGCGGTGTCGCGCTGGTCGGAGCGCGAGGATCACGCGCCGAGGCCGCCGATTCTGCTCGACCTGTTCGACGGGACGCTCATCTCGGTGGCTGATGCCAGCCGCGCGACCCTCCGGGCAGCCGGCGACGCGATCGAGGGCGTGATTCGCTCGCGCTTCCACGAGCACGTCGCCGCCGAGTACGGCACGACCGGCAAGCAGATCGATGCGGGCCTCCCAGTATCCGGTCTTGGTGAACGCGTCGAGGGGCTCTACCGGACCTACTGCGACGGCGGCACCGAGCCTCCCGACGCGCTGGCACGCGCCATGGCAGAGGACGCGATCGACCGTGAGCGGGAGGCCCCGATCGGATCGCTGATCGAGCTGGGCCGCCGCGCCGGCTTCCTGGCGCCGTGGTCGAACCAGGGGCGGGGCGGCAAGATGCGCAAGCGCTACACCGCCACCGCCGAGTTTCTCGAGACGCTAGTCGCGGCCACCATCGAGCCGGACGACCCAGCGGAGTTCCCCGAGTTTCTCGAACGGCTGCGCGACTATTTCGGTGTCGTCGTCGGCCGGCCCGAGGACGACGCCGTCATCCGCCATACCAACCTGCGCGACGAGGAGTTCTGGCCGGCGGTCGTCTCGATCAACGAGGAGGACCTGCGCCGCAACGTCGAGGAGTTCCGCGAGTTGCTGGTCGAGTCGGGCTACGCCAAGGCGTACGCCGACGGCCGCACCATGGTCACAACCCGACCGGAAGGGAGTTTCTGAGATGGCGACGGCGCTGACACCCGCAGAGGTGCTCGCCGACCTCATCGCCGAGGGGGTGCGCCGCCGCCAGGGCGCCGTCGGAGTGCTGGTCCGCGACGTCCCGGCGCCCGACCCAAACCGGCTGCTACAGGCGATGGCCGCACTGCGCGACGAGGGCTTTTTGCTGCGGATCGCCTACTTGCGGGAGGGCGGGCAAGCGGCGGCGAAGGACGCAGGTTTCACCGGCGGTTTCTTTTCGACCGAGATCGAACAGGCCGAGCGCTGGCGCAACGACCGCGACCTCAAGGCGCTGATCGTCGTTATCGCCCACGGGGACGAGGCGAAGCTGTCCTCGCTCGAGGACTTCAGCGCGATCACGTCTCGTGAGCTGAAGGCCATCCTGGTGCGCCGCGCACTCGGTGAGGAAGCGGGCCAAAGCGAGGTCCAGTCCCGCTGGTGGCGGCAGCTCGATGCCGACGACTCAGTGGGCCTGGCACCGTTGATCGATTACTACACCGCGCTCGCCGGCAAGACGGGTCATGACTTCCTCGATGCCAGCAGCCGCGAGATTTATCACCTCGGACTGTTGCCGGACCCCGAGTTCTTCAACGACCCGCACGAGGCGGCCGTGCAACGCCGGCTGGATCGGAACCGCGAACTTTCGAGCCGCCTCCAGATGCTGAACGCCCAGGATCGGCGCCGGATCACGGACGTCCTCCAGGCCGAGACGAACGACGATGCCCGCAAGGACCTCCAGGAGGCATTGAGCCAGCTCGACCGGACCCGCGTCGAGGGTGGCGCTGGCAAGGCGGTCTCGTTCCAGTCTGCCGACCGGTTGGTGCGGGCACGGGTCAAGAAGCCCAAGCCGAATGGCTCGAAGCGACCACCCACCGAGAAGGTCACCAAGGTCGCGGCTGAGGCGCTGGTAGACGAGGACCGGGCGGAGGACGTCGCCACCATCGTCGGCAACCTCCAGACCCAGCTCAACACGCTCGACGAGGGTAAGCTGAGGCCGGAAACGATCCGAACCAAGCTGCCGGACGGCGCGACCGAGGCAGTCACGACCGCGCGACTCGATCTGCTCAACCTCCTCGGCAAGGTCCTTGGCGAGGATACCTACGGCGGCCTGATCGAGGTCGACGCGCCGGACCTGGAGAGCGCACTCCGCCGCTTCGACGTCGAGCAGCATCTCGTCGCCCGCTGGCAAGGCGATCGTATCGAGGAGTACCTGCATCACCTCGCCGACGACGAGACCGGCGCCGTTCTCGGTCAGCGCTTCGCCTCCTATGTCGAGGCGAGGAAGGCCGTGCTGCCGTGGTTACGGACACTAGCCGTCGAGCCGCTGGCCGTCGCAGCGCATCCACCAACTCGCACGGTGCTCCTGGCGTTCATCGCCGCCTACGAGGCGCTCAACCACACACTGCGCAACGGGTTCGAGACCTTGTACCAGCGGTTCGGCCAAGATGCCAACGAGCTCCTCGGTCACCTACTGCTGCTGGAAACCATCGTCCTCAGGATCGACGACCGCACCTACGCGATCGCGGCGCCGACCCATCCTCTCTTCCTCTGGCACTACGCCCGCTACGCTGAGATCGTCCACGCCCAGCGCGACCGCCTCGACGACCGCGACAGCGCGCTCGTGGCCCAGGCCGCCGAGCGGCTGCCGTTCTTCCTGACATCGATCTTCATCCCCTCGACCGCCGTTAGCGCCGAGACCAACCTCATCTACTTGGGCCGGCTGGGACCGCTGCCTTATTTCGGCCGCGAGTCCGAAGGGGGCGTCTCCGACGACGGGCTGGCGAGCGTTCGCACGCTGGTCGAAGCGCAACTCGCGTTGGAGCCGCATTCACAGCGGGGCTACCGCCTCGGACTGGTCGACCCGCCCGATGCCGGTGCCTACCTCACCATGCTTGCCGATCTGGCCGATGACGGGAAGCTCAGCGGAGCACACCTCACCATCTACCGGCATCCGCGGTCCAAGGTCGGCGTCGAGCTGCGACTCGACGAGGCCGAGGAGGATCGGATCGCGCGCGTCTTTCGCGCGATCACGCCGCACCGACTCTTCACATTCGAGATCCGCGAGTTGCCTCGACAGGAACTCGGACCGCCGGAGGACGACCTCCATCACCTGGTCGTCGCCTTCGATCACGGCACTGGGCAGATGAATCCCGCACGCCCGGCATTGCATCCAATCCAGCCGCTGGCGGTCCCACGCCGAATCGCGTACCGCGAGATCCACAAGACCGTCGAGCTAGAGCCCGCGTCGGGCGGTCCGTTTGAGGATTACAACAACCTCGTACGCCGACTCGCGCCCGCTGGCACCTCGTACCTCGCGGTCCATCAGCAGAAGAAGCTCCGCGAGGGGCTCCATGCGATCGCAAGCCGCGTCCCCTGGACGGCCGTCGCGGACCGGCAGGTGGACCGCGACCTGCGCATCAGCGAGTTGCGAATCATGACCGCGCGCGACGGCGAGCGCGACGTCGCGGGCTTTGCCCGCTCGACGGTCCCGTTTCGGCGGCCGCTGCGCGACGTCGTGCGCGAATACAACGCGTACATCAGCACCAAGGACCTCGACGACCTGCTGGAGCAGTTGAGTGACCTGCTCGACGCCGGCATCCTCAACCTCCGGCCCGACGCGTCGGGCAAGACCAACTTCAACCGCATCAAAGGGCTGCTCGGAACACTGCTCGCCGCACGCTGGTTCCGCAAGACAGGCGACGATGCGACCAGGCTTCTCGTCAGCCTCGATGGCGCCGAGGCTCGCCGCTGGCTGCACCTCAGCGACGATCCGCTGCGCGCCGACCTCGTCGGCTTCACTTGGACCAACGACCACTGCACGGTCAGCGTCGTCGAGGTCAAAGCGGTTCAGGCCAAGGGCGTCGAGTACGCCGTCAAGGGCGGGGTCGTCAGCGGCGCCGCCATCGACCAGATGCTCTCGACCCGCCGACTGCTGGAGCAGGTCTTCTCGGCCAACCGCGACGACGAGCTGATCACCACTCCGGCGCGCCGCGAGATCCTGCGGGAGCACCTCTACCGTGAGTTGACCAAAGGGACCTACACCGCCGACGAGCGCAAGCTCTGGGCCGACCGGCTCCAGCGCCTGCTCGACGGCGCCGTCACCACGGACCTGCGCTGCCACCTCATTGACGTCCGCCTCGGCGTCGACTCCGCCTCTCTCAAGGACATGAAGGTCATCGCCCACGAAGGAGAGAATGCGTTTCCCGTTGAGATCACCGAACTCAACGAGCGCCAAATCGAGGCCTTGATCCCAGCCGAGCCCGAGCCGGAGCCCGAGGCGGCTGAGGGCAGGGAGGCGTCGACCGACGAGGAGCCGCCCAGGTCGCCGGGTCATCTCGATGAACCGCCGCCGGACCTGTCTGATGCGGCCGCGCAGGCGCCCGAGCCCGAGCCCGACGAGGGCGAGGCTTCGGCGCCCGAGCGGACTCCGGAGTCTGTCGCGAGTGCGCCAGATCGACCGCGCGCGCGGTTCGGCACTGCACCGGGCGAGTACGGCAAGCCGCGCGAAATCTGGTTCGACCCGGCCGCGCCTGAGGATCGGCTCCCCAACCCGCATCTCATGATCACCGGCGAGACCGGCAGCGGCAAGACCCAGGCGACAAAGGCGCTCCTCGCCGAAATGCGGCCGTTCAAGGTCCCCGCGCTGATCCTTGACTTCAAGGACGACTACTCAGAGCTGGTCTACGCCGAGACCGAGGGCTTCAACGTCTACGACCCGAACGACCAGAGCTTGCCATTCAACCCGCTGGCACCAGCCTTCGATCCGCGCAGCGGCCGGGTCAACCCGACACACCACTTGCATCAACTGACTGACATCATCAAGCGCATCTATCGCCTTGGGGACCAGCAGGCGTACCGTTTGCGAGAGGCGATGAAGGCCGCCTATGAGGCAGCCGGAGTGCCGATGCGAGCCTTCGTCCCCGACGCCGATCAGACCTACCCAGCGTTCGAGGCCGTCCAGGACGAGCTTCGCGAGGACAAAGACAACCAGGCGCTGCTCGGGCGGATGTCGCCGATCTTCGACTTGGGGCTGTTCAGCTCAGGCGCCCGGGTGACCGACTTCGCTAGCGTCGTGGAGCAGAGCACCGTGATCCGGCTCGCCCAGCTTCCGGGTGACGAGGTCAAGAACTCAGTTGCCGAGTTCTTCCTCATGGCGCTCTACAACTACCTGATCCGGCAGCCTCAGTCCCACCGACTCGCCCGGCTTGCGGTGCTCGACGAGGCATGGCGGTTGGTCGAGTCGCCCTTCCTTGAGCCGCTCATGCGCGAGGGCCGCGCATTCGGACTTGGTGTCGTAATCGCGTCGCAGTTCCCCACCGACCTCCCAACGGCAGTCGCGGGCTCAACCGCGACGAAGATTTACTTCTCGCAGTCCAACGTCGAGCAGATCCGCGACATCCAGCGCACCATCCTTGGCAAGACATCTGGCGCCGACGCCGACCACCTCGCCAGCATCATGCGCGGGCTGCCACCGCTGACCTGTGTGCTCTACAGCAAGCAGTTCCCGCGTTTCGTGCGGGTCACGATCAATCCGTACTTCGAGCGCCAGGCGTAGCCGGACAGCACACACGAGGTAGCCCGTCACGATGTTGCCATCGTGCCAGCCGAGCTGGCACAGGCGAGTCTCACCTTCGGCTCGTGACGACCAAACAAGCGCGCTCCGTGACCCTCCAGGCCGATCATGCCCCCGTGTCGGGGGCAATTGCCGGAGGGTTCATGCGCCTCACGTATGACGCGACGACCGATGTTGCCTACCTCTCCCTGCGCCCGCTCGCCCAGGGCGAGTCCGTCGGTCCAACGCTCCTGCTCGAGACGGACCGCGCGTTCAGCGGCTTTGTCGCGCTCGACTTCTCGCTTGAAGACGGGCGTGCCGTCGGGCTCGAGTTTCAGCGCGCCTCGGCCTGCCTGCCGGCCGAGCTGCTCGCGACGGCCGAGCGGCGCGACGGCCAGAGCCTGGGGGACCGGTTCGCCGAGCGACTCGCTCGGCACATGGCCGGACCCGCGGGCTCACCGCGGCAGCCCGGCTGCGGTCGTCGCCCGCATTGAGCATGCCGTTCCGCGCATGTGCGGCTCCCGTCGCCGGCTCGAGCCGAGCACACTCGCGTGACGACGGGGCGCCCGGGAGTCGCCGACCCCGGCGACGACCCGAGACTGCCTCCCTCCAACTCGAAAGGAACAGCAGATGACGGCTGAAGCAACCGACGCACCCGCCGGGCGGACCTTCCGCCTCGCGACCTGGAACATGAACCACTGGCAGACGCCGGTGGAGCGCCGGGCGGAGGCATGGGAATGGCTCGGGAGCGGCGGCGGTCTCGATGTGGCTCTCCTCCAGGAGACGGTGCCTCCGGCGTCGCTCGCGCGAGAGCGGGTCGTCTACCACGAGATCGCGGGCCGGCGCCCGTGGGGTTCCGCGATCGTCGCGTTCGGCGACGGGATCGAGGTCGAGGAGATCTGGTCGGTCTCCGGCGGCTCCCGCTACCGACACCGGGTCGCGACGACCCATCCGGGCTCGGTCGCGGTGGCGCGGGTTCACGTGCCCGGGATCGCGCCGATCACCGCTGTCTCCGTCTACAACCTGCTCGACGGGAGCCCGACGGCGAACCTGCTACGGGTTGCTGCTGACCTCGTGCCGCTTCTCGACTCGGTCGACGGCGACCGAGTGATCCTCGGCGGGGATCTCAACGTGTTCGGCGCCGTGGCAGAGGGCCGGCGGACCCGCGCGGCAGCGATCTTCGGACTCCTCGCGAGCCTCGGGCTGCACCCGGTGGGCTCGCTCGAACACGTCGAGCGGCCCAGCTCGGCGCCAGACTGCCCGTGCGGGAAAGGCGGGACCTGCGGGCACATCCCAACCTGGAAGGGGATCGACCTCGACCACCTCTTCGTCTCGGCGGGCCTCCGCGACCAGGTCCGCTCGCTCACCGTCGATCAGGGCGTCGCCGACCGTGGGTTGAGCGACCACGCCGCACTCGTGCTCGGCATGGAGCTGAGCGCCGCCCCTGTCGCCCGCTCGTGGGATGCGGAGTCGTTCATCGCGGAGATCGGGGCGCGTCATGGCCCTGACGCCGCCCGGGTCGTCGGGGCCCTCATCGCCTGGGCTGAGCAGAAGGAGGAGGCGCTCCAGGCCGCTGGTGTCCGCGACCGCCGGCTCACCGACTTCGTTCTCCCGCGGGCCGTCGACCCGACCATGTACGTCGGGCTGAGCTTCTTCGACCGCCGGTTCAAACCGCAGTGGCTGTTCTCGATCTACGCTGAGACCGGGATGCTCGGCGTCAGCTTCCAGTACATGGGCCACCCGCCCTTCGGGACTGAGGCTGGCCGGGAGCCTCTCCGGGCGATGCTCAACGAGATCCCGGGCGTCGACATCCCGGCGCAGCGGCTGCGGGGCCGACCTCAGATCCGGTTGGCGGCCCTCCCCGACGCATCGAATCTCGCGCGGCTCATCGCGGTCCTCGACCGGATCGTCGACGAGACGCGACCAACGGAAGTCACAGGGGTTCCGACGATCGACGGCGAGGCTTTGGCGACGGCGGAGGACGCATGACAGAACGGCGTTAGGGCTCGGATCGAGCGCGACGATCCGTTCATCGTGTCCTGGGTTACGGCGTCCGACCTATCACTCGACCTCGCCCAGGGGCGCGGGGCCGCGGATAAGCGGCTCGAGGCGAGACGCCGCTACTCCGAGGATCAACTCGCGGACCAGTCCGTGCATCTGGTAGGCAAAGGCGTCCTGATCCCACATCCGTGTTGCGTCCGCGACGGCCTTGAGGTCTCGCTGCCATTTCGAGCGATCTACCTCGTCAAAATGGCCGGGCCCGAGCTTGTTCCTGACGAAGTTGACGAACATCTCCCGCGATACGGCTTGCTTGCCCAAGGTGAAGACCGGCTCCGTTCGCCATTGCTGAAGGGTCCTCCAGTCAAACCCCAACGCGCGGTCGGGTCCGCGCTGGCCGGCAAAGTGGATGACTGGACCCAGCGTCCGCATTAGCTCGTGGAACGCATGTCCGCGATCTGTATCCCCGGGAAGCCAAAGCTGAACGCCGAGCTTTCGACACAGCACCGGCATGACGGGGTGTCTTGAAAACAGCCAGCGGAATAGCAGCAGCGAGGCATCGTCCATATCGTCGAGGCTGAGCCGCGGTGCGCGATACCAATGGCGAAGCCGATCGATGTCGCGCAGAAACCGCCCGCGCAGCTCGTGGCTGGGCGACTGGAGGTCGCCGTGCGTAAGAGCCGTCGGATTGTCGGACGCCTTGGCCAGCTCAGCTACCTCGGAGTCCGGGAGCAGGCGAGTCCCGACGAATACCTCGCTGAGCCGCCCGGCAAAGGTTCCAACCAGGCTGCCGTCCTCCAAGCACCCGGCAAAGGTCAGGGGCTGATCGAATACGAACCGGCTTGGACCCTCTGCGAGCTCGATATCGACCGTCAGCTGTCGACCGGGATCGCGGGCCCAGGGCTGGAGCTCGAACATCGCCACGAGGTTCGCGCTGGGGTTCGCCGTCAGCAGCAGGCGGCGGGCGATGGAGCGAGACGCGTCGGCGCGAGCCACCAGCGATTTCCCGTCCTCGTCCTGAAGAACAAAGCACACGCGCCCCGGTACGTTCGCCTCGTTTACGACGACCTTCACGGTGGAGGCACTACGCTTCGCGGAACCGAGAACGACCTGCTCTCCCAGCGTGTCGGGCTGTACATCGAAGCCGATGAACACACCTTGGCTGGTCTCCGGACCGAGCGGCATGGTCGGCACGGCAACGTGCCCGCCGCGCGCGAACCATGCGCTGCCCCCATCGCTGCCGACAATCGGTGGGAGGCCCTGGTGAAGTTGGCCGTCGTCGCGCCCGAAGTCGTAAAGCTCGGGAACGGGAACCGGGTCGCTGTCGGAGTTGGTCATCGGGCGGGAAGAGTCTGACATGCCGACGCGATGGGTTCATGGTGTAGGGGCACGCAGCCCGTTGCGAAACGCGTCGAACTTGTGCGCCAACGCCGGTCGGTAGATCGCGGCCTTGCGGGTTCCTCCGGAGTCCACGGTGGCTCTGTCGAGGACGC
>Ga0209429_10000956_pt1 | contig 18617 bp, 16 predicted proteins | sample BarGraNGADG00212_3_FD_184493 | JGI IMG/M metagenome (GOLD analysis project Ga0209429, IMG submission 184493) | Arctic peat soil microbial communities from Barrow, Alaska - Barrow Graham LP Ref core NGADG0004-212 (SPAdes) (version 2) | ecosystem: Environmental > Terrestrial > Soil > Wetlands >...
AATTAATAATTAAGAATTAATAATTAAAGAATTAGTATAAAAGTGCGGTATTAAAATACTTTTGAAGTATAACATCTAGGATTGATTTAGAAAACTAGAAAAAAAATTCTATAGTATAATATCGACATGAAATTAATTTTAATAAGACACGGCGAATCAGAAGCTAATGCTGATAATATTTTACAAGGAAGAGAAAATGGTAAATTAACTTTTAAAGGAGCTGAACAAGCTAGAACGGCTGGTAAAGAACTTAAAGAAAAATATAAGATTGATATGGTTTTTTGTTCACCTTTAAAAAGAGCTATGGAAACTTTGGAAAATATTTTAGTTGAAGATCCAATTGAAGGACCAGTTTATATGTGCAAATTATTAGAAGAAAGAGATTTTGGTGAATATTCTGGAGTAAATGAAGATTTGGTTGATTGGGAAGAAATGGATCAAAATAGTAAAATTAATAGAGATATGGGGTTGGAAAGTTTAGTTGATTTACTTAAAAGAGCTAATTTATTTTTGGAAGATTTAAAACTGGAAGAGGAAAAATCGACAATATTAGTTGTGGCACACAGTGAATTATTAAAAATGATGGTAAGTATCCTGACAGGAAAACCATTTAAAGATAAAGAATTCGACAATGCTGAAATAATGGAATTTGAAATTGTTGGATAGAAAGATTAATTAACAATTAAGAATTAAGAATTTGAGATTGCTTCGTCGTGAGCTCCTCGCAATGACACAGAAAAATTATTTTATTCTAAATAATCCTGTAATTTCTTTCTTCGGGAAGGATGTCTTAATTTTCGTAATGCTTTGGCTTCGATTTGACGAATACGTTCACGAGTAACATTGAAAATTTTTCCAACTTCTTCGAGGGTTTTTGGAGTTTCCCCCATTAAACCAAAACGTAAACTTAAAACTTTAGTTTCTCTTTCATCTAAAGAACCAAGGACTTCTTCGATTGATTCTCGAAGTAATTCTTTACTGGTTTCTTCATAAGGAGACATTTGAGTAGTGTCTTCAATAAAATCACCTAAAAATGAATCTTCATCGTCACCAACTGGGGTGGAAAGTGAAGTAGTATCTTGGGAAATTCGGTAAATTTCTTCGACTTTTTCAATAGTAACACCAACTTCTTCAGCAATTTGAGCAATATCTGGTTCGTGACCAAGACGTTGAGTTAGAGCACGAGTGGCTTTATAAACTTTATTAATGGTTTCAACCATATGAACTGGAATACGAATAGTTTTAGCTTGATCAGCGATAGCCCGAGTAATGGCTTGTCGAATCCACCAAGTAGCATAAGTGGAGAATTTAAAACCACGATGCCAATCGAATTTTTCAACAGCTCTCATTAAACCTTGATTCCCTTCTTGGACTAAATCTAAGAAAGTTAAACCACGGCCAATATATTTTTTAGCAATAGAAACAACTAAACGTAAATTAGCGTTAATTAATTTTTCACGACCAGAGGCGGAACCTTTTTCAATTTGTTGGGCTAAATCGACTTCTTCTTCGAAAGTTAAAAGATTGATTTTACCAATCTCTTTAAGATACATTCTGACCGAATCCATATTGCCTTTTTGGCCTAAAAGATTGAGATAATCGCCAGGATTAGCTTTTTTATCTTCAGCTTCAGTAACTTCTTTGGATTCAATTTTGTCAAAAATGTCGATACCGTGGTCGAAAAGGTAATCAAAAATATCATCAAGCTCTTCAATACAACGTTCTGGTTCGGGAATTTGACTTAGAATCTCATCGTTGGTAAGATAATGAAGCTTCTTAGCCTGATTAAGTAAGTTCTGTTTGACTTTGGATATGTTTAACGTGGCTGTCATGCGGTATATTGTATACGAAAATAGGGAATAAATCCACAATTTGAATAAGAATCTAATCTTCCCCTGACCCCTTCTTTGATAAGACGGGAAAAAATATTTTATTTTTTAATCTGTAGTGACGATAGTTCCCCAAGCAATTGATTATATTTAGCTTCGATTTCAACAAGACCAGTTTCATCATCGGCAGATTCAAGCTGAGCAATTTGACTACTAAGACGGGTTAATTCATCTTTAATATAGACTGAAGCCATTTGGGCAGTAACTTTTTTAATTTCCACTAAACGATCTTCAGAATTGATGGTTTGTTGGTTGGAAGCGAAATAAAGATCTTGAAAAACAGGTTGAAGTTCAGGAGGAAGAGAATCTTGAAAATCTTTAAGTTCGTCGAATTCTGAGGATAATAGGGCTTTGGCTAATAATTGAAAACGAGGAGTATTGATGTAATTTAAGTATTTTTCTAAATTTTTAGAGAGTTTAAAAGGATTTTTGGCACCAATAATAAGAGTTAGAAGTAGTTCCTCAAATTTTTCGGTTTTGGAAAGAATAGTGGGAGTCTTAATATTAATAGGAACAAAAATGGAATTAATTTTATTTAAATCGGTTAAATACTTCTTTGATTCCTCGTAAATAGCCTCTTCATTGGAACCAATTTCGGTGGCTAGTTTATGAAAATAATCAGAACGAGTGACCGCGTTGCTAATTTTGACTAAGAAAGGCAAAACATTTTGAAGAACAGTTTGTTTACCCTTGACAGTATTAATGTCGTTGGCTTTAACCATGGAGTTGATAATAAAATCCCAAACAGAAACAGCATTTTTAAGTTGTAATTTAAAAAAATCTAAATCGTCTTTAATAGCCTCATCGGGATCTTTGTATTTGTCGCCAAGAATTAAAACTTTAATATCAAAAGCCATAGAATCGGCTAATTCAATACTTTTTTTAGCGGCATTGGAACCAGCAAAATCGGAATCGAGAGCCAGAATTAAAGTATCGGTGTAACGACGAAGAAGTTGAAGTTGTTCGGGAGTAAAAGCTGTTCCTTTAAGGGCAACCACATTTTTAATACCAGCTTGATAAGGAGAAATCATGTCAAACTCCCCTTCAGTAACGATGACTGAATTATCAACTCGAATAGCTTCTTTGGCTAAATTTAAACCAAAAAGCATTTGGCTTTTATGATAAATAGGAGTTTCTGGAGAGTTAATGTATTTGGCAAGATTAGGATTTTGAGATGAAGGCAAAATACGGCCAGAAAAACCAACGATGTTGCCACGATAATTAGGGAGAGGAAAAATAAGTCTATCTTGGAAACGATCGTAAAGACCATTGCCATAACTACTAATACCAAAAGTTCCAGTTTCAACTAAATCTTTTTGAGAAAAATTTTTCTTAGTAATAAAGTTGATTAAATGACGAGAATCTTTTGGAGAAAAACCAATATTGAAAGTTTTAATAGTTTCAAGAGTTATTCCCCTTTTTAAAACGTAGTCCAAAGCTTCTTTACCAAGAGGATGAGAGGTAAGAATATAGTTATAAAATTTAGCAACTTGAGTATTAATTTCAATTAAAGTTTTCTTTTGAGAATCTTGATGATCAGTAAATTCACTTTTTTGAAGAGTAATTCCGGCTAATTTAGCTAATTCTTCCAAAGCTTCACGAAAATCGATTTTTTCATATTCTTCGAGAAAAGTAAAAACGTCACCGGCTTTGCCACAACCAAAACATTTAAAAATTTGCAGTTCTTCGGAGACAGTAAAGGATGGAGTTTTTTCGCCATGAAAAGGACAACAGGCCATGTGAGTACGGCCTCGTTTTTTTAGAGGAACATAGCGATTGATGACATCGACAATGTTGAGTTTTTGTTTAATTTCGTCTACTTGGTTATCCACTAGCCTATTCTAACATTTTTATCAATCTCCCTTAACCTCTCTTTGACAAGAGGGGAATATTTTTTTAGTGATCTCTAGTGACAATAAATTCAAAGATAGATAAAAGTTCGGAACGGAATGGTTCTTTATTTAAAAAAGTTAATTCTTGATCAAAAATGGTTTGAGCTTTTTGAGCATAGTCTTTGGCTAAATTGCGACCATGATTGAGACTGCCATATTCAGTCATTTTATCGATGACAAATTGGACATCGGCAGGAGTTTTTTGGTCACGGGTTTTGATAAGGATTTGTTTTAATTTAATTAAATCGGCAGGCGAAGCATTATTTAATAAATGAATTAACATAATAGTACGTTTGCCTTCGTAAATATCATTGCCAGGTTCCTTTTTTTGACCGGCAAAATTGGAAGTTAAATCGAGTAAATCATCGACAATTTGAAAAGAACGGCCAAGCATGATGCCAAAACGATAAATTGACTCTAATTGAGAGTCGGAAGCCCCAGCCAGGATAGCCCCAAGTCTCATTGGACCAGCAATAGTGTAATAACCAGTTTTACTTTCCAAAATTAAAAGAATATCCTCTTGGGTAAGGTCAAAACGGTTGTCTTGAGTCCATTTAATTTCAATGGTTTGACCAAGAACAGTGCGGTTGAGCATTAAGAAAAATTCATCTTCAATTTTTTGAGCAATATCTTTATCTAAAATGGAATAATTTTTGGCTAAAACTTGCCACATTAAAATGTGAAGAGCATCGCCAGCATTAAGGGCTAATTCAGGACCATATTTAATTTGAATGGCAGGAAGACCACGGCGCTTTTCTGACTTATCTTCAATATCGTCGTGATTTAAAATCCAATCTTCGGAAATTTGCATCGATTCGGCACTATAAATAGTATCTTTTAAATCAACTCCAAGGGATTGAGCGGTTAACATTAATAAAGTTGGACGAAGATATTTACCCTGTCGTTGTGGGTAATCTGAAACCATTTCAAAATGTAAATCCAAAAGAGATTGGTACTTCGAATCTATTTGGCAAAAGGAAGGGTAATTTTTAATTAAATTGAGATGTTTGGCAATCTCTGGCCAGAGAATTGATTTATATTTGGTTAAAACCTCGACGGCATTTATTTTATTCATGATATTTTTTCTAAAACTTGTAATTCAGGAGGAACTTGTTGATTTGGGGGTGGAGTTCGAGTGGCCTTTTTAATAAAATGATCAAAAGTAAATGGAGAAATTAGATAAATGAATTGAAATGAAAGAACTGATAAATCATGAGAACAAGGCATAAGTCGGGTAATCCAAAGAGCAAAAAGAGCTAAACAAAAAGCATTTTGTAAACTTTTTCGAAGACGTTGACGAGCAACTTTTTTAATTAAATCTTCTGGAATATCATTTTTTATAGCTTCTTTTACAAGTTCACTATTATTTTTATAACCAGAATAAAAAGTAACAATAAAAGTACAAACAGCGGTGATGATATTAAAGGTAGTATTTTGTTTGGCTAAATTGGCAGAAATAGTAACTATTTCAAAGGAAATTGGAATATGACGAAGGAAAAAAAGAGAGGCAATAAAAAGAGTTCCCGTAAAACCACTAATAAAAATCATGAGATGGTTATATTGAATGCGAATATATAAAATTGATTTATTTTTTGATAAAAATCGACGAAGAAGACCCCAAATTAGTCGGAGAACAACTAAAAATCCTAAAACAACGCCCCAGCCATAAAAAATAGTTTGCCAACTTAGAGCAGTGGTTTTTAAGACATGAATCCAAGGGACTTTAAAAATAGTGCCAAGAATAGGATATTGAGGATAAGGGATAAAGCTGTAAAGATATTTACTAGCATCAATAGGATAATGGAAAAAATCTAGAAAGAAAAAACGACCAACAGAGAAAAAAGCTAAAGCTAATAAAATAAAATTAATGGTGTGAAAAACAATAGACCAATTACCTGTTTTAATTTGTTCATAAACTAATCTTTGATTTTCGGAATTATTATTTTTTTCTAATTCTTTTTCAAAAACTTTTAAATCTGGATGAAGATTGTTATTAATAATTCTAAAAGGCAAAAAAATTAGAGTTTGAACAACACCAACTAAAATTATAGAAACCCAAGTACTTTTAGTTAAAAAATATAGACCGAAAAAAAGACTGGCGTAAAAACGAAAACTACCACCTTTTAAAAACCAAACAAAAACAACAACTAAAATAATTAAAAATATAAAAGTAATAATAGGCAAACGTTGTTTACTATTATCTATCTTGCGGATTTTAGAAAAGCTGTTTTCTGATTCGGCCATTGTGTTAATTATACAATTTAACTTATACTGTATACATGGCTGAAAATGAAAAAGGACTAATAAACAATCAAGAAGGACAATTTGTTGAACAAAGTAATAAACCTAAAGAAATGGTTGATTTGCAAGAAAATCTAAAACCTTTTGCATCAAGAGAATTAAAAACTTGGATGGAAATAGTAGAACAAGATCCAGATTTAACTAGTCAAAGTCAACAAATTGGTGATGATGACTCAGTTTTACAACCAATTGCCCCAGCGGTAGTTAAAATTACTTTACCAACTACTAAAAAGACTTTTGCAAGTGGTTTTAATAAGACTTTTAGTGAGGCCGGAAGATGGTTGTCGGAATTTGTTTTTAGATTGATTAAAAAAGAGAAAGGTAATGTAAAATTTAATGAGGAATGACTTTAAATTCGATAACTGACTATTTAATACATTTAGCTCTGATAGGAGTTCTATTTTTGGTGATAATTGGAATTGTGGGAGTGCTAGGATTTGGATTATTATTATGGTTAAAGTGGAAAGATAGGGAAAAGAAGTCTTTGGAAATGGTTAATTTATTGATTGCTGTCCCCCATGATAATGAAGTAAAAATTGATGCCATGGAGCAGATTGTAAATTCGGTGGCCAGTTTATATAAAACAGCAAAAATAAAGTTTTTATCATTTTTAAAACCTCAACCTTGGATTTCGATGGAAATTGTGGGGACTTATACTGATATTAAATTTTATATTTCAGTACCAAGGGAATATCAAGATTTAATTGAAAAACAAATTTATAGTGTCTACGCTGGAGCAGATATCAGAGAAGCGGAAGAACCTAATATATATAGTACTGAGGGAAAAGTGGAATATTGTTGGTTAGTTTTAAAGAAAGCAGCCTTTTATCCAATCAAAAATTATAAAGAAATTGCGACTGATCCATTAGCGGCGGTAAGTTCAGCACTATCAAAATTGAGTGAAGACGAAAGTATGGCAATTCAATTAGTGGTGTCGCCAACTGATGGTAAATGGTCAAAATTGGGTCGAAGTTTTATTAGTGGAACGAAAAAGTCAGAAGCTAATCCAGAAAAAGCTTCTTATAAAGTCGATGGAAAACAATTAGAAGCAATTGAACAAAAATGTAACCGGGTGGGATTTGAAACAGCTTTGAGGATTGTGTCGGTGGCCAATAGTAAAGAAATGGCAAAAACAAATTTAGCTAATGTTAAGGCTTGTTTTGGACAACTTGAATCCCCTTGGAATAAACTTAAAAGCAAAAAAATAAATAGTAAATCGATGTTCATGCAGGATTTTATTTATAAATATCCAATAGTTTTATGGATTAAAAAACCAACTATTTTGTCAGCTGATGAAGTGGCCACAATTTTTCATTTACCTAATAAAAGTATTGAAACTCCAAATATTCATTGGTTAAAAGCTAAAAAAGCTCCAGCTCCAATTGATTCCCCTCAAGAGGGTTTATATATTGGGGATAATATTTATCGAGGGGTGGACAGAAAGTTTTGTATGACCACTAGTGATCGACAAAGACATTTTTACATTGTGGGACAAACTGGTGTGGGTAAATCTTGGTTGTTGGCAGATATGGCTTTGCAAGATATAAAGGCGGGAAAAGGAGTTTGTTTTATTGATCCACATGATACTTATGAGAGTATTTTGGAACGTATTCCACCAGAGAGAATTGAAGATGTGATTTACTTTGACCCTTCTCAAACAGATCGACCAATGGGCTTTAATGTGATGGAATGTGAGCGAGAAGATCAAAAAGATTTTGTAACTTCTTCGATTATTAACTTGATGTATAAACTCTACGATCCTTATAAAACTGGTATTGTTGGTCCCCGCTTTGAACATGCAATTAGAAACATCATGTTAACGGTCATGATTGAACCAGGAGCCACTTTTATTGAAATTGTGCGCTGTTTAACTGACCAAAGTTATGTTCAAGAATTGTTACCAAAATTGACCGATCCAATGGTGAAACGTTATTGGACTGATCAAATTGCTCAAACCTCTGATTTCCACAAGTCTGAAGTTTTGGATTATATCGTGTCGAAATTTGGCCGCTTTATTACCAATACGATGATGAGAAATATTATTGGTCAAAGTACTTCGTCTTTTAATTTTAGACAAGCCATGGATGAAGGAAAAATTTTGATAATTAATTTAGCCAAAGGAACAATTGGAGAAGAAAATTCAGCTTTCTTGGGACTAGTGTTGATTCCAAAGATTTTAATTGCCGCCATGAGCAGACAAGACACTCCAGAAGCTAATCGAAAAGATTTCTATTTATATGTGGACGAGTTCCAAAACTTTGCCACTCAAGACTTTGCCGTGATTTTGTCGGAAGCTAGAAAATATCATTTGAATTTGACGGTGGCTAATCAATTTATTTCTCAGATGGATGATGAAGTGAAAAATGCCGTATTTGGAAACGTTGGTACCATTGCTAGCTTTAGATTGGGTATTTCGGATGCAGGATTTTTGACTAAACAATTCCAACCAGAATTTGGAGAACATGATTTATTGAATTTAGGAACCGGAGAAATTTATATGAAAACCATGGTGAACGGAACTCCAAAACAACCATTCTCGTTAAAAGTGGCCGCAAAAGAAATGAAGAGTCCTGGCGATCCTAAGAAAGCAGAAATGATTAAACAACTGTCAGCATTGAAATATGGCCGACCACGAGCAATTGTGGAAGCGGAAATTGCCAAGAGAGCCAGACTGTAAGAAGAATTAATAATTAAGAATTGGTTTTTGGTTTAAACCCACCTCCCTTCATTCAAAATCCCTCTAAATCTCCCTTTGACATAAAGGGAGACGTTTATTTTCAATCTCCCCCTGCCCGCAGACGCTTCCCTCAGCGGCGGGATGCAGGCGGGCCTACCCCCTCTTTGACAAGAGGGGAATTTTGGTTGTTCAAAACCCACCTCCCCTGCAGTGGCGGGGGTCCCTCCCTTGAAAATGGAGGGCTTGATTTTAATTAAAACCCTCTGCCTCGCAGTTGCGGGGGGCATCTCCCTTAACGAAGGGAGATTTGTTGGTTTTTGGGTAAGAAAATTTGACAAATTTTAATTAATTTTAATAATAAAAAATTTCAAATTTTAGGTTTGAAATCAGAAAAAATGATGTGTATTAGTTGTGTATAGTATTATAAGATGTTTAAGTATATTTTCAGATTGACTGTTTTCACCTAACTTGTTGACATTGTTCGATAATATAATATAATAGTTTTTAGATTATAGGTTATATTATAAATTCTATAATTGATTTAAATATATAAAAATATGACAGAAGCTGGAAAAGATGGTGGATTTAGTTTTAAAAATTTATTTAAAAAAACGGCTCCATTTGTTGTAGGAGCTAGTGTTTTATCTAGTGGTTGTGTAAAAGAAGCTACTGAGGCTGGTCAATCGTTTGAAGCACCAAAACCAACTACTGAAGCATTTGTTAAAGCTGAAGATACAACTGCAAATACTGTTGAAAATGGACAAGTTAATTTACATATGGATCCTGAAAAAGCATTAGAAAATTTAAAACAAAAAACTAATGAAATTGCTTCTGATCATTTAGCTGCTCAAATGGGAGCTAATACTCAAGAAAATGGAACAGATTTACATATAACTGATGAACAAGCATTAAACAGTTTAGAACAAAAAACTGCTGAAATTGCTTCTGATCATTTAGCTGCTCAAATGGGAGCTAATACTACTAATGAAAAACCTAATATAGATTGGCATAAGACTGATGAACAAATAATGCAAGGAGTTGAACAAAAAACTAAGGAAATTGCCTCAGACCAAATGTTGAATTCTACAACTAGAAGATAATTTTAATAAGAATTAATAATTAAAAATATGACAAATCACGAAATTATGATAGATAGAGGTGAAACTCAATCAAAACCGGTTAATTTTATTAATCGAAAAATAGCGGCACTTACAGTGGCAGGATCAATGCTTCTGGGTGGAGCTGGATGCGCTGAATCTAGAACTGTAGATACTTCTAATAATATTCCAACTAGTGTGGAAGATACTGTTGGAACCAGTGAAACTACTAAATTAGTAACACCTGAAGTTACGGTTACACCTACTCCAGCTGAAACAACTATTGAAACTACTGTTCCAACTACTGTTGAAACTACAACACACCAAGAAGATATTGCTTTATTGGCAGAAGCTGGAACTCTGGATGGAGCAGATACTGTAATGAAAGCAATAAATGGAGTTAATGTACCTGTTTATGTGGCTAAAGAAAATAATGCATATGAAGTTAAGGCTGGAACTGAATTGGGTCAATATTATAAAAATGTTGAATATAATGGAGTAATGGTTGGAGCAAAAGTTTGTATTCCAGAAGTAGTAAAAGTATTGTATGAAAATAAACTAGCAGAAAATCCTGAAGGAGAAAGTAATTGGGTGATTTTTGTGCCAGCAGACATTAGTGAAATAGAAAATAAAAATACAATAGTTGATTTAGAAAAAGTAGATTCAATAAATCCTAACTATAATTTGAAAGGGGTAGGATTAAAAGTATCTTTTGGAGGGGAGAAAGTCTCAATCTCTAATCCAGTTGTTGATTGGGAAAATCAAGGATTTAATAACACATTATCAATGGATGTATTTACCTATCCAAAATTTTTAGGTGGTATATGTAATAAAGATATTGGTAGTGGTATTTTTATTAATGGTAGTTTTATTTTTAATAAACCTATCATGAATAATGAAATAAAATTTGCAGCAAAAGTAGTAGAAACCAATGATTCTATTTATGTTAGTCAATATAATCAAAACATAGACGCATCAGAAAAAATAGAAGACAAAAATATCTTAATGAATGAGGAAAAATTTGTTTTTTTGAGTGATGAGGGAACAATGGAAACAACAACATCAACAACTGAAACAAGTAATTAAGGTTTTTTCAAAACCCACCCCTACATTGATTCTTCTTTTTCAATCTTCCCCTAACCCCTTCTTTGATCCTCCTTCGCTGGAAGTTACTGATGGATGAAACAAGACGGGGAATTATTTCAGTTTAATCTCGGGTTAATAAGTGATATATACACTTTTTGAGTAAAAACAGGTAAACTATTTTTATGAAAAGGTTAGTTTTGTTTGGAATAGTTATATTTTTGGTAATAATTGGTGGATTTTTGGTGGTAGACAAAGTGTGGTTACACAAAGTTTTTAAACTGGCTATTGCTACTCCTGGAAGCTGTTTAATTTTAGAAGAGAAATATTGCAAAATGGTAAAGATTGATGAAAAGGATGGTCAAAAAGCAGTGGTGGCTAATTTACCAGATGGAGTTAGTTTGTTTTCACCAATAGATAGTACCTCTAGTAGTGATTTGTTCGTTCATGATGAAGATGATTTAAATCAGAATAATTGGGATTTTGGAATAGAAATAAGTAATGATTCAAACATTTTATATGACTTTATTTATTCTAAAAAAGATAATTTAAAAAATAAAAGTGTTTTAAAAAAAGGTGAGCAAATTGGAATAGTAAGTAGTAAAAAATTAAATAAATTTGATGAATATAATTTTGTTTTTACAATAAGCCAAAATTCTGATGATAATTTTGAAAAAAGTAATGAAATGTTATTAAAAATTTTTAATAAATAATGATTAAAAAATTTTTTATTGTAGTCTTGGTATTTTGTTATTTTTTTGGGTCAAAAGTTGATGCTTCAGCAGTGGTATTTTTTAATACTTATTCAAGTACAGCAGGAACTGTTATTACTTCTACTGGAGGTGTTAGTTACACAGTGGCAAATTATGCTGGTAATTGTGCTGGCGCTTTTCAAACTTGTAATAAGGGTTCCAGTTCTTCTGATTGTGGAACTGGCTTTTGTAGTTCTGGTGACGGTGGTTGTTGTAGTGGATCAGGTAATTGGACTAAAAATAAATCAATGTGTGTTAAAAGAACTGGTTATACTGGTGGTTATACAATTGGTTGGGGTGTATATGCTACTCAATGTTCGTTGGCAGATAAGCAAATTGGAAGTGAACCTGGATTAAGGGCTGGTTATTGTACCTGTGGAAGTTATAGTGCCAGTATTTATAAATATTGTTGTACTGCGGCGGGGAATCCTGAACAACCAATACTGTCTTCGAGTGATAATGATGGACAATACCCACCTGAAAAAGATTGTCCTGGTGGATATGCTATAGATGGAAACAGAGTTAGAAGTAGTCCTTGTACTGGCCCTGCTCCTACTCCTGTTCCTACTTCTCCTCCTGGTTGTACTCCAAATTGTGGCGATACAAATAGTCAATGCTCAGGGGTGGTTTACGGTAATGGATGCGGTGGAAGTTGTACTGGAACTAACGGAGGAGGTTGTGGTGATACAAATAGCCAGTGTTGGGGTGTAGCTTACACTGGAAGTTGTGGTAAAGCTTGTACTGGAACTGCAATTTCATGGGATAGTTGTTTTAATTGTAATGAAAAAACTTATTGGACAATGTACTCTGATGTGAAAGATGCTGGAATGCATCCTTATTCTCATTATGATCTTTATGGAAGAAATGAAGGTAGAATTTGGCAAGATCCATATTGTGATGGTTCAACACTTTTTAATTGTGGTTCAACCACTGGAAAAAATTGTGGTGATACAAATGCTTATTGTTCTGGAACACCTTATGGTAGTGCCAGTGGATGTGGAAGTTGTACTGGAACTAGACCAACTTCTACTTGTAGTGATTCAGGAAGTCATTGTGTAAAAGATGGAGTTTATTTTAACAACGGATGTGGAACGTGTACTGGAACTATACCAACGTCTAATTGTAGTGATTCAGGAAGTCATTGTGTAAAAGATGGAATTTATTTTAACAACGGATGTGGAACGTGTACTGGAACATTAACAGCAAACTGTAGTGCGACATCGGCTAATTATTGTACTTATCAAACTTTTACCTCTACAAATGGATGTGGAACTTGTACTGGAACTAAAACATCTGTGGTTGGAACAAATGGAAGTTGTGGAGGTTCTAATGGTGGATCGTTTACTGTAGCCTCTCCACCTACTGCTTTGTGTAATGCTGGAACAGCTTCTGGAGTGAGTTTTAGTGGAACTACTTATAGTTGGAGTTGTTTTGGAACTGCAGGAATTTGTGCAGCTAGTGGAACTAATACTCCTTGTTCGGCAACTCGAGATTTACCTCCAACTTTTAGCTCAATAGTGGTTAAAAACAGTAGTAATACAACAGTGGCAGCAGAAACTGGAAATGTAAATCAAATTTGTCAAAATGAATTTAATGAAGTAAGAACAGTTAATGTAACAATTACTGCGGCTGATCCAAACGGGGCAGGAACTATTGGTGATATCCAACTAAGATGGAATGGAATTAATTTTACAAGAACTGGTTTAGCTAATGGAGTGGCGACCTTTACTCATACTTTTGCGGCCGGAGAAAATACAACAGGAGCAACTGATTTTCAATATTATATTTCTGATGGAGTTAATGCAACTGGTTGGCAAACAGCTGGTAGAAGCTTGAAAGTTTGGAATTGTAATGTGTCAACTACTGGAAGATTATATGATGGTGGGGCTAGTGGAAATTGTAGTGTGTCAGAAGATTATTTAACTCCAGCCACCGCAACTAATTTTAAGACTTTAGATTTTACTGATTCACCAACAATGAATATGAATAGAGTTTCGGAAAGTGAATATAATGGAAATTTAACTTGGGGAAAAGGTTATACATCTATTTTTAATACTGATTTGGCCATGCAAATTAATGGTGGTGGAGTAAGAATTAATACGACTATTTGTCCAGGAAGTATTGCTTTTACTTTAAACAATGCTATTGTAAATCCATACTCAACCTCCCCTTCTTTAAGAGTTGATTTTTCTGGAGTAGTTGATCAAGATAGTTGGTATCAAACTTTGGGTGGTGGATTAATGGCTAATAGTAAAATTACTAATCGAGTTCCAGTAACCTGCACAACAAATTGTGCAATGGCTATTAATAATGGAATTAACACTAATGGAATTGTGGCCAGTCCAACTATAAACAATACAGGAAATAGTGGGATTAATAAAGGAAATCCTAATAATTGGTGGGTGACTAAACCATTAGTTTCAACTTCAAAAAGTGATTACACTTATTTTCTGAATCAATATTTTTGGAAAGGTGGAATTGGAACAACTTTAAATGGAGATAAAAACCTAAGTGATATTGGAGCAACTGGAGTTGTTTTTATTAATGGAAATTTAACAATTAATGCTAATAATAGTGTACCGGTAGGCTCATTTTTAATGATGGTGTCTAACGGAAATATAACAGTTCAATCTAATGTAACTAATTTAGAGGGAATATTTGTGTCGAAAAACTTTAATGTTGGAGGTAGTAATGCTACCGCTTTGGCAGTAAAAGGAATGATTAAAGCCACTAATAGTCTCCAAATAAACAGAACTTTTGTGAATAAAAGAGATAACAATATAAATCCAGCAGTAAATTTTGTTTACCGACCAGATTTTGTGTTTCATATGCCAAATGAAATAACCAAGCAATTAGTGAAGTGGCAATGGGGAAACTAAGAATTAATTAATAATTAATAATTACTCTTTAATTAAGAATTTTTATAATTCTTTCAATTTGATTCCGCGGGATTCTTCTTTATTATCGATTAATTCGAGATATTTTTCGGTGGTAGAAATACGTTTGTGACCAACGACTTGAGAAACAACATCGATTGGAACACCAGCTTTTAATTGGAAAACAATGAAAGTATTACGTAAATCGTTGACTTTTAAACCTTTGATATCTGATTTTTCAAAATAACGATTTAAAAGACTTCTAATGTTTCTAGCTAAAAGAGTGTGACCAGTTTTGGTAACAAAGACATTTTTAACTCGAGTTGGATAACGACCATCATCTAAATAACGTTTGATAGCTAATTTAGCTGAATTATTTAAAGGAATAGAACGAACTGGATGACTTTCGTAACTTTCAATAATGACTTCATTATCTTTAATGTTGTCTAATTTAAGATTTTCAATTTCTTTGATACGAAGACCAGCTTGAAGCATAAGTTCAACGATGGCGGTGGTGCGGCTGTCGTTACGACAAGCATCACGAAGAGAACGATATTCAGTTGGTTTTAAAATCTTTGGAATATCATTTTCGTATTTTGGATGTTTAACTTCAGTGGAAGGATCAATAGTAATGACACCTTCATTTTTTAAGAAGGAAAAGAAGTTTTTAATAGAATTTAATTTACGAGAAATTGATTTAGCGGTGTATTCATTGGCATCTAAGTCTTTTTTGAAGGCTTCGATTTGTTCCGGAGTTACCGCTTCAATAGAAGTAACTTGAAATTTCTTGTTTAAGAAATTAATGATTTGGTTTAAGTCCCCTTTGTACGCTACAATAGTATTTGTAGACTTACCATTTCTGGCAAGCGCAGCGGTAAAAAGTCCTAATGCGTTTTCAATTGATAAGTCTGACATTTTATTTAATCGTAATAATTATGGCTTATAATAACATAAATTCGGCTTATTGGCAATAACTATGGGGAAAAAGCTCTTCTGGTTAGTTTTATTAATATCTATGACCGCAACCGGAGTAGTTAACATGAATAAACAATGGCATACTTTAAACGAAGCTCAGCAACAAAACACAAAAATGGAAGTGGAAATTGGCCAATTAAAAGTGAGAAATGAAGAAATCAAAAGACAAATAGAATACGCTACCAGTAGTGCTGCACTTGACCAAGAGGCCAGAGAAAAATTAGGATTGGGAAAAGCGAATGATAGTTGGTTGGCGGTAAATAAGGCAAATAGTTTAAATTTAGAACCGGAAATAAAAATTAATAAAGAAATACCAAAGATTAGGGAATGGATTAGCTTGTTTACTCACTAAATCTATCGTGTTAGAATATCGAACAAACATGCGGGGTAGTGTACGGCTGCACGTGAGGCTCATAATCTCGCAGGCTAGGTTCAACTCCTAGCCCCGCAACAAACAAGGGGGTCGTCATTTATTTGACGGCTTTTTTGTTTTTAAAACCCTTCCCCAACCCTTCCCTTGACAGGGCAGGGTAAAAATAAAAAAATCGTTATAATTTTTGATATAATTGCGAGTACACGACCAGCCTTCGTAAGAAGCTTTGGTCTGACATGGCAGGGTAGCTCAACGGTTAGAGCAATCGTTTCATAAGCGATAGGTTGTGGGTTCGATTCCCGCTCCTGCTACCAAATTAGATCGTAGATGATAGATCGTCGATCGTAGAAAGAATTAAAAAAAATTAGGGTATGTAGCTCAGTCGGTTAGAGCACCGATCTTATAAGTCGGGGGTCCATGGTTCGAATCCATGCATACCCACCTAATAGTTTAGAAACATTTTCTCCTTAACTTGTCTTAAGGTTTCTTTAGCAACTTCACGAGCCTTAGCTGTACCTTCCTTAATAATTTGATCAACAATTTCTGGATGAGATTCGTAGTAATGACGCTTCTCTTGGATAGGAGCTAAGAATTTGATGATGTTATCGGCTAACTGATTCTTGCAAGCCACACAGCCTCTAGCACCCGTTCTACACTCTGATTCAACAACTTTTAAATCGTTAGAATCGGTAAACATTTGATGATAATAATAGACCATACAATTATCGGGGTGGCCAATGTCAGTAAGACGAATTTTTTGAGGATCGGTGAAAGCCATTTTGACTTTTTGACGAATAATATCTGGAGAATCACTAAGATAAATAGCATTGTTAAGGCTCTTACCCATTTTGGAATTACCATCTAGTCCTTTGACTCGAGGGAAAGCACTAATTTTAGCTTTTGGTTCAACTAAAGTTTCACCATAAATTTCATTAAATTTACGAACGATTTCTCGAGCTAATTCAATGTGAGGAACTTGATCTTCCCCGGCTGGAACTAAATCGGCTTGAAAAGCGGTAATATCAGCAGCTTGACTGACCGGATAACCTAAAAATCCGTAAGTAATATTGTTTTTAAATAATTTTTCTTTTTGTTTTAATTCTTCTTTAGTGGTGGGATTGCGTTCAAGTCGAGCCACAGTGACTAAATTAGAATAAAAAACAGTTAATTCGGCAATTTCGGGAATCATGGATTGAATAAAAATAGTGGATTTTTTTGGGTCAATACCAACAGCTAAATTATCCATAACGACTTCTTTGACATTATCGCGAACTTTTTTAGGAGTTAAAAAATTATCAGTTAAAGCCTGAACATCGGCAATAATAACAAAAGTGTCATATTTGTCTTGAAGTTCAACTCGGTCTTTTAGAGCCCCAAAATAATGACCAATGTGAAGTGGGCCAGTAGGACGGTCGCCGGTAAGGATACGAGGTTTTTGATTTTGATTATTCATATATTTATAATTAAATTTTAACATTTTAAAAAATTGATAACAAAATTAGCTAAAACATCTAGACAATCTATTATTTTTATAGCTGTAAAACTGTTTTTAGGAAAAATTAAAGGTAATTCAGTGCAACCTAAAATTAAACCATCTAATTTATTAATGTTAATAAATTTTTTGGTTTCGACAATTAATTTATTAGTATCTCCTGTTTTTACTTCTGAAACAACAGCTTTTTTAATAAGATTTTCAGTCAAAACTTGTAATTTTTTATCTGGTAAAAAATTACCAGCATACAAGTTGGTTTTAATAGTTGTTGGAGTGGCTAAAAGACCAACTCTTTTTAATTTATTTTTTTTAGCCTCATTAGTAACTAAATCAATTAAAGAAGGAAATGGCGATAGAGAAATTATGGAAAGTTGAGGATGAAGAATATGGGCAGTATTACAAACCATAACTATTAAATCGACATTTAGTTTATTAAATTTTTTAATCCTATTTTTTAAAACTACAAAACCAGCTTTTATTTTAGTTTGATCGGAAATAAAATTTTCAATCGAAACAGAGTCTAAAATAATTTCTGGCATATTAATATTTTGCTCAGAAATTTTTTTGAGCAAAAGTTGGAGAAAACGAGCACTAGCAAAAGGGCCCATTCCACCGATTATTCCTATTTTTATATTTTTTTTCATAAATTTGAAAATTAAAAATTAAATAGGGAGAAATTTGCAGGAATGAAGAGATTCGGACTCTTATCCTCAGTTCTGGAGACAGATGTTTTGCCAATTAAACTACACTCCTATCACAAAAAATCTCCCAAAAACTGGGAGATTGAATATTTTTTAAAAAAATAGATTTATGCCATAAAAACGTCCCCCAGTTAAGCAACTAGGTTTCGCCAAGAAAAAGTATTTTTTCTAAATGTCATATTGGGATTATATTACCACTAAATTAACAAATGTCAAAAAAAATTAATCGGAAAGATAGTTACGTGCATTTATACAAGTTTCCGCTTCTCGACGGCGGTTTTCCTTTATTTTTTCATTGGCTTGTTTAACAAGTTCTTCATGTTCTGGAGTAATTATTTGCTGTTTTATTTGAGTGTTCTTAATACCATTGAAACAAGCGTCACTAAGAATAAGTTTTTCCATAAGTGATTATACAATAAAATAAATTTTGCTGGTATAATACAGCTTAGCTTTATTAAAGCCGAAGTCAGGTAGGATTAAAAACCGAAGAGACACTAGGCAAAAACAAA
>Ga0209429_10000957_pt1 | contig 18611 bp, 19 predicted proteins | sample BarGraNGADG00212_3_FD_184493 | JGI IMG/M metagenome (GOLD analysis project Ga0209429, IMG submission 184493) | Arctic peat soil microbial communities from Barrow, Alaska - Barrow Graham LP Ref core NGADG0004-212 (SPAdes) (version 2) | ecosystem: Environmental > Terrestrial > Soil > Wetlands >...
TAATTAAATTTAACATTACTTTTCTCCATAGTATGAACTCTCAACTTAAAATTTTTAAAAACCTCTACTACTATAGTAGCTTAATTTAGACCTAAAGTCAATTTGTCACAATAATGTTTTTTACGCCAGAATTAATATTGTCTGGCGTACCATTCCAATCATGAATAGCATTAAACAAAATACTCTGATTGTAATAATAATTTTGTCCATTTTTTGTCCCCACATCTTGTGTTGTAAAACCCATATCATCGTAGCCGGAAACAACCAACATATGATAAACAGGACCCGGAGTGCGAAAATTCGGGTTACCAAGCAATCTACCAGCAGTGGGCACGATCACTAAATGATTTTGACTGATTTCGGTTTTAATATCATCCACTGAGGTAATTTTTTTAACTGATAAATTATCTAAATGATAAAAATTCTTTGCTAAATCAACTGTTTCCTGGACTGTTAAATCCTTGTGCGAACCGAAATAACCAATTTCCCAATCAACCATTTTCTGGATTTCCGTTTCAGCAATTTCGGGTGTTAATTCTTTTTGAATCAAATAATATTTAACAATAATAAGTGAGGCCTCTTCACAGGATTCTTCGTGGAGCGTATCCCAGTTAAATAATGGTGCTTGAGAAGCAAAAGGAACATTTTTAATTTGAAATGATTCAGGAAGTGGGGCGGAAATTGCTTCGCTTTTTTGATTTGACACAACATCCGACGATACCGGAACAATATTTTCACTTTTAGTATTTGTGCTTTGATTTGTCGTAAGTGATAATTTTCGATCACCGATAAAATGCCCTACTAAGAGAACCATAACAAGCAATATTATTAAAATATATTTTTTCATGAGTTAAACTCACGAGAAATTGTTTAATTTATCGGAAAGAGGGCCAGGTGGGGGTCGAACCCACGACAGTCTCCTAATTTCTAAAAATATATTACATGGAGGGCCAGGTGAGGATCGAACTCACGACAAATTGCTTAAGAGGCAATCGCTCTACCACTGAGCTACTGGCCCTTCATGTAATATATTTTTAAAGAGGCAAGTGCTCTATAATTTTGCTCTAGCAAAATTTCCGCGGATTACGCTGTAATCCCACCGCTGAGCTACTGGCCCATACCTTTAATAATTTGGTGCCCCCGGCAGGACTCGAACCTGCAACACGAGCTTCGAAGGCTAGTGTGATATCCATTTCACCACAGGGGCATTATTTATTTTCCAAATGGTGCCCTTGACAGGATTTGAACCTGTAACCTTTAGCTTCGGAAGCTAACGCTCTATCCAATTGAGCTACGAGGGCAAAACCATGTATCTATATCTAAGATTGTATCATTTTTAAGGATAAATTAAAAGAGGATGTTATAGACATAAAGGAAAAAATCTGTTATGATATCTGTGATGGCGCGGTCGTCTAGAGGCCTATAATTTCTGCTGAAATTTCCGGGTGTAAGCATAATTTCTGCTGAAATTTCCGCGGCCGAAAGTAAATCGCAGCATGAAACAATTTGGATGATACAAAACAATATATTATAAGTAAGGCGCGGTCGTCTAGAGGCCTAGGATAACAGATTTTCATTCTGTAGATCACGGGTTCGAATCCCGTCCGCGCTACCAATCAAAAAAGACAACCCTTGAGGTTGTTCTTTTTGATTGGTGGATGGTCGATTCGGACCCGAATGATAGAACACTTGGCTAAGATAATTTTGATTTATATAACTAACCATTTGATAATGTAAGGAACTTAATTAGCACTGATGGAGACGGCGGGCAGGGTCCCGCCCTTCGAATCCCGTCCGCGCTACCAATTCAAAAATAATTACTGAATCAATTTAAGTAGATCTAGTCTCGGCCTCGATAAAATTTAGATTTGCTCTCTTAACTTTTGTACCAATCTATGCTATACTATTTTCGTTGGCGCAATTTACGCCTTTTTTTAAAAGAAAGAACCAATGCAAGAAGAAGTAATTTTAAGATTTGATGAAGTAAAATTTGAATACACTCATGATAAACCTGTCTTAGACGGCGCGAGTTTTAGTATCCGACGCAACGCCAAAATAACACTCATGGGTCAAAACGGCGCCGGCAAAAGTTCATTATTCAATTTAATCATGGGCGAACTAAAACCCAAAGAAGGTCAGATTTCCGTAACCAATAATGCGAGTATTGCCACCGCCAGACAAGTAATCTCGCGTGAAGATTTTAACTTCAATATCAAAGAGTATTTCGCCAAAGCTTTTAAAGAAAATAATCCTAATTTAGAAAGCCAAATTTTCAAAGTAATGACGGCAGTAAATTTAGAAGTTCCTACCGATAGATTGGTCGGCGATCTTTCAGGCGGACAGCAAGCCAGGCTCTTACTTGCTTTTGCTTTAATTCAGAACCCCGACATTTTACTTCTCGACGAACCAACTAATAATTTAGATCAGGCCGGTATTAATCGCTTAATTGAATTTTTAGTTATGTACGAAAAAACTGTCATTGTCATTTCTCACGATGCTGATTTTTTAAACTGTTTTACGGAAGGTGTGATTTACTTGGACAATTTCACCCATCAAATCGAAACTTATGTCGGCGATTATTATTCGGTGGTTGTAGAGATTACCAAAAGAATTGAACGCGAACAAAGAAAAAACGCTCAGCTGAAAAGAACGATTATCGATCGCAAAGAAAAGGTCAACTTTTTCGCCAATAAGGGTGGGAAAATGAGAAAATTAGCCAAAAAACTTAAAGATGAAACTTTTGAACTCGAAGAAGAAATGGTGGATGTTAGACGTGAAGACAAAACTATTCGCAATTTTAGTATACCCACGCAAGACATAGTCGGAAAAATTGTCGAAATTAGCGCTTTAAAAATTATCCTTGGTCACGAGCCGGTTACTAAAAAATTTGATTTAATTTTGCGCCGTAAAAATCATCTGATCGTGACTGGACCAAATGGTATCGGCAAGAGCACATTTTTACGCTCTCTAGTCAGTGGCAAAGACGAACAAGCTAAAATCTTAGATGAAGTCCGCGTCGGTTATTACAGCCAAGATTTTTCTAATTTGGATTTCAATCAAACTGTTTTTGATTCCCTTAAAAGCGCTTTAGTGGATAATACGGACTTGATCACCATGCGTTCAGTCGCCGCCGGTTTTTTAATTGGCGGAGATTTAATGGGGCATAAAATTAGCGACCTTTCTGAAGGGCAAAAAGGACTCTTGAGTTTCGCTCGTCTAGTTTTGATGCAACCGGGTTTACTTATTTTAGACGAACCGACTAATCATATTAATTTCCGACATTTACCGGTTATTGCAAAAGCGATTAACGAATATGATGGCGTTTTGATTATGGTAAGTCACATGCCCGATTTCGTTTCTCAAATTAAATTTAATGAATTTTTAGAACTAGACAAGCTCTAACTCAAAACCTTTTACAAATACTACATTACAAAAATTTAATCAAGGGGTAGGAGCTAAATTGAAGTTTAGCAATTTAATTTCAAACTCTCTAAAACACGCATGGATGTCGAGCAGTAGGTGCTGCCAAACAAAAATGGCTTTTTTGGTCATTTTTTTTATGAAATCGCTTAAAATATTTCTTTCATCCCTTCACAAATAACCATTTAAGGTGTACTATGATTGCAGAAGATACCAAAAAGGAGGTGCGTTGAATTGGACTATTCGGATAAAGGTCAAGTTATCGATCCTGCTACCAGCATTTTACTGAAAAACATTGTCTCTCCAGTATCCCTCAATTTGCCCAGTACCGGCAAAGTCGATATCTTCTTCAATCGAGATGAGCGGCCAGTTCTAACCGAGTGGCTAAATAGATATAGCATTGGTTATGCAGAGTGCATGGGTTCTCCGGCGATCACTATCTACAATCTCGGCCACCTAGCACTATCAAAAAATGGTCTTGACCTTACGGTCAAAAAAGACCGGTGGCAAAATCGCAAAGCCGAGTTAGAACAATTCATCCTCGAACACCACTGGCCAATTCGGCCAGTTGGAAACACTATCTCGGTACAACTGCCCGCTGATGATGTTTCATCTAACCGAATAAAGACCATTGTGACAGATTTACTCCAGGCGGATTTACTTAACATCTACCAACACCGTCTCAAATCATCGGATTTCCAACTTATCGCTATCGTACCCCCTAACTTTACCCACAGCCAACGTGAACTTTATCTCTCATTAACTATCTGGTTATCAACAGAAACCCACTACTACTATCAAATAGAAGAATAGAGCATGACATCAAATCGGTATCCGTAACAATATCTAAGCGGTCGCCATAGGCGACCGCTTTTTCTTATTAGATAATCAAATTTGGTTATCAACAAAAAACTGTTGGTGGGCGGTATTGGGATCGGACCAATGACCTCATCGATGTCAACGATGCGCTCTACCACTGAGCTAACCGCCCTGGATTTTATATAACTATATTTTACCTTAAAATTTTACTTTTTTCAACCAATCAGGTTTTGGTCCCTTATAACCACGTAGGAAATCGGACCAAAAAACTGGATTTTTACCCTCTACTTGGACTACATCCAGAACCAGTTTTCCATCATCCAAATGAGCTTGGTGAATAATCAATCTTTTATCACCTACCTCCGTAAAAGTGCCCGGCCAACCAAAAAGGGCTCTAATTTGGCGGTCGATTTCTTTAGTCGGCTTTTTCCAATCGATCAGACCATCTTCTTTTTTAAACTTATGCGAAAATGAAACCTGGCTTTCATTTTGTTTTACGGACTTAATATCACCTACTTGTAAATGCGGCAAAAAATCCAGTAACATTTTTAAACTCAGATTGGCTAATAAATCACGTAACGATAATGAGTTATCTAATTCATCAATTTCGATTTCTTCTTGCATTAAAATTTCACCACTATCAATTTGGGATGCCATTCTAATAATACTAACACCAGTTTTTTTCTCACCAGCTAGTATTGCCGCTGCAATTGGAGATGGTCCGCGATATTTTGGTAGTAGTGATGGATGAATATTAATAGACGCAATTTTGGGAATTTCCAAAATTTCCAACGGGATAATTTGACCAAAATCAGCCAGTAAAATTATATCTGGATTTAATTTTTTAATTTCTTCTTTTAATTCACTAATTTTGTCAGTTTCTAAAAATGGTTTTTTGAAAATTTGGGCTGTTTGACTAACTACCGAAGGACAAATTTGTTTACTACGTCCTGCAGGTTTTCCCACCTCAGTAATAATTTTAGTGATATTTAAGTCTAATAAAATTAAACCGCGCAAGATCATTTCCGAAAATTGACCACTACCAATATAAACTATTTTTAAATCTTTTGTTTGGGGATTTTCTTTATGAAATTTAGTTTTAGCTAATTGTGTAAAAATTTTACCATTTAAGTGATCTGCTTCATGTTGGATAATACGTGCCAAAAGTCCACTAGCTGCCAATTTAATGCGTTTGCCGTTTAAATCTTGAGCTTTAATTTTGATCTTTTCGGGCCTGGTAATTGGCAATTCAATTTTAGGTACCGACAAACATCCTTCTGTCATCTCAATTTCATCAGATGAATAATCTACGATATTAGGATTAACGAAAAATTGCAACGGAATATTATTTTTACCCGTTTTGTCTTTAAATTCTACCGCAAAAACACTGTTATTGAGACCAATTTGAGTGGCAGCCAAGCCAACCCCATCTTTTTCCTCTAATAAATGAGCCATCAATTGCCCTTGCCTTTTAAGATTATCATCAAAAAAGGTGACTGGTTTAGCCACCTCGCGCAAAAGCTGATTAGGAACGGTTACGATAATTGGCAATTGTTCTTTCATATAAAGCTTCCATTTTGTTGGCACATGATTCTTTCGAAAACTCTTTCGCATTCTCACGTGCAGTTGTCCCCATTTTGATTCGCAACGAATCATCGTCAAGCAGACTCTCTATTTTAGCAGTAAATTCAGCCAGATTCAAGTCACAAAGGAAACCATCAACATTATTTTTAATAATATCGCTTGGTCCCATCTTGTTGATAGCTACTGCCGGTATACCAGCTGCCATCGCTTCTGAAATGACGATGCCTTGCGTTTCGGTAATAGAAGGAAAAACAAAGATATCAACCGCACCAAAGAAACGATTGGCAAGTTTTTTTTCTTGCTTGTCAGTAAAAGTAATAACTTTATCAAGACCCATTTGAACTACTTTTTTCTGGTAGTCCGCTAATTCCTTACCACCACCAACTAAAATCAAGTGAAAGTCCTGGCGCTTCTGATTCAACTCTTTAATTGAATCGAGTAGAAAATCGATATTCTTCTCCTTAGCCACACGAGATAAATATAACAGTAACTTTTTATCCCGCGGGATTTGCCACTTCTGGAAAAGCTCATCACGGCTGAAGGGATTTTGAAACTCACTTAGATCAATCCCAGTGGGAATAGTTTCAATTGGAGTTTTGACACCATAACCTAAGATAATCTCCCGCATGGCGTTCGATGGGGTTATGATCTGATCACAGCGATTACAATAGTTGGTGCTGCGAGTTCTGACATACCATCTACCAATTGGTGCTCCAATCTTCCAATGAACATACTCTACCAATAAAGTGTGGTAAGTATGTACAATCGGAATATCAAGATCATGAGCCAAACGCATACCCATGGCACCTAACATGCCAAGTGAATGTTGAGCATGAATGATATCGAGTCCCAATTCCCTAACTTTGCGAGTGACTTGCGGTGCAAAGATAGGAAATGCAATCGGATAGTCATTCGGCCCAAACCAAGTGATAGCAGGGTAACGAAAGACATTATTTTGAGTTTCTTGGTAACCATGAGTTTGAGGTGCAAGAATGAAGATTTCGTGTTTTTTTTCTAAGACTTCTTCAAATGAATGAATAGAAACAGTCACTCCGTTAAGAGTGGGATCAAAACATTCAGTTATAATACCAATCTTCAAAATATGCCTCCTTTCTTCCTTTACCACTTAGATATATTTTAGCAGAAAATCAGATTAAATCCAGTGGATCAACATCAATTTTCCAATTTTTTTGTTTTTTAAGAAGTTCATCAAGTTCCTTAGGTCTGGGTAAAGTTAGCTTTATTATAATTTGCCAACGATATAAATTTCGTTTTTTTCTCAGAAAAGCTGGAGCAGGACCTAAAATTTTGAGATTCTGGTTTTTAATTTTTTTAAGTTGTTCTACTAACTTTTCTGTCTCTTTTTGACAAAATGCTTCGTCTATATTTTGATAAATTAAGTTAATTAAGTGTGAGTAAGGTGGGAAATAGCCCTCACACCTTACTTTTAATTCCGCTTGATAATATACAATATAGTCCAATTTAGCCAATGCCTTAACAAAATAATGTTCGGGGTTTTTTGTTTGAATTATGCCACTTGTTGAAATTTTCAAGAATTTAAAAAAGTTTAAGAAATAACGTTCAGCGCTTCGAAAATCAGGTAAAAATACATAAGCATCACTATCGATAATACCAATTAAACCAATTTTAGGCAGAGGTAGTTTTAAGGCGTATGAAGTTGCAATAGCAATACTAAAATCATCGCTTAATTTATCACCGTCTTTTTGCAAATTAATAATTTTCTCATTTGGCCAAAGCTCTCGCGCAATTTTTAGCAACTTCTTTGTGCCCCAGCCAAATTTTTTCAAATTAAATCCCTGACAAGCGGGACATTTTATTTTCAAATCATAAGTTCTATGACAATTACGACAAATAGCTTTGGTATTCTCTGGTTTTAGAGGTAAATTACATTTTTCACACGTTTGAATCCAACCGCAATCAACACAGGTTAAAGAATTACCTTCACCTTTACGATCAAGCACAAGTATAATTTTTTCCTTTTTACTAATCGATTTCTCAATTTCACTTACTAAAGTTGTACTAATAATATTTTTTTCACTTTTTGTGTCCACAATGCTAATATTTGGTTTTAAAAATTTGTTTTTTAAAATTTCATATTTGTTTTGTTTAGCCCAAAAGAAAGTTTCAATATTATGATTTAAACTACCTAAAATTAAATTAGCACCAAAAATTTTGGCTAATTTTTCAGCAGTAGTAACTGCTGAAAAACTGGGAGATCTATCATTTTTGTATGCTTCATCTTCGGCTTGATCGATAATAATAAGACCTAAATTTTGTATTGGCGCAAAAATCGCCGATTGAGAACCAATGATAATCTGTTTTGACCCTGATCGAATTTTATTCCATGCCAACCAACGCTGCGTTTTCGAAAGTTTTGAATGTAAAATAATTGGATTCTTGAGGTTTTTTGTAAAGTAACCAATTAAATTTAAATCCGGGATTAAAATTAAAACCGACTGTCCAAAACTAATAGTTTTATTAATCGCTTTTAAATAAAATTTAAGTCGATGACTAAAATCAGCCTGGATTAAATATGATCGACTTTTTTTATTTATTTGTTTTTGCCGATCATTAATAGTTGTAGTTTGTCTTTTTATCGTTCTAATCGCCGGTGGCACGATATTTTCAAATAATGTCTGACCCAAAGACGATAAATAATAATCTGCCATCCATCGAGCTAAAGACAAATGTTGATCATCAATAACTGGCGAGGGGTCAATAATACGAATAATTTTTTTAAGATTCGTGATGGCGGAAGTTCTTTTAATATCAATAACTATTCCTTCTATTTTACGACCATGAAAAGGCACCTCCACTAAAATACCGCAACGCATTTGCGGAAGAATTTCAGGAGGAATGTCATAATCAAAAATACCACTACCCAAGGTTTTAACTTTTGGTACAACTTTAGCTATCTGCATAGATCACCTTGCAATTATTCATGTCTTTCAGACTTAAATCGATACAATAGTACATCTTCCTCTGGCAAGATACCAGCTTTTTCTTTAGCAATAGAAATCTGTGTTTCAATATTATCAATACCGTCTAAATCAGGCAACAATAAACCAGTCCTCGAACCATCTTGGGATTTAACAATCACACCATATTTTTTAGCGTCTAGTTCTTTTTGAGATGAAATTTTTTCGGGTTCCTTTAAAACATCAACACTATATTTTAAATTGCCAAGTTCACTTTTATTTATGGGGTTGAATCGAGGATCATGAAACGCAGCTTCAATTGTATTAGCAATAATTTCACCACCGAGATTTTTGTAAACTGGTCTAATGGTGCCAATACACCCGCGAAGATCACCATTATCTTTCTGATGGATTGAAACAAAACATCCAACTCGTTTATTTAGAAGTTCCGCAGGTAATTTTTTACCATCAGGTAATGTTTTTTTGATTAAATATTCCTCAACTGTTTTTTTTGCTAGTTCAGAATAGATATCCATTATGCCTCCGGCAACTCGAAATTAGCTACCAAATAACCTACCCCAAATGGACCTTGGTAAGAAAAAATTTTTGGGTGAACTTCTAATCCACTAAGAGCACCTAGTAAAATTAAAATGGAACGATAACCACATTCTCCAGCACTAGCGAGAAATTCATCGTCATATTGCATAATATTTTGCACATTGTAGCTTTCCAAATCGGTGGTTAATTGTTCATCAAATTTTTTACCATCAGGATTTTGTAATAATTGATGCGATAAATCGCCCGATGCTAGAATACCAACCCGACCAGGATAGTCCTTGGTCGCTTCTTTTATTGTTTGACCAAAAGCAAAATGGGTTTCTTTATCTAAATCGCTATATGTAATGGGCACAACTTTGAAACTAGATTCCTGATTTTGTTTTAAAAAAGAAAGAGGAACCATTGCGCCATGATCTAATTCGAAAAATTCACCACCATTATCATAAAAAGAATATGCAATTTCTGCTTCATCCATTTTTTTACCCAATAAATCAACAAAATCGAGATTATTTTCGGCCTCTACCATTATATCTGGTTGACCAAAAGACGCGAACGTACCAAAAAGCTTTTGCATTTGGCAAATATTAAAACGATCAGGATAAACCAAACCGTGTGGTGAAATAACGACCAAAGTATCAACATCCGCTTCATTAAAAGCTGTCGTCAGTTTTCGCATACCCACAATCGTGTCAGCGATTTTTTCTAAATCCCCGTTTTCACCAATTCCTGATACAATAATCGGTGGGTGAGGCGCAATCGCGCCAAAATTTAATGACATTATACATTTCCTTTATAGATATTTTTTAGACCAGCATCTTTACCAATTTTTTCAGCCAAATCCAGTGTCTCAAAAGATGTTTCTGGAGTGGTCATCATTTTATAAGCCGGAAAGAATCGAGAAATATGCCAAGGGATATCTTTAGAAATCGATGCTAAGAATTTTGCAATATCATTCAGCTGTTTTTCATCGTCATTAACTCCCGGGACAATCAGTGTCGTGATTTCTAAATGAATTTTACGTTTAAATACTTCTTTAATATTATCTAAGACCGGTTGAAGTTTGGCACCGCTATATTTTAAATAATTACTTTCACTAAAACCCTTTAGATCAATATTAATAGCATCTAAGTAGGGACTGACTAAATCTAATGTTTCGCGACTCATATAACCATTAGAAACCCAAATATTTTTTAAACCCGCTTTTTGAGCCAATTTCATCGTATCTAAGGCAAACTCCAAAAAAATCGTTGGTTCGGTATAGGTGTAAGAAATGGAGGGACAATTCGCTTTTTTAGCATGCTCGACAATTTGATCCGGTTCCATTTCAATACCAATTTTATTGGAAATTTCATCACGCGTTGCATTTTTCGACATCTGCGAAATATCATCGTTTTGACACCAGAGGCAACTAAAATTACAGCCAATGGTGGCAATGGAGAGCGTTTTTGTACCCGGCATAAAATGGTACAAAGGTTTTTTTTCAATTGGATCAATTTGCTCGGCAATAATACGACCATAATTTAAAACAACTAATTTACCTAAATTGTTTTCCCTAAGTCCACATAAACCGCGTCTAAAAGGCGCAATACGGCAATAGTGATTGCAGGTCTTGCAATTGATGTAATCACCAGCTATTCCATATAAATATGATTCTTTCATTAAAAGTAATTGGCGTAACGATTCACGGCACTAATATAATTTTGTAATAAATGATTTTTTTCTATGACTGGCACAATATTTTGGATATGATCAAAATATGAAAAAGGATAGATATTCCACCATGCTCGACCAATAATATTAGCTTTGGGCATAATCCCCCACATCCTTGAGTCCGAAGAATTACCCCTGTTGTCACCTAACATAAAATATTCATTTGTCCCAAGAGTTTTGCTAAAAAGCACTGCACTTGTTCCATTATCAGTGGTCTGCCCCGGTGAAAGATAATTTTCATCCAATAGCATACCGTTAATAAAAACCTTACCTTTAGCAATTTGGATTGTTTCACCGGGAACGGCTATAACTCTTTTAATATAATCATCGCCCGGATTTTTAGGCGCTTTAAAAATTATCACGTCACCACGTTGTGGCTGCCTAAACCGATAAGAAATTTTATCAACTAACATAATCTCTTGATTATGAAAGCTCGGCTCCATCGATGAACCTTCAACAATAAAAGGTTGCAAAATAAGTGCCTTAAAAAGTAAACCAATAACCAAAACAATGTCAAAGGATTTAACCAAACTCATCCAACTTTTAATCGCAGTTTGATCACTCGGACTATCGCTATTTGTCTTAATGACCATACGAATCCAAAGAATAAACCCAGCCAGACCCATAACAGTCAGGATTAGACCGATAATTAGAACCAAATAAAAACCAGGGGTATCCGCAGAAAGTGTTGACAATAACAAGACCCCGTAGACAGCATTAATAATAGCTAAAATTAAATATTTCATTATTTTTACTATATCACATTCTTCACCTTAAGAGTATAATATAATCAAGTAGAAAGTATCAATTATGGCTTTAATCATCGCTTTTTTCACTATTATTAGTACATTACTTGGCGGCCTATTCGCCATTCGGTTTAAAGATAAATTACATCTGATCTTAGGATTTTCAGCCGGCGCTGTCATCGGCGTAGCTTTTTTTGATTTATTACCTGAATCAATTAATTTAGCGACCAAATCATACTCAATTACATTAGTTTCTTTCCTTGTGGCCATCGGATTTACCGGCTATTTAATTTTAGATCGTTTTTTCTCTTTGCACCGTCACGATGAAGAAGAATGCGAAAATCCTCACCACCGTGGAACTTTGGGTGCTATGACTTTTATTTTTCACAGTTTTCTTGATGGTTTATGTATTGGCTTGGCTTTCAAGATCTCCCCCGCTATTGGTTACGTGGTAGCCGTCGCAGTTTTAGCTCATGATTTTTCTGACGGCATCAATACCGTTAATATGATTTTGAAAAATAAAGGTAAAGAAAAAAAAGCGATCGGTTATTTAATTGCCGATGCTCTGGCCCCCGCTTTAGGAGTTATTACTGCCCTCTTTATCACCGTTTCCGAACCTGTTTTAGGACTTATTTTAGCCATTTTCACCGGTTTATTTATCTACATTGGTGCCAGCGATTTAATCCCGGAAAGTCATCACCGTCATCCTACTATTTGGACTACAGTGATGACTGTTTTAGGTATTTTAGTTCTCTATTTAGCTGTTAAATTAGCTATGTAATTTTTAGATCAATTATTTTTTTGATTTTAATCTCATGGTCGAGTTCAGGATCTTTTTACGTAAACGGAGATTTTTGGGAGTAGCTTCAAGAAATTCGTCATCTTCCAGAAAGTCCAAGCACTGCTCTAAGCTCAAAACAATTGGTGGGGTTAAAATCACCGACATATCAGAAGAAGAAGCCCGAACATTGGTTTGCTTTTTTTCTTTGGTCACATTAATTTCAATATCATCTTCGCGACCGTTCAAACCGATAATCATGCCAGTGTAGACCTGTGTTTGAGGTGGAATAAAAGTAGAACCGCGACCTTGAGCGATATTTAGACCATAAGTTACGGCTTTACCGCTATCAGAAGCAACTAAGACGCCGTTTCTTAATTTTGGAATAGCATTACCAAGTGGGGCAAAACGCAAAAACATCGAGTTCATGACGGCAGTGCCACGAGTAAGTGTCAAAAGTTGATTCCTTAGTCCCAAAAGACCACGGGTGGAAATTTCAAAAATTAATCGTGTCGAATTACCGCTTCCCTCTTCTTGTGAAATCAACATACCTTTACGACGACCAACTTCAGCCGTCACCGCACCAACTTTATCAGAATCCACATCAACGGTTAATTCTTCGATTGGCTCGTGCATCACACCATTAATTTCTTTAGTAATAACTTGAGGTTTACCGACTTGAAGCTCGTAGCCCTCGCGTCGCAATGTCTCAATAAAAACCGATAAATGTAATTCACCGCGGCCAGAAAGAATAAATTCTGTGCCGTTTTCTTCAAGTTTTAGTGAAACATTAGTTTGTAATTCTTTTTTAATGCGATCTAAAATCTGGCGACCAGTTAAAAACTGCCCATCTTGACCGGCGAAAGGTGAGGTATTAGCCGAAACGGCTATTTTTAAAGTTGGGTCTTCAATTTTGATCGAAGGCAAGGCCTCCGGTTTTTGACTATCACAAATAGTATCACCGATACTGGCTTTAGGAATACCAGTTAGTGCCACAATATCGCCCGCTTCAGCCGTTTCGATTTCAACCCTCTTAAGTCCCACGCTAGTATAAATTTTATCAATCCGACCCGTTTCTTTTACGCCATCAGCATTGATAGTTGTCATGGGCAAACCCTTTTTAGCCACGCCGCGCTTAATCCGACCGATGACATATTTACCTTGAAAATTATCCCAATCCAAAGCCGCCACTAACATTTGGAAGGGTTGATTAATTTCGGCATAAGGTGCTGGAATATATTTTAAAATTGCATCAAAAATCGGAGTTAAATCTGCTGATTCTGTTGAATCTTTAGGTAATTCCGACCAGGCCTTACCTTCACGACTAATAGAAAAATAAACTGGAAAATCCAATTGCGAATCCTCGGTGGCTAAATCCAAAAATAAATCATAGGTTCGATTAATGGTCTCTAATACATGGGCATCGCGTTTATCAATCTTATTTATCACTACAATTAATTGTAGTCCCATTTCCAGTGCTTTTTTTAAAACAAACTTAGTTTGAGGCATGGGCCCCTCTTGCGCATCAATTAGTAATAAGGCGCCGTCGGCCATATTTAAAGTCCGTTCCACTTCTCCGCCAAAATCGGCGTGACCGGGCGTATCAATAATGTTAATTTTCACACCCTTATAATTGACAGCCATGTTTTTAGCCAAAATTGTAATGCCGCGCTCACGTTCTTGATCATTTGAGTCCATAATCAAATCCTGAGACATTTCGGCCTCATTTTCACGGAAGGTTTTAGATTGTTTTAAAAGCCCATCAACCAAGGTAGTTTTACCGTGATCAACGTGAGCAATAATAGCGACGTTTCTTAGTTCCATAGTTTCTTCCTGGCGTTACTAACCTATCTATTCTACCTGATTTATTGCATAATGTCAATTCCTTGAATTTTACTCTTGACTTATTGCTTTAACTGTAGTATGATAATTATGACGGATTGAAAGTACTCGTGCGTATGCAAATACCCCGAGAAAGTCAACCGGGGTCGATTAGTAAAGTTTTGCTCCCATCACGGGAGCTTAGAAGAGAAAAATGGAAGAACAAAAGAACAAACTGTACGTAGGTAATCTACCTTACAGTTTAAATGACGAAGGTTTAGGTCAACTTTTCACCGAATTCGGTGAAGTTATCGAAGCCAAAGTCATCGCCGACAAGTTTTCTGGCCGCTCAAAAGGTTTCGGTTTCGTAACCATGAAAGACGAAGAAGCCGCAAACAAAGCGATCGAAGCTATGAATGGCAAAGATATTGAAGGTCGTCCTTTGACCGTCAATGTTGCCAAACCAATGGCTCCTCGCCGCTAAGAAAATTCGAAAGTCCGCCCTAACCGGCGGATTTTTGAATACTTGCCTACACACCAATAATTATTTAATGTTTACGTTTTATGGTTGGTGTGTTTTTGATTTTATTTAGTGTTAAAATAATACAAAGAGCGTTCAATAATTAGCATTAAAAGCGTTATAATTATTGGTGTGCGGGCTTGAAAAAAGTTAAATAATAAGATAGAATATGGTTACAATGAAAAAAATAATTTTATTTTGCGTTTTTGCTTTTAGTTTGGTTTTGCTTAGCGGTTGCAGTAGCAAAATCGTCGATGAGCCCATTAACGCATCTGGACAGGAAAAAAACATGACCCTAAGTTTCCCCGGTATTTTAGCCCCGGAAAAAATTAATAATAAAAAAGCTGTTATTACGACCAATAAAGGTGTGATTGAAATTCAATTATACGCCGACAAAGCACCAAAAACGGTCAGTAATTTTGTTTATTTAGCAGAAAATAAATTTTACGATGGACTCACTTTTCACCGCGTCGAACCGGGCTTTGTGATTCAAGGTGGCGATCCGAATGGCAATGGCACCGGTGGACCAGGTTATAAGTTTGAAGATGAACCAGTCCAGGGTGATTATACGGAAGGCGGCGTCGCCATGGCTAATTCTGGACCAAATACCAACGGATCACAATTCTTTATCGATCTAGCCGACCTTTCGGACAAGCTACCAAAACAATATAATCTTTTCGGTCAAGTAACTACAGGCATGGATGTTGTCAAATCTATTGCTATCGGCGATAAAATCCAAAAAATCGAAATTCATGACAACTAATGTCAACAAATTTATTTCCTCTTCGGGTTATTGTTCACGAAGACAAGCCGATCGCCTGATTAAAGAAGGTGCCGTGTTTTTAAATGGCAAGAAAGCTGTTCCTACCGATAAAGTTAATGATAGTGATACCGTCGAAATAAATAGAAAAGTTATTTCCCATACAAAACCTAAACACATTTATTTAGCTTTCAATAAACCTTTGGGTGTAATTAGTACATCAGACAAAGATTCTAAAAATAATATTATGGACTATATTAAAATACCTGACCGTGTTTTTCCGGTTGGACGCCTTGATGTTAAATCAGAAGGGCTAATACTACTCACAAATGATGGTGAGCTAACACAGCAAATTTTAAAAGAAAAAACCGTGGAGAAAGAATACGAAGTTAACGTTGATAAAAATATCGATGAAACATTTTTAAATCACTTGCGCCATGGTGTCATGATGGAAGGACGTAAAACTTTACCCGCTAAAGTAAAGTTATTAAGTGAAAGAAGTTTTAAAATTATTATAGTTGAGGGCAGAAAAAGACAAATTAGAAGAATGTGTGAAATGTTCCACATCAATGTAACTAAATTAGTTCGTACTCGTATTGGCCAAATTAAGCTCGAGGATATTCCGGTAGGAAAATATAAGGAAATTTCTCCGACTGAAATTGATAAAAATTTTAAATCGTAATATCTCTTTGATTAAACAGGATTGCGCCGGCTACTGTTAGAACTAGTGCAAGTCCAATAAAAATTAAATAGCTCCCCTTTTTCGACTGCAAAATGAATCCCATCAATCGCATGAACTGTCTGAATTTTACCAAAATATTTTTTTAAGTTCTTAACTTCTATTACTGCCATACTAAATTCCTTCCCTCTAAGACGTCTTTTTCGGCTTATCATCAACAAAATAATTTAGAAACATTGAAAAGACCGAATAAATCAAGGCCGCCCAAAACGCTGGCCAAAAACCAGAGATATCAAAACCACGAACAAACGAAGCCACAAAATAAAATAAAAGACCGTTAATAACTAAAGTAAATAAACCTAAAGTGAGAATATTTATCGGTAAAGTTAAAATCAAAAGAATGGGCCTAATCAGAGCATTTAGCAAGGCCAGAATCAAGACGGCAACTAAAGCAATATAAAAATTACTAATCGATACACCTCGAACAAAATAAGGTAATAACATCAAAATTAATGCGTTAATGATCCAACGAACTAAATAATACATTTTTACTCCTTGATTATATTAAATCATACTTCCTCTTGATTTTTTTAAAAAATTATTAGGTGAATTTTCTCTTAAAAATGTCCTCTTTTAAAAAAGAAACAAAGAATCGAGTACCCACTCCAACTTCACTTTCAACCCAAATATTTCCATGATGAACTTCTGCTATTAGTTTGGCCAAATAAAGTCCTAAGCCAGCGCCCTCATGATTATAGGTAGCGGAACTTGGAGCTCTATAAAATTTCTCGAAAAGCCGTGATAGTTCATTTTTGGCAATCCCAACACCATGATCAGATACTTCCGTCACATAAGAGCCTTCTTTCTCATATATTTTAATAACAATCTCCGTATCCTGCTTGACTGTGAATTTAACGGCATTATCCAAAAGGGATAAAAACAATTGTTTCATTTTTAAATAATCCCCCAGAATCAGTGCGATTTTCGGAATATCAAGTGTTAATCTAATTTTCTTATCTTCTAAAAGCCCTTTCGTCTCAAGTGAGATTTCCTTAATTATATCCGATAAGTTCACTGGCATAAAAATATTTTTTTGTAAACTTCCTTTTTTAATCGATGTTACACCAATTAAATCTTCACTTAAGATTTGTAATCTGTTTGAGTTAGTTTGTATGTCCTGCAAAAGATCAAAATTTTTACTCTCTATTTGCTTGTCCAATTTCTCAACAAGATATTTTATGTCAAAAGTAATATGATTAATAGGAATTTTTAGATTATATGCAGCAATATCGACAAACTCATCTTTTAATTTGTCTAGTTCTTTAAGATCAATAATATCCTGCTCTAAAGTTTTTGCCATCTGGTTAACGGAATCGGCCAAATCTCCAATCTCATCGCGAGAACGACGTTTGGTCCGCTTACTATAGTCGCCTCCACTAATAAATTCCGCCGTATTGATTACTTCTTTAAGCGGATTAATAAGAGATCGGTTGGTCGCAAAAGAAAAGAGCAAAACCGAGCAGACTGTCAACGCTAACATTAAAAATATTGATTCGATCATTAAATTTTGAATATCTTTTTTGGACCCTGAATAGTCAGTTAAATACCTGATAGAATATGGATGACTTTGCCAATCAGTTAAATATGGATAAATTACTTCTTTTAGTTCAGAATTATTACCCTCATAAATAAAAGTAGGATCCGCTTTTGTTAAATAAGAATTAATAGTATATTGCTCTTTGTCCCCTATATATTTCGTCGGAGAAAGAAATTTGCTATCAAAAATAATATTTCCGTCTACTGAAATTATTTGCACATTTTTAATATTTGGGTTTAACTTTTGAATATTACTATAAACTTCAGCAAATTTATAATAGCCAGAGTCAAAATATAAATCGTACGACTCTGCAATTGGTTTTGTGGCAAGCTCACTAAAAGCTTTAACGCTAGCATTGGAACTTTTTTGAATGTTTCTACTTTCTGCTCTTATAAAAATATAGCCCACAATAAAAAATATAATAACAAAAAATCCAAAACCAGTTATAAGAAAACGAGTTTTTATACTTCTAAACTGAAGAAAGTGTAAGAATAACCTTCTATCGACTTTCATGATGAAACTTCTAAATCAAACAATTAATCACCTTAAATTATTGTGCTATCCCTGCCATTTCATAGAATTTAATGTCGCCACCAGCCCTTGGTTTCCAATAGATATCTTTATTAACGCCATAGGTTACAATCGAGGTGAATAATGGAATATAGGCCACATCATAGATC
>Ga0209429_10000959_pt1 | contig 18572 bp, 22 predicted proteins | sample BarGraNGADG00212_3_FD_184493 | JGI IMG/M metagenome (GOLD analysis project Ga0209429, IMG submission 184493) | Arctic peat soil microbial communities from Barrow, Alaska - Barrow Graham LP Ref core NGADG0004-212 (SPAdes) (version 2) | ecosystem: Environmental > Terrestrial > Soil > Wetlands >...
CGGGGCGGCAGCTGGGGGCGCGATGCAGTTCGACATGCTCAGCACGGCCGGCATCGCGCCCGCCCGCGCCGCCACCAGCGTCACCGCCGTCGCGCTGATCTCGACGGCGACGCTGCTCGGCCTGCCGGTGATCAGCATCGTCGCCATCCTGATCACTGGAGCTTCAGTCGAGCACAACCTGTTCCGGGCCGGCTCGATCGCCGTGGTCGTGTGCCTGGCGGCCATGGCCGGCGGGGCGGTCCTGCTGTTCGCCGACCGCCCCCTGCTCTGGCTCGGCGGCGTGATCGAGCCGGCGCGCAACCGCGTGCTGCGCCGGCGCCCGCCGCTCGAGGGCCTCCCGGAGCGCCTCGTCGACGAACGCGACCTGATCCGGAGGGTGCTGGGCGCCGGCTGGTGGAAGGCGCTGCTCTACAGCGCCGGCAACTGGCTCCTCGACCTCACGGCGCTGCTCATCGCCCTGGCCGCCGTGGGCGCGCAGCCGCGCGCCTCGGTAGTCCTGCTCGCCTACGTCGTGGCCGCCTTCCTCGGCATGATCCCGATCACGCCGGGCGGCCTCGGCTTCGTCGAGGCCGGCCTCATCGGGACGCTGGGGCTGGCCGGCATCGGCGCCGACCAGGCCCTGCTCGCGACGCTCGTCTACAGGCTCGCGTCGTACTGGCTGCCGATGCCCGCCGGCGCCGTGGCGTACTTGCTGCACAAGCGGCGGTACGGCCGAGGGCGCGGCGGTACGGCCGGCGGCTGACGCGCGGCGGCGCGGCGGCTCCTGACGCCCTTCTCAGCTCTCGTCGGGCGCCTTGCGGCGGCCGTCGACCAGATGCGCGACGGCGAGCACGGGGTGCGCCTTGATCATGCGCGGACCGCTGTACCGCATCACCTCGCGCACGCGCTCGCGCATGGCCGGCTTGTAGCAGTGCGTCCGGCACGCGGCGCACGTCGGCTTGTCGGCGCCGTAGCGGCACTGCTGCAGGCGCAGGCGCGCGTAGGCCATCAGCTCCGCGCAGTCGGGGCAAAGCCCGTCCGCGTCGCGCGAGGCCCCCTCGCCGTGATGGTCGCGGCAGTACATGGCGATCATCTCGGCGATGGTGCGCTCTTCGCGCGCGAGTCGTCTGGGCGGGCGGGCGTCGCTCATGCGACAGTGATACCCCAGCCGGGGGCGACGACGCCTTGACTCTGGTCAGGACGGGCGCTGCGGCGGTACGGCCGCGGCGGCGGCTGCGGCGTCTCCGCCGCGGCCGTACCGCCGCGAGAACCACGCGTAGGCCCCGGCCCCGACCGGCAGCGGAAGCCAGTACGACACCAGGCGATACGCGAGCGTCGCCAGGATCGCCGGCCCCGCTTCCACGCCGGCCAGGCCGTGAAAGCCGACCAGTCCCAGCTCGACGAAGCCGAGCCCACCGGGGGTGATCGGGGTGATCATGAGGATCTGCGCCACGGCGTAGGCGAGCAGTACGAGCAGCGGCGACACGCGGGCGCCGGACGCGTACAGGGCCAGCAGCAGCGCCGCGAAGTCGAGGGCTCTCTGACCCAGGGCCGCGACCAGAGCCTGCCACCAGGCGCGGCCCAGCACGGAGCGCACCACGTCGCGTTCGTGCAGGATGCGGTCGCCGTAGCCCACGGGCCGGGAGTGCTTGCGCCGAACCAGCGAGCTCAGGCGGTCGAGCACGCGGCCCAAGAACGCCAACGGTCTGTCCGTGGCGAGCACGAGGACGGCGAACGCGACGGCAACGACAGCATGCCCGGGCCCAGGAGCGCCACCCGGCGGAGCGTGCTCTCCAGCGGGATCGCCCCGAAGAACAAGGGTATCGCGAACAGCGGCAGCGCCAGGATCGTGCCGCCGCTGATGATGTTCACCGCGGTGATGCCCGTCGCCACTCTGCCCCCGCGCACGCCGGCCTGCACGAGCATCTGATACTGGAGCGCCCCGGCTGACGCCGCCCCGCCGGGCACGATACGCCCGAAGGCGCTGCTGGCCAGCTGCGACGCCCCGATCACGAACCAGCCGCGCACGTGCAGCACGACGCGGTACAGCACCCACACGCAGAAGAAGCTGCCGGCGACCGCCGCGACCATCGCCGCGTACCAGCCCGGTTCGATGATCCGCAGCCGCGGCCACGAGGAGAAGATGTCCATGAGGCTCGGCCACACGATGTAGAGGCCGACGAGCGCCAGGATGAGGAAGGCGACGCGCAGGATGATGACCCGGCGCGGCCACCTGCGTAGCTCGAGCGCAGGGGCGGCGGCCTCTGGCGGAGCGCCCGGGCCGCCCTTCACCGGGCGGTCTGCCACGCGGCCTGCCAGAGCGGCCCGGCCGCGTCCCACACCGGCTGCCACACGGTGATCTTGCCGGCGGGAGGTTCGCCGCAGGTGAGCTGCACGGCCCTCCGCCAGTACAGGCGCACCTGCCACACGTCTCTGATCTCACTCCAGGGCACGAAGATCGCCGCCTGGACGCCCTGCGCCGGCGGCCGCGCCTGCACGTACAGGCCCGCTTGGCCGACTATGAGGGTGGTGCACCAGTCGTATCGCATCGTGCCGCCGAACTCCGTGCACTGGTTGTCCCAGCGCGTGCCCTCGGGCTCAGCCGTACTCGGGAATCGGGCAGCAAGGTCGTCGCAGCCGCCGAACTTGTTGAAGGCACGCGTGAAGATGCTCATGACTCCATCACGCCATCCGAAGAAGTGCCCGCTCGCCAGTGTCTGAGCGAGTGGGCGGCAAGGCGCGGCGAGGGGTAGCCGGATCGGCGCTCAGCCGCAGCCGTCGCAGCCGCAGCCCGGGCACCCGCGCGCAGCGGCGTCGGCCCGGCCGTCGCCCGTGTCGCCGGGCGCGGCGGCGGCGGACGAGCCCGCGCCGGCGGCGGCCAGCGCAGCGCGAAAGCGCCGGTACGGCTCCACGGGCAGGCAGGGATCGCACTCGAGACAGCCGTGCGGCGCCTGCTTGCCTGCGGCCAGCAGGCGCCGCACGTCGGCCTCGGCGTCGCGCACCTCGTCGCCGGGCAGGCGGCGCAGGTCGGCGAGCGCCTGCGCGGCGACGCCGAGCAGGCACTCGCAACCGGCGCAGCCCTCCACGGCGGCGATCTCACCGAGCTCCTCGCGAAGCTCCCTGACTGCGGCCTCGGTGGTCATGACCGGGTCATTCCCCGCCGGCACCATTCCATGACTCGAGCGACTCGGCGATGCGCACCAACTCGTCGCGCGTCAGGTCGCCGGCGACCGTGGCGACGAGTCCGCCCTTCTTCACCCACAGGTGCGGCCAGACGCTGGGGTCCACCACCACGTGGGCGACGGCGCCGCGGTAGGCACCGCTCTCCAGGCGCACGTCGGTCGTGTGCGACGCCCATTGCCTGCGCATCTGCAGGTCCTGCTGCGGGAGGAGGGGGTCGGAGGTGTCGGTGCGCTTGCCGTTCAGGTCCGACCAGTTGTTGCGTCGCGGATCGACGCGTAGCGACATGAACGCCTGGTCGAACCCGCGTCGGTAGCACAGGGACACGATGATGTCCTCTCCATTCAGCGGCGAGCCCTCCAGCCCGCCGTGGTCCGCCGCGGCGGCAGCGGCGCGCGCGAAGCCCTCCGGCATCCATCCGGGGAACGCCGGCGCTACGGGACCCAGGAGGCGTTCGACCTCTGCGGCGGTCCCGAGCGGCAAGGGGTTGAAGCCCCAGTCCCTGGAAGTGACCTGCGTCCCGGGATAGACGGCACCGCCGTTGAGGGTCTCGTCCGCCGCCGGCATGGCCAGCACGAACAGCGACCGCTCCGGTGCCTTGTCGCCGGTCGACATGTCGAAGCGCGCCTCCCAGGTCATGCCGAATTGCGACCACTGGTAGGTGAGTGGCAGCCGAGTGGCCGCGTCGATCACGATCGTCAGCGGTTGCGGCGGCTCGTGACCCATGAAGACGCCCGTCGCCGTGATGACCTTGGCGCGAAGCACGTAGACCGAGCGGCCGTCCACGGACGCCGAGGCCATGCTTACCGTGGAGTCGGTCAGCATGGTGCGCAGATACGCGCGCAGCCGCAGAAGCGCGAAGGGCCCGTTGCCGAGTCCGAGGTCTGGTTCAGCCGGCGCGACACCGGTGTAATCGCTCCACATGTACCGGAGGGGCCGACCGGAGGCGTCCTGCAGCTCGCCCGCGCCGGCGGCGAAGTCAGGGCCGTAGTCGAGGATCTCCTGGGTCCGCCGGGAGGACGAGTCGTAGACAGCCGTCACCCGGTCGCCGACCGTGGGCGATGTCGGCCACAAAGGCCACCCTCTGGGCCGCATGAGCCAGCCGACAGGGCCGGCGTAGTCAACGACCAGCCGCTGACTGCCGTCGCGGGCGCAGACAAAGGCGACCTCTAGCTGGGGCACGACGCGGCCGCGCTCGACGGTGCCCAGCTTCATCTCGCCGCGGAGACCCTGCGGGCCGTCGAGTGCGGCCAGCACCGAGCTGATCAGCTCGGCGGCCGTCGCCGGCGGCGGACCGGCGAGCCGGCCGGCCGGGCCGCCGCCCGGCAGCCCCACGAGCAAGGAAATGCCCGCGACAACAGCCGTAGCCGCGCCGGCGACGACGTACCAGAGTGTCCTGCGGCCGGGGAGGGTGTGCAGAAGGCGCCGGCGGGAGGATGCCGCCGGCGCCACGCCGAACTCCTTGTCCGCCCGCAGTTGCTCGAGCTCCGGCTGAGCCGCCGCCATCACGGCGCGCCAGTACTCGGGCCCGTGCTCGCACACGTCGAGCTCGTCGAGACGCGCGCCCAGGTCTTTGTCGCGCTGCTCGCTCATCGCTCCACCTCCTGATCGGCGGCGAGAACGGCGCGAAGCCGTGCCCTCGCCGATGCCACACGTGAGGCGGCGGTGCCCACGGGTACGCCGAGGGCCTCCGCCGCCGTGCGATAGTCGTAGCCGAACTGGTCGATGAGGAGCACCGCGACCCGCTGGTCTGCAGGCAGGGCCGCGAGCGCGGCCGCGAGGCGCTCGCGCGCGTCGAGCTTGCCTGCCGGGTCAGACCCGTCGGTCGCGGGTTCCGGCAGATCGTCCGGTGACGTCGGATCCTCGGGGGGGGCCTCAGATGGTCGAGGCACGTGGTGGTCGCGATGCGGCACAGCCACGCGCCGAGCGGCGCGTCGCCGCGGTACGACGGCAGGCCGCGCAGCGCCCTGATCGCGACCTCCTGGAGCACGTCGTCCATGAGCTGGCGGTCGCGCAGCACACGGTCGGCGATCACGCGCAGGCGGCGATCATAGTGCCGCAGGATGGTCTCGAAGGCCCGCGGTCATCGCCGCGGCGAGCCGCGGCGATGACCGCGGGCCCGACCTCGTTTCGGCTCTCGTCGCCGCGCACTGCGGGCGTCACGTCGAGCACCGCCTCCTGCGCATGGCCGGCGCCGTCGTCCACCACCAGCAGCGCCATGCTCCCCCCTTCGCGCCGAGCACGAATGTCCTCCTCACAAAGGAAGGACGCAGACGGCGGCAGGTCTTATCGATTCCCGGCAGGACGGCCCCCAGCGGATCCGCGCCCGGGCACGGGCGCGGCCGCATCGTAGCACGGCCGCAGGGCACCTGGAGCACGCGTCGCCCGGCGCGTGCCTTTCTCCACGAACGGGGTAGTGTTAGCGACATGAGCGACGAGTGGCGCACGGAGCACGACAGCATGGGCGAGGTGCGCGTCCCGGCCGAGCACTACTGGGGCGCGCAGACGCAGCGCGCCGTGCAGCACTTCCCCATCGGGACCGACAGGTTCCGCTGGGGACGGCCGGTCATCCGCGCGCTCGGCATCCTCAAGCTGGCGGCGGCGCGGGCCAACGCGGAGCTCGGCCTGCTGCCGCAGGACAAGGCCGAGCTCATCGCCCGCGCCGCTCAGGAGGTGATTGACGGCGCCCTCGACGCCGAGTTCCCCCTGGTCGTCTTCCAGACGGGCTCCGGCACGCAGAGCAACATGAACGCCAACGAGGTGATCGCCAATCGCGCCGACGAGCTGGCCGGCTCCGGAAGGGGCGCCGGCCGGCCGATCCATCCCCACGACGACGTGAACCTGGGGCAGTCAAGCAACGACACCTTCCCCGCCGTCATGCACATCGCCGCCGTGGAGCAGCTCGAGGACGTGCTCATCCCGGCCGTCACCGAACTGCGCGACACGCTGCACGGCAAAGCAGAGGAGTTCGCCGGCGTGGTCATGGTCGGCCGCACCCACCTCCAGGACGCCACGCCGCTCACGCTCGGGCAGGTGATCGGCGGCTGGGTGGCCCAGCTGGATCAGGCCCTCGCCACGGTCCGCGGCGCCCTGCCGCCGCTTCACGAACTCGCGCTCGGCGGCACCGCCGTGGGCACCGGCATGAACACGCACCCGCGTTTCGCCGAGGTGGCCGCCCATCACATCGGCGAGCTCACCGGCAAGCCGTTCCGACCGGCCGGCGACTTCTTCGCCGCGCTCTCGGCGCACGACGCCGTGGTGAACGCCAGCGCAGCGCTGCGCACGCTCGCCGGCGACCTCATGAAGATCGCCAACGACGTGCGCCTGTACGCCTCGGGGCCGCGCGACGGCATCGGCGAGCTGCGCATCCCCGAGAACGAGCCGGGCTCGTCGATCATGCCGGGCAAGGTGAATCCCACGCAGGCCGAGGCGCTCACCCAGGTCGCCGTGCAGATCTACGGCAACGACACGGCGGTGGCCTTCGCCGGCTCGCTGGGCAACTTCCAGCTCAATGTCTACAAGCCGGTGATGCTGCACAACCTGCTCGAGTCGGCCGGGTTGCTGGCGGACGCCGCGCGCGCCTTCGAGCGCTTCTGCGCGCGCGGCCTCGAGCCCGACCTGGCGGTGATACGCCGCCACCTCGACGCCTCGCTGATGCTCGTCACGGCGCTCAGCCCTCACATCGGCTACGAGAGCGCGGCGCAGATCGCCCAGAAGGCGTACCGCGAAGGCCTCACGCTGAAGCAAGCGGCGCTCGGCCTGGGCTACGTGACGGCCGAGCAGTTCGACGCCTGGGTGCGCCCGGAGGACATGACGCACCCGCTCGACGAGTAGCCGCCGCCCGCTAGATCAGGGCTTCTGCTGGGCGTCCACGTAATCGGACGTCAGGCCGCCCATGCCGTACTTCAGCTGCGTGAAGTCGGCGTTCAGGAACGTGAAGCGGATATCTTGGACGTCGGTGTGCGTCGTGCCGTCGCTTTCCAGGCGGTGGGTCGTGAGCAGCACTTCTTTCGCCGCGGCATCCTCCTCTTTGACGTCGTACTTGTAGGAGAACGAGTCGCTGCCGTTGCCGTCCCTCCAGTGACCGATGAGCGCCTCGGCCGGCGTGGAGGTGTCGCGCCCTTCCGGCGCGCCGGCGGTGGCCGCCGGGCTGCCGGCCGTTGCGCCGGCGGAGCCGCCGCAGGCCGCGAGACCGCAGGCGAACGCGGCCGTCACACACAGAACGACGAGGACGAAGGCTGCTCTTTTTATGACCCCCCTGGAGATTCAGAGATTTTTCAGGCTTTGCGGCTCGGCTTCTTCGAGCGCCCCCCTGGCCGCGAGGGCGAGCTCGCGCTCGTGCTCGCGGCCGACCGCGAACACGCGGTAGAGATGCGCCTTGGCCGGCACGAACTCGAGGATGCCGCTGAGCAGCTTCTCTTCGATGGCGTCGGTGGCGGGGTCGTACACGGCGATGCGTTTGGGGCCGACCAGCGGGTTGAGCGGCCGCGGGTCCTGTGAGGCGATGTCGACGACGAACTCGATGTCCTTCAGCGGACCCGGCAGCCGCTGCACGATGGCGGCGCGGAACTGCTCCGTCGTGAGGTCGCGCGCCGCGGGCAGCGGCTGCTGCCGCTCCACGTGGTGCTCGTACACCATGCTGTACTTCACGTGGCGGTGGATGATGGACTGCCACTGCCCGGCCAGCTCGCGCCGCTCACTGCCCAGCGGCTCGTCCAGCCAGTCCTCCACGGTCGTGAACAGCGACCACTCCGTGAGCCGCCGGTAGGCGGCGAGGTCGTCCAGCGGGCTCACCGGCGACACCAGCCTCATCGTGGGCCGGAAGATCTCGTGCAGGTGCAGGTCGATGGCGTGACCGACGCGGTGAAAGTAGACGTTCTCGTACATGTAGAAGCGCGCGTTGAGAAAGGCCCTGAGGGCGCTGAGCGCGCGCTTGTGGAACGTGAGGCCGTCGGCGGTGCAGAAGGTGTAGTAGATGAGGCGGTCGACGTCCACAGGGCCGAGCGCGACGCCGCACATGTATGCGTCGCGCCTCACGTAATCCATGTTGTCGACCGTCACGGCGCCGGAAAGGGCGCGGTGAAGCAGACGCACCCAGCGCGGGATGGGCCCGCCGTCCGGGCCTTCCTCGGCGCGCACCAGGAACGCCACGTGCCCGGGATCGACCGCCTCGGCGGCGTCGAACGGGCCCGACGGGCTGCGCCGCAGCTCCGCGATGAGCCCGCCGAGCTCGTTGACGATGAGGTACTGCGAGATCTGCTCGTGATCGATGCCGAAGACCGGCTGGAAGTACTCCTCGTCGCAGAAGTGGCTGAACGGGCCGTGGCCGAGGTCGTGCAGCAGGCCCGCCAGCCGCAAGGTCTCTTCGACCAGCGGCAGGGACGGCGTGCCCGGCTCGGCCTCGGCCAGGGTGGGGTACACCTGCCGGGCGAGCTGACCGGCCAGATGCATCGCGCCGAGACTGTGGGCGAACCGGCTGTGCTCGGCGGTCGGGAACACCCACCACGAGCTCTGCAGCTGATGGATGCGCTTGAGGCGCTGCACCCAGGGGTTGTCGATGACGTCGGCCTCGGCGATCTCGCCGGCGCGGGACAGCGTGATGCGCAGGTAGCCGCAGAGCGGATCGGCGATGAGATGGACGTCGTCGTAGGGGAGCTTCATCGCGTCCAGACTACCGCCGCGCCCGGACGCGAACAAGGCGCACGTCCGGCGAGCAGCGTCGTCGATGTGTTCCCGGCCTCGTCTTCGTTCAGGGCGGCTGAGACCGACCGCGTCATCAGCCGCCTCAGCTACGCGGGACTCGTCGAGTGAACTAGCCTCGGCGGCGCCGCTGGGCTCAGCCTGGCGACGACGGCTGGGCCGCGTCCTCCAGCAGGCGCCGATAGGCGGCTTCGTGGGCGGCGACGAAAGCGTCGCTGCCGAAGCGCTCCTCGACCGCGCGGCGGCACTCCGCCGGGTCGATCTCGTCGATGTGGCGCGCCGCTTCGACCATCTCGTCGGCGGTCTCGACGATGAAGCCCGTGCGTCCATGCTCGATGACCTCGGGCACGGAGCCGTAACGCATGGCGATGACCGGCGTGCCGCAGGCCAGCGACTCGATCATCACCAGACCGAACGGCTCCGGCCACTGGATGGGGAACAGCGTGCAGCGGGCGCGCTTGTAGAGCTCGACCTTGGTGTCGTGGTCGACCTCGCCGCGAAAGTGGACGTTGTCGGAGAGGAACGGCTCCACCTGCTCGGTGTAGTACTGACGCTCGGGCCCTTCGTTCACCTTGCCGGCCATGATCAGGCGCTTGTCGAGACGCCGCGCCACCTCGATGGCGGTGTGGGCGCCCTTGTCGGCGATCATGCGGCCGATGAACAGGAAGTAGTCGTCGTTCTCCGCGCTGAACGGCATGTGCTCCACGTCGATGGCGTTGGGGATGGTGCCCACGAAGCTCAGGTCCGGGAATCCCCCGCGCTGGTACTCGGAGATGGCGATGAAGGAGATGTCGTGGCGCAAGGAGCTGAGGATCTCCTGGGTCATGGCGTCGGCGGGGCCGTGAAGCGTGGCCACGACCGGCGTGCCCACGAGCCGATGGACGAGAGCGCCCATGGCGCGGCTGGCGAGGCCGTCGTGGTCGTGGATCACGTCGAACTCCCGCGCTCTCACGTAGGCCTCGAGGCTGTGCATCACCTCGAGGTGGCCGCCGTTCTCGATCTGCTCGAAGGGGGCGCGCGCGAAGGTGTAGCTCAGCCGCGCCTGCGTGGTCGAATCGCCGCTGGCGAACAGCGTGACGTCGTGACCGCGACGCACGAGGCCCTCGGTGAGCAGGCTGACGACGAACTCGATGCCGCCGTAGCGCTGGGGGGGCAGGGGGAACCAGGGCGGGGCGATCATGGCGACGCGCATCGCGGACCTCCGGGGACGCAGTGTGACCGGGCTGACAAGACGCCCGGCCGTGGCTGCGCCGGGCCGCCCGCTACGGGGTTCATACCCGCGGCGGCTGGAGTGTATACGGCCGCAGCGGGGGGGCGTGAGTCGCGGCCTCGTGCGGTAGGCTAGGAGCGTGATCGACCTGCACACGCACACCACGTTCTCGGACGGCTCGCTGACCCCCGCGGAGCTCGTGGAGGAGGCGACGGCTCTGGGCCTCACGGCCGTCGCCGTCACCGACCACGACACGGTCGACGGCCTGCCCGAGGCGCTCGCCGCCGGCGAGCGCCTCGGCATCCGCGTCGTGCCCGGCGTGGAGATCAACCTCGAGCACGATCGCGTCACGATGGACATGCTCGGTTACTTCCTCGGCGGCCGCCCGAGCGCGGAGCTGAAGGCGGAGCTCGCCGAGCTCCGCCTCTACCGCGACGAGCGCAACGCCCGTATCCTCGGGCGCCTCGCCGAGCTCGGCTATCCTCTCGATCCAGACGACTTGACGGCCGCCGCCGAGAACGGCGCCGTCGGCCGCCCGCACATCGGCGAGGCGCTGGTGCGCCGCGGGTACGCGGGCTCGATCACGGAGGCCTTCGAGCGCTTTCTTCGCCGCGGCGCCCCCGCCTGGGTCGATAGGCGGCGCCTGTCGCTGGGGGCCGCCATGCGCTTGCTCCGCGCGTCCGGCGGCTTGCCCGTACTGGCGCACCCGGGCATCATCCGCACCGACGCCGCCGGCCTCGAACACATCGTGCGCGGCGCCGCGAGACTCGGCATGGCCGGCATCGAGTGCTACTACCCGCTGCACGACGAGGCCACGGTGGCGCACTGCCTGGCGCTGGCGGAGAAGTACGCGCTCGTCCCCACCGGCGGCTCCGACTTCCACGGGTCGGTGAAGCCCGACGCGCATCTGGGCATCGGGTCCGCCGGCCTGCCGTTGCCGGACGAGCTGCTCGCGGACCTGGAATGCCTGGCGGTGGACGACCTCCGACGCTGACGAGCGTTGCCCGCTCACGTACCCCTACCCGCAGCGGGTACCCGTTTCTCCAGTCTCAGGCTTTCTCCTGATTGTCGCCTATCCCCCCGGGGGATATAGTCGCCCCGTGGAAGAGTTCATGGATTCGGACGAGGCAGGGCGCCTCATCAATCGGCTGCGGCGCGTCGAGGGCCAGTCCCGCGGCCTGCAGCGCATGATCGAAGAGGGCCGTGCCTGCGAGGAGATCTTCACCCAGCTGGCCGCCACCAAGGCGGCGCTCGACCGCGTGGGCGTGCTGCTCATCTCCCTGAAGATGCGCGAGTGCCTGGCCGAGGAGGCCGGCGACGATGTCGCCTCCCCGGCGGCAGTTGAGAAGGCCCTCGAGGCCTTTCTCAAGTACGCCCGCTGCGTCAAGTAGGCGCCTCCGCCGTGGCCGAGAAGTTCGACCCCAGTCACGCGTCCAAGCTCGAGAACCCCGAACGCCTGGTCGAGCTGCCGCCGGCCAAGCTCGTCGAGCTCCTGCAGCTGACCGGCGCCGAGACAGTCATCGACTTCGGCGCCGGCACCGGCATGTACTCGCTCCCCATCGCCGAGTCGCTCCCCCACGGCACGCTCTTCGCCGTCGACGAGCAGCAGGTCCTCCTCGACCGGCTGCAGCAGAAGCTGCGCGAGCAGCGGCCCGCCGGCCGCGTCGAGCCGGTGCTCAACGTCGAGAACCACGTGCCGCTGCGCGACGGCGCCGGCGACCGCATCCTCATGGTCAACGTCCTGCACCATATCTTCGACGAGCCGGCCGCCCTGGCCGAGGTGACGCGCCTGCTCGCCCCCGCTGGCCTCCTCGTCTCGGTGGAGTTCGCGCGCATGGACAGGCCCGTGGGCCCGCCCAACGACCACGTGCTGGCCGCCGACGAGCTGCACGCCGTCATCGAGGGCATGGGCCTGAAGGAGCTCGCCGCGTACGAGCCCGGCGAGATCGGCCTGTACCACGTGGCCATCGTCGCGGAGAAACCGGCGTCGTGAGCGCCGGCCGGCCACAGGCACAGGCCGGCGCGCCTTCGCTGGTGAGCCACGTGCGGGCAGTCCATGGGCCCGGGCTGGCGGCCTCCCTCGAGCGCCTCATCGAACCGTTCGGCGGCTGGTCGGCGCTGGTCTCGCCCGGCGAGAGCATCGCCGTCAAGGTGAACCTGCTGCGCGGGGCGGCGCCCCAGAAGGCCGTGTGCACGCACCCCGAGACGCTGCGCTGCGTGCTGCGCGCGCTCAAGCAGGCAGGGGCCGTACCGTTCGTCGCCGACAGCCCCGGCGGCCTCAACGGCCCCGCCAAGGTCGCGCGCGCCTTCAAGATCAGCGGCATGACCGATGTCTGCGCCGCCGAGGGCGTGCAGATCGTGGACGTGGAGGACGACCGGGTCGAGCTGCGGGCGCCCGCAGGCCGTCTGTTTCGCAGCTTCCCCGTCGGCAAGGCCTTTCTGGACGCCGACGCCGTCGTCCAGGTCGGCGTCCTCAAGACGCACCAACTCATGCGCCTCACCGGCGGCGTCAAGCTGACGTATGGGTGCATCCCCGGCCTTGCCAAGGCCAAGCTGCACGTGCGCGCGCAGAAGCGGGACGACTTCGCGGACATGCTCCTCGACCTCCACCTGGCGATGCGCCCCCGGTTCACGATCATCGACGGCATCATCGCGATGGAGGGGCAGGGGCCCGGAAGCGGCACGGCGCGCGAGCTCGGCTCGCTGTTCGCGGCGCACGACGCCGTGGCCCTCGACGTCGCGCTGGCCGACAGGACCGCTCACGAACGGCGCAGCGTCCACACCGTGGCCGCCTCGGAACGCCGTGGCCTCGTGGACCTGGACGCGCCGTTCCGCCTCGCCGGTGACCCCATCGAGCCCGACACGGGTTTCAAGCCCACGCGCCGCGACCTGCAGGAGCAGCTGCCGCCCGCCCTGCACCGCACGGCGCGCAACCTCATCACCGCGCGCCCGCGGCTCGTGGACCCCCAGGCATGCACGCGGTGCGGCGAGTGCGAGACGATCTGCGGCGCGCAGGCGATCACGCTCTCGCCGCTGCCCACGTTCGACGACCACGCCTGCGTGCGCTGCTACGCCTGCACCGAGGTCTGCCCCACGGCGGCGATCGACAACGTCATGCCGCGGGTCGCGCGCCTCTTCGGCGCCCGCGGCTGAGGGAGCCGCGGCGACCGGCGGCGCGTGGCGCCGCTTCCCGAGGCTTGCTCACGAGGCGCAGTTAGGCTACCCTAACGAGACTTCACAGGTTTCCCTATTTCCACAAGGAGTCTCATGCTGCCCTCTCTGCTCATCACGTTGCGCGAAGGCTTGGAGGCCGCTCTGCTGCTCGGCCTCCTGCTGGCGGTGCTCGCCCGTGCCGGCGACGCCCAGGGCCGGCGCTGGGTCTGGCTGGGAGTCGCGGCCGCCGTGGCCGCCAGCCTGGCGGCCGGCGCCGCGCTCTTCGCCACCGGCGCCGAGCTCGAAGGCGCGGCCGCAGCGACGTTCGAAGCCGGCGCTATGCTGGCGGCGGCCGCGGTGCTCGCCTGGATGATCGTCTGGATGGGCCGCCGCGCGCACGCGTTGCGTGGCGAGCTCGGCGGCAAGGTCGCGGCGGCGGCCGGAAGCGCCGCCGCCCTCTTCTGGCTGGGCTTCGTCCTCGTCGTGCGCGAAGGTCTGGAGACCGGGCTGTTCCTCTTCGCCGCGGTCGGCGAGGATCGCAGTCTCGCGGCTCTGGCCGGCGGCCTGGCCGGCATCGCCGTGGCCGCCGGGCTCGGCTACGCCGTGTACCGCGGCGGCTCGCGTCTCAACGTGCGCGTGTTCTTCACCGTGCTCAACGTCATCCTGCTCGGCTTCGGCACGTATCTCGTGCTGCGCGGCGTGGGTGAGCTGGCGGCTGGCGGCGAGGCCGGCGAGCTCGCCGGCCCGCTGGCCGGCGGCCTGTACGCCGGTCTCATGATCTGGGTGCTGCTGCGCGAACGCCGCGGCGCGCGGAGCGCCGGCGGCTCGGGTAACCCTCGGCCTACTGGTGTTGCGGGACGCGCACCAGCCGGCTCGTCTTCCCGCCGATGACCATGTTCAGACGCCCCTCGGCGGCGGCCTTCACCACGATGTCGCCGCCGATGGGCTGACGGATGCGGAGCTCGTCCCCCTCGCGCGTTGCCTGATAGGGGCGCCGGGCGGCGCCGTAGAAGAGCCGGTACTGCTCGCCGTCCTTCGTGATCTCAATCCGCCGCGCAGTAGTGGGCTCCCACCAGAGACCGGTGAACGGGTCGTCCCCGGAGCCGCACGCCGCGAGCGGGAGAGCGACGACCAGGAGCAGGATCGCCGCGGCGAGACCCGCGACGGCTCTCCGTCGGCGGCCGCCGCGGCTCACGTCGACGCTCCGGCAGAGCCGGCCGCCGCAGGCGCGCCGGCCTCCACGTGGAACACGACGATCTCGGGCCGGCAGAAAGCGCGCAGGGGCAGCATGCTGGTCCCCACCCCGCGAGTGACGTAGAGCCGCCGGCCGCCGCCGACGTCGTAGGCGCCCTCGGCGAACGGCGCCGAGGGGTCGCTGAGCAGGATGCGGCGCCCGGGCAGCGGCAGGCGGATCTGGCCGCCGTGCGTGTCGCCGGCCAGGGCGATGTGGAAGTCGCCGGGCTCGGTCCACAGTACAACCTCGGCGTGATGCGTGAGCAGGATGCGCAGCACACCGGGCCGGCGGTCGAGCGCAGCGAGCACTGCCGGCAAGTCGTCGTGGCCGCCGTCGGTGTCGTCCACTCCGCCGATCTGCACGGTGGCGGCCCCCACCTTCACGCTCGCCGTCCCGTTATCGAGCAGACGAACCCCGCAGGCCTCGATCGCGCGCGGGTCGGTGGGCTGCACGAACGGCGCCTTGCTGTCGCCGTGGTCGTGATTCCCAAGCACCCCGAAGACCCCGAGCGGGGCCGCATCCGCTAGGCGCCGCAGCTGGCGCTGCAGCTCGGCCCGCCCGTGCGGCCCGCAGGCGAAGTCGCCGGTAACGAGGACGAGGTCGGGCCGCGCGGCGAGGGCCATGTCGACGGCCTTCCGCATGGCGCGCAGGTTGAAGCTGGGCCTGAAGCCGACGTGGAAATCGGAGAGCTGCGCGATGGTCAGGCCGTCCAGGTCCGCCGCGGCAGCCGGCGCCTCAAGGCGCCGGTCGACGCGGCGCACCCACTGCGCCTCGTGCACCATGTACAGCAAGCCCAGGACGGCCGCCGCGTCCAGCGCGGCCGCGACCTTGAACGCGTTCTTCGGCAGGCTCCTCAGGTCACTCGATCGGAGCGCCGCCGCCGGGAGCGTCCTCGCCGCCGACGTCCATCTGCTGGCGCAGCCGCTCGCGCGTCTCCTCTATCTTATGCTTGAGCGCCTCGGACTGATCCGCGGCCGAGTCTCTGCCGGCGCCAACGGCGCCCTTCAGACGGTCGACCTGGTCGCCGATCCCGCCCTCGCCGAACAGCTGCGCGCGCGTCTCCTTGCCGCTCTTCGGGGCCAGCAGCAGCCCGATCACGGCGCCGGCGATCGCGCCGACGAGGAACCCGCCGCGACGCTTGCGCTTCGCGGCCTTCTTCGCGGCTTTCTTCTCGGCCTTCGCCGCCAGTCTCTCTGTTCTGCCCAACATGGCACCTCCACTCGCTTGCGTTGCCCTCAGATATAGCACACGCCGTCCGTGCGGCCTAGGTTTGGGTGACGCCCACGACGCGCCGGCGCGCCCCTACAGCAGCCGGGTCCCGTTGATCAGCAGGCCGAACGAGCAGCCCAGGAACTCGGCCGCACGCCGGCACATCACCATGCGCGCCAGGAAGATCTCAAAGTATTGCATCACCTGGATGATGGTCGTGTCGATCTCGAGTTCAAGTTTGATGGTGTGCGCTTCCCCGTCGACGGTCAGGAAGGAGCGCGTGGTCGCCATGTTGACCCGATCGTGGATGTCGTCGGTGTCGGGGTCGATGACGCGCACGCGACTGCGGTGCACGTCCGACTTATCGCCCAGGATGACCGCCGCCGCCAGCGGGCTCACGGCCTCGCCGTACTCCTCCTCGTGGTTGCCGATCGCGCACATCACCTCGGCGTACTCCTCCGGGGGCATGCCCAGACGCTCGAGCACGTGCTGCGAGAACAGCGCCGCGACGATGCCGTGGTCCAGCCGGTTGATGCCGTTGCCGACGTCGTGAAGGTAGCCTGCCACGGCCGCCAGCTCGGCCTCGCGCTGCGGGCGGTCGAGCTTGAGCAGCACGTGCTGGGCGATGCCGGCGACGATCCCCGCGTGCCGCGGGCCGTGCTCGGTGTAGCCGAGCACCCCGAGCTTCTCGTTCGCCTTGTCGATGAAGACTTGCACCTCGGGGTCGCGGCGCACGTCGTCGATGGTCACGGCCATCTATCTCACCTCGAAATGGGAGAGGGACTCGTCGGGCTCGGCGTCGCCGACCTCGACGCGGCTCACACGCGCCGCCGGCGGGCCGACCCTGCACCAGCCGAGCATGGCGTCCACGACGGCGGGATCGCCCTGCAGATGCAGGGCGACGCCGCCGTCGCTCATGTTCCCGACCCACCCGCGCAGGCCCAGACGCTCGCCCTCCCGGCAAGCGCTCGCCCTGTAGTACACGCCCTGCACCATCCCGCTGACGCGGACCGCGACCGTCTTCATCACGGCGACCTCCTGCTCGGTGGCTCCTCTGACCGGGGGCGCGACCTGTGGCGCCCCGGGCGCGGCCCCGCCGCCGCGCCGCACTCCGCCGCGCCGGTCCTGGTCCGCGGGCTCGTCGCTCACCAGCGGGACGAAGCGACAGCGCGTGTCGCGCCGCTCGCGGAACTCGTCGCCAACGCGCTGGAACACCGTCAGCACCTGGTCGCGGTGCGGGTGCCCCAGCGGCATCACCAGGCGGCCGCCGTCGGACAGCTGCCTCAGCAGAGCCGGCGGCGCCTGCGAAGCCGCGGCGGCCACGAGAACGGCGTCGAACGGGGCCATCTCCGGCCACCCGCCCGAGCCGTCGGCGATCGCGGTGTGCGTGTTCTGGTAGCCGAGCCGGGCGAGCACGGCGCGCGCGCGCTCGGCGAGCGGCGCGAGCAGTTCGAGCGCGTAGACCTCGCCCGCCACCTCGGCCAGCACCGCCGTCTGGTAGCCGCTGCCCGCGCCGATCTCGAGCACGCGGCTGCGCACATCGACGCCGAGGAGCTCCGTCATCAGCGCGACCATGTACGGCTGGGAGATGGTCTGGCCGAGACCGATGGGCAGGGGGGCGTCCACGTAGGCCTCCGTGACGAGCTCGGGCGGCACGAACAGGTGACGCGGCACGGAGCGCATGGCGGCGAGCACGTCGTCGCTCCGCAGCCCGCGAGCCACGAGCTGGTCGTCGACCATGCGCGTGCGCCGCACCCCGTAGTCGGCCGTGTCATTGCGCATCGATCGCCTCGCATCCCGTCGCGCCGGTGCGGCTACGCCCGCCGGCGCCGCATCGCGCGGTACTTGGCTCTGCGGCGGGCGCCCGCCCGCCAATACACGAACCCGGTGAAGGCGGCGATGCCGTAGCCCACCGGCGACACGATGAGCGTGAGCAGGGCGCCGGCGAAGACCGCGAGGTCCTCCCCTAGGCTGATGAGCGTGAGGACGGCGTCGCTGGGCACCGTCTTGGGCCGCGTCAGGCCCTTGACGTAGGTGGAGGTCCACGCCGCGCCCGCGCCGACGGCGGCGCCGACGACGACGCCCTGCCAGCCGAAGGGGATCGTGGCCGCGCCGGCCGCGGCCCCGGCGGTGAGCCGGTAGGGCATCGTGAGCCGGCCCTGCAGGCGGTCGAGCTTGGCGATCTTGTCGAAGCTCGACTCGAGGAGGGCGAGCACCACGAAGACGATGATCGCCAGCCAGTGACCGAGGAACGAGAAGGTCGGGTTGAGACCCGCCCCCCAGCCGAGCTTCGACACGACGCCGATGACGGCCAGCGTCATGGACGGGCGGATCCCCGTCACATTCCCCAGACCCAGCATCCGCCCTACGGCGAACACCCAGGTGGTCATGAAGGTGCCTCCATGACCCGATTGTACCTGCTAGCCGGCGGGAAGCCTGTTCTCCACCGGTGTGTAGTCGACGTCGAAGCCGAAGTGGCGGGGTCCGAAGACGGCGACGCCGCGCTCTGTGCGCCACGCGGCAGCGGCCGGCCCTGGCTGCAGGGCCAGCCCGGCGGCTGAGTCAAGCGGCGACGCGTCAGAGCTCTACGTCGTCCAGATGCAGCACCGTGTGCGGGCTGCCCGCGAGCGCCCGCACGAGGCGCGCGTCCGCGGTGACGAGAGGCAGCTGCTCCTCGGCGGCCAGCGCCACGTAGACCGCGGCGTAGGCGGAGATCCCATACTCGAGGGCAAGGCCGAGTCCCTCGAACACAGGCGCTGGGGACTGCAGCCGCTCCACCGGCAGCTGGAGCGTACTGACGAGAGCCGCGGCGCAGGTCTCAGCGGCCAGGCGACCCCGGCGAACGGCCTTGACGAAGCCGCTCGCGCACTCCACATCGAAGAGCGGCGGCGCCACAAGCCGAGCCCG
>Ga0209429_10000960_pt1 | contig 18560 bp, 20 predicted proteins | sample BarGraNGADG00212_3_FD_184493 | JGI IMG/M metagenome (GOLD analysis project Ga0209429, IMG submission 184493) | Arctic peat soil microbial communities from Barrow, Alaska - Barrow Graham LP Ref core NGADG0004-212 (SPAdes) (version 2) | ecosystem: Environmental > Terrestrial > Soil > Wetlands >...
ATCGGGACTTCGACATCGCCATGTGGCGTATGCAAAATGCCGTAACGGGCGCCCGTGACTTTATCGATGTGTTTGATTTCCAAATAAAAGTTTTCCATCATGGGCTCCTTTTTCGGTGTAATTATATCATATATAAAAGACGGACTAGGCGTTATTTTGAGTGGCTTTAATTTCTTCCAAAAAATGGCGATTTCGTCTCAAAGCGGAAAATAACGTGAAGCCGAGAACCGAGACCACGAGGAATTCACCAAGCGCTACCAGTCCGGCATTGATCCAAAAGGGCTCGTCCATCAAGAAGAAGATTTCTGCACCAACCACAAGTCCATTGATAATGACAGGATAGAGCGTGGCGATAAATAAATGCTTGCTGAAGCAAATCGCTAAGCAACTAAGGAGCGAAGCCAACGTCCCGAAAAACACATCATAAAATCCCATGGGACTTTGGATATTCGCGAGCAATGTGCCAACGAGGATACCAAAGATAAAGTCTTTACGGAAGAAGCAAAGCAAAACCAATATTTCGGCAATGCGAAATTGAATGCCTGCAAAGGAAATAAACCAAGTCATCGTCGTGACAGCAACATAAACAGCGGCAACTAAGGCATTATCGGTTATTTGACGGATCGTAATCTTTTTCATGAAAGTAGTCTCCTTGTTTTTTAATTTCGAAGATGGTTTGGCAAGGTAACATCTTCTGGCAATTGGCTATTTTTTCTTTTTCGCTTTGTTGGTTTCAGCTTCAAGGCGTGCGGCTTCGGCTGCCGCTAATTCCTTTTCGGCTTTTTCATCTCTGGCGCTCTTCTCGACTTCGTAAATAATACGATCAGCAATGATTTTATTGATTTGGGCTTCGATCGATAGTTTGAAAGCGATATAGCTGAGATTGGCACGGAAAGTCTCAAAAGCTTTCGGGTCCTGGCGGGCGACGTCTTCTTGATAGCGGCGAAGAATGACTTCGTACTGCGCATTGACTTGTTTATCAACACCGTGGGTAATCCGCCCTTGAACGTCATGGAAGAAGTTATAAAGTTTATCCTTTTCGGGATAGACGATTTTATCAGTTTCAAAGAGTAGTTTAATGTCACTCATCGAGAGGACTTGCTTGACGCTGCAGATTGCGAATAAATAACCGATTTGCACGCGTGAGTATTTTTTAAGGGCGGGAGCGGCAATGAGGTTGGCCTTCACATAGTTATTGACCATGAACGGCGTTATCTGAGGTTCTCCGGAGCCGGTGGATAAGGGTTCGAGTTTGCGGTCGAGATAAGAGATGACTTGGTCCATATAGAGATCCATTTCCGGTAACTCTTCATATGCCGGAAGGCTAAAATCGCTTAAGGATGTCAACCATTGCTCAAGATTTTCAATATGTTTATCCATGCGGTTTTCCTCTCTATTTCTTGTAATATTATCATTTTACCACCAAATCCACAATATTTGGCAAACAAAACCGATTGACAAGTTATTATAAATAATGTAATCTAGTTTTGTATACTAGATGAGATCGCTGGAAGGGACGATAGAATGAATAAAAGGATTACGGTTTGGGGCGATTCCCTCTTAAAAGGAGTTGTGTATGACGATGACACGCGCCGTTACCGTTTTTTGCGCAATACTTGCCTTGATCTAATTGCGGATGTTCGTCACGAAATTACATTTACCAATTTCTCGCAATATGGACAGACAAGCGACCGCGCGCTGGCTAAGATGAGACAAGCGTTAAAAGAGAACCATGATTTTGATTTTGCTATAATAGAACTTGGAGGCAATGATTGCGACTTTGATTGGAAAGAAGTCGCTGCCCACCCCACCGCTCCTCATTTGCCTCATATCGCGCTATCGGATTTTCATGACAACATCGTCGCGATGGTCAACGAATGCCGGTCGTATGGTATTACCCCGGTGATGGTCAACCTACCTCCTATCAACGCCGAAAGATATTTCAATTTCTTCAGCGTTGGTCTTGAAAAGCAGCAGATTCTTCTTTGGCTATTAGATGTCAATAACATCTACCATACCCAAGAAATGTATAGTCTGGAAATCGACAATGTGGCTCGCGATTCAAATGTTCGGCTCATCAACATACGCACTGTACTTCTTTCCGAAAAAAACTACAACAACTACCTTTGTTCAGATGGTATCCACCTCAACGAAAAAGGACACAACCATTTGAAAGACATCATTACATCATCGCCGAAATATGCGATATAAAAAGGAGAACAACACATGTTTACATTTACTATCCTCAGTGACTCTTGCTCCGACCTGCCGCTTGATTATATCATCAAGCATCATTTGACCATTCTTCCCCTAGGTTTTGAAATCGAAGGAAAATCCTACAAAAACTATCCGGATGAACGGGACATCAAGATTGTTGATTTTTACGGTTTAATGCGCAACAAGAAAAACGTCATCACTTCCCAAGTCACGCCCGAAGGCTTCATGTCCGTCGCAGAGCCTTTGCTGAAGCAAGGGCAAGATATTTTGGCGTTCAGCATCAGCAGTGCCCTCTCCGGTACCTTCAACTCGATGCGCATCGGCGCGATTGAGTTGCTCGAGCATTATCCAAATCGTAAAATTATCGTCATCGATTCTTTAGGCGCCTCGTTGGGCGAAGGTATGCTTGTCAACACTGCCGTCGAGATGCAAGAGGCCGGAAAAACGCTCGAAGAGACCGCCGCTTTCATTGAAGCCAATAAGTTGAAACTCAACCACCTCTTCACCGTCGATGATCTTGGAACCTTAAAACGTGGTGGCCGCTTAACGGCGTCCAAAGCTTTCCTTGGCACTGTCTTCAATCTCAAACCAGTCTTGCTGGTTGATCACACCGGTCACCTCGTCCCATGGGGCACCAAACATGGCCGTAAAGTCGCTCTCAAAACCTTGCTTGAAAAAATGGAAGAGAACATCACGGATGACCGCGTTATCTACCTCAGCCACGGCGACTGCCTGGCAGAAGCCGAAAAAGTCAAAGTCTCCATTTTGGAAGCCCATCCCAATAATAAGATTTTCATTATGAATCCAGTCGGACCCGCCATCGGCGCACACTCTGGCCCTGGAACGATTGCTATCTTCTTCTACGGTCACGAACGTTAAAAAGAAAACGCCACTTCGCAGTGGCGTTTTTATTTCGATCATTCCTAGCGTTTTTTCAGTTCTTCAAGGAGCAGTTTAGATGTCAGACCAGGGTTTATCTTGCCTCCGGTTTTTTTCATGATTTGCCCAACGAGGAAACCGACCGCACGGTCTTTGCCGGCTTTATAGTCTTCGATCGATTGCGGATTCGCATCGAGTGCCTCTTTGATATACCCAAGGATAACGGATTCATCGCTGATTTGCATCATGCCCAGTTTGTCGGCGAGGGCTCGCGGTTCGCCATGTTGTTCAATCATCGCTTCAAAAATTTGCCGCGCTTGCTTGTTGGAGATTTGACCTTTGTCGATCATCGCGACCAATGTGGCTAAATGTTCAGGAGCGACGCTGAACTCTTTGATCGTTTTTCCAGTTTTATTTAAATAACCAGCGATATCGACGGTAATCCAGTTAGTGAGGAGTTTACTAAGGGGCGATAGTTTGACGCAACAATCGAAATAGGCCGCCACTTCTTTATCGAGAAGAATGATGGAAGCGTCATAGTCACTCAGACCGTAATCCTGGATGTAACGGGCTTTTTTACTGTCCGCGAGTTCTGGGCAACTGGTAATTGCGTCATGGATGAATTTTTCAGAAAGTTTAATTGGGACGAGGTTCGGCTCAACAAAGTATTTGTAGTCAACGTCGTCGGTTTTTTTCCGCATCAAAACGGTTTCTTTTTTCACTTCTTCGTAGCGGCGGGTTTCCTGCTCAACCGGTTGTCCGGAAAGGAGGAGTTGGGTCTGACGCTTAATTTCAAATTCAATTGCTTTTTCAATCGCGGCAATCGAATTGAGGTTTTTAATTTCGCATTTGGTTCCAAGTTTAGTGACGCCGTAAGGCCGCAAGGATATATTGACGTCGCAGCGGAGCGATCCTTCTTCCATCTTGCCATCGGAGACATCGGCAAAAATAACGATAGAACGGATTCTTTCGACATATTTCATCGCTTCGGCACCGCTCCGGATGGTGGGGCGTGTAACGATTTCGATTAAAGGAATTCCAGCACGGTTATAATCGAGCAACGTACTATCAAATAAGTGATGCTGCATGCAAGTATCTTCTTCCATATGCAGACGTTCGATATCGACATGTTTAGTCACACCGTCGACTTCGATGTCAAGCCAACCATTGCTGCCGATGGGACGTTTCGCCTGAGTGATTTGGAAGCCTTTAGGTAAGTCACTATAGAAATAGTTTTTACGGTCAAACCAGATTTCGCGGTCAATCTCCATATGAAGGGCATTGCATACGCGAATAGCGTTAATGACCGCTTGCTTATTGACGACGGGCATCGTACCCGGAAAAGCCATATCAAGAGGTAAAACAGAGGTATTGGGAAGCGCGCCGAAAGTGACGGGAGCGCGACTGAACATCTTGCTCTTCGTCTTCATTTCAACGTGTATTTCAAGTCCAATAACGGCTTCGAAGTTCATAGATTCACCGCCTTCACGGAAAGGTTGCGGTATCCGGTCGCGTTTTCGATTTTCTCAGCGACTTGGAGAACGAGCGCTTCTTCAAAAGCGCGGCCCATGACGTTGCTGCCAAAAGGCATTTTGTCTTCAAAACCGATTGGAATCGTAATGGATGGCAGACCGGCAAAATTGCCAAGCACCAAATGGTTATCAGCAATTAAATAGGTGTCGGATAGACGGTCGCCCGACTCCGAGAATTTTGGGGCAATGCCAGGAGCAGCCGGGAGATAGATGACATCGTGATCTTTTAATACAGCATTGACCGCGTCGACGATTTTGCGGCGGTTTTTCTGGGCCCGTAAGAAAAGAACGTCTTGGTTTTCTCTCATCAAGGCAAAACTGCCGATAACGAAGCGCCGTTTGATTAGTTCGCTAAAACCGGCGGTCCGCGCTTTTTGCATGACTTCCTGATAGGTTTTGCCTTCATAACGAGGACCAAACTTGATACCATCAAGATTGGCATTATTACTCGTCGATTCGGCGCAGCAAAGTGTAAGATATGTCGGGAAAATCGTTCCAAGCATTTGTTTATCAAGCGAGACATAACTAACGATCGCACCTTGCTTTTTTAATGCGGCGAGTGTTTGGTCAAAAGCCGCAATGACGATTTTGTTATGGATGGAATCGATGACCTCCGAAATAACGGCAATCTTCAATCCTTTGATATCTTTTTTAAGTAGGCGGGTATAATCTTCGACCGGTTTATGCGATGATGTCGCATCTTCAATGTCCGGACCAGCGATGATTGCTAAAGCAATCGCGGCGTCTTCAACGCTGCGGGTAAAATAGCCAACATGGTCCAATGACGGGGCAAATGGAAAGAGACCATAACGGCTGATTCTTCCCCATGTTGGTTTAAATCCGACAAGTCCGGAGAAACTCGCCGGTTTACGGACGGAGTCACCTGTATCGGAACCTAAAGCAAAAGGAACAATATTGGCCGAGACGCTGACTGCCGAGCCACAACTTGAGCCACCAATCATCCGTTCATGTTTGGGATCAAAAGGATTGAAAGTTGGACCTTTATGCCCGGTCGTCCCACTACCGCCCATGGCAAGTTCGTCGAGGGTTGACTTAGCAATGGGGACAGCGTGAGCGGCAAGTAATTTTGCAACCACAGTCGCATCGAAACTCGGGACGTAGCCATTGAGGATATTGCTGCTTCCGGTGGTTTCAATGCCCTTTGTCGAAAAATTATCTTTGATGACAAAAGGGATACCCCAGAAAGGGTTATTAACCTCGGGTTCTTTGAGTGCGGAGGCGATGGCAAAAGTTTCACTTTCCATGAAGCGTTCAAACGCGTTTTCTTTATTGTCTTTTGCTCGTTTCAAGGCTTCATCGGCGAGTTGAAGCGGCGTGACTTTTTTAGCGACGAGGGCTTGGTGGAGATCCGCCAAGGTGAGATCTAGGTATGACATTTATCCCACCACTTTCGGAAGTTTGATTTGTCCATCGACAATGTCTTTGGCGTTTTGAAGAGCGACTTCACGCTGCAGCGGTTCGCTTGGAATGTCGTCTCGTAGGAGGTCAGTCGTTACATCAAAAGGAAAGGTCATCGGCTCAAAATCGTCGACGCCCTGAATTTGACCAATGAGGTCCATTTGCTTGATTAAAATAGCAAATTCTTTTTCTAGAACGTCATATTGATCCTCGGTCATGTCAAAGAGGAGGCGACTTGAGGCATCTTTTAGAACATTTTTATTAATTTCTTTCACCTGTATTACCTCACGATATACTTCCAAATCATAGCATTATTCTAGAGTTTTTTGAACATGCGAGAGGAACTCGGTTTCGTCCATTGTTTGCACGTCAAGGGTTTGGGCTTTCGTGAGCTTGCTTCCGGCATCCGTTCCATAGATGACGATACTGGTCATTTTAGAGACCGAACCGCTCACTTTGGCACCGAGGCTTTCGAGGAGTTCTTCCGCTTCTTTCCTGCCATAGCGTTCAAGCACGCCAGTCAAGACGACGGTTTTGCCAGAGAAATAGGTTTTGCCAGCAATTTCTTTCGGTCCTAAATACAAGGTATTTACGCCGATGGCTTTCAAGTCTTCGATGAGTGCGATATTTTCGGTCTTACGGAAATAAGAATAGATAGAATTTGCGACAACGGGTCCGACATCCGGGATTGAAAGAAGTTTTTCGTTTTCGGCTGCTGCTAACACATCAATTGAGGCAAAGTATTTAGCGAGCGTTTTTGCCATTTTTTCGCCGACTTCTTTGATGCCTAAACCAAAGAGCAAGCGTTCCAGTGAATTACCTTTGCTTTTCTCGACCGCGTCGATGATGCTGTCAACCGATTTGTCGGAGAAGCCTTCGACTTCGATGATGTCTTGTCGGAAAGTCATGAGGCGATAAATGTCAGCGACTGTCCGAATGAACTTCTCGTTAAAGAAGATTTCGATAACTTTTTCGCCTAGACCGTCGATATCCATCGCGTCTTTGCTGACGAAATGAATGAGGCCTTCAATGTGACGGGCTTCACAGTCCGGATTCAAGCAGAAATGCATCGCGTCCACCTTAGTCAAAGCGTGGCCGCAGACAGGGCAAGAATCAATCATCACGAACGGTTTTTCAATCCCAGTCCGTTTGTCGGTCAGCGCACGCACCACTTCAGGGATGACGTCGCCGGCTTTTCGAAGTAGAACGATGTCGCCGATCTTAAGACCTTTTTCCATAATGAAATCTTCGTTATGGAGCGTAGCGCGTTGGACAATGGAGCCCGCGACGTGGACAGGAGATAAAACGGCATTGGGTGTGATTTTTCCAGTTCGTCCGACGGTAAAGATAATGTCCTCGAGTAACGTTGGCACTTCTTCAGGCGGGAATTTATAGGCAATGGCCCATTTGGGTGTTTTTGCGGTATAGCCCAAGCGGTCATAAACAGTGAGGTCATCGACTTTGATGACGATGCCGTCAATATCATAGGCAAGACCGGCCCGTTTGTTCGTATATTCTTCGACATAACTCAAAATATCCTCGATGCCAAAACATAGGCGGCGTTCGGGGTTCGTTTTAAATCCAATGGATTGGATATAGTTCAAGGCCTCGCTGTGCTTGGTAAAACCAAATTCCGAAGCGTTGACGAAATAATACCAGAAGGCGTCGAGTTTCCTTGAAGCGGCAATGCGGCTGTCGAGCTGCCGGATCGATCCGGCAGCGGCATTTCTGGCGTTCGCCAGTAAAGGCTCTCCGGTTTTTTCGCGTTCCAAGTTCAATTCAACCAGGCTCTTCTTTGGCATAAAGACTTCGCCACGGACCTCAAAAGGCCTCGTCACGGTGATTTGAGTGGGAATGGAATGAATGGTGATGATATTGCTGGTCACGTCTTCGCCGACGTTGCCGTCGCCGCGCGTGGCCCCATAATTCAAACGGCCGTCGACATAGTCTAAGCTCATCGCCAGACCGTCTATTTTCATTTCGGCCATGTAAGTGACTTTTTCTTGGTGGAGAGCTTCACGGGCTTTGCGGTCAAATTCCCGTAAATTGGCTTCATTAAAAGCGTTCGCTAATGACAGCATCAGCCGTTTATGGGGAACTTTTTTAAAAGAAGACACGACTTGGCCACCGACACGTTGCGTCGGTGATAAAGGCGATTTCAGTTCCGGAAAAGTCGTCTCTAAACGAATCAACTCGTTTAGCAAGACGTCATATTCGGCGTCGGTGACGCTCGGGTTATCCAGGACATAATATTCGTAATTGTACTTTTCAAGTAAAGCGGTCAGTTCTTTGACTCTCGACGCAGGGTTCATGCCATGCCTCCGGTATTTCGGTCAACGCGTGAAATGGCCGGGTGCGAGGCCAAGAGCTTCTTGCGGCCAGCGGTTTCAAATTCGACTTCGATGATCGTGCCATCGATAATTTTTAATACGACGCCAGGACCAAAGGTCTTGTGGTCGACACGGTCCCCTTCTGCCCAATCGGTGATGCCGTTACTCGGCAAGGAGCCGCCAAGCGATGGCGCCGATTTTTGTCCGGGACGGTTGTCTTGAGGACCAAATGAATATTCTTTCGGCCGTTCGAAATTGATACCGGCTTCTTTAAAGAAGCGGGACGGTACTTTCCGGGCTTGGATGATAAAGGAATATTCGCCGTTGCAGCTAAGGAAAAGCTTTTCCTTGGCACGAGTTAAGGCGACATAGCAAAGACGACGTTCTTCTTCAAGGCCGAGATAAGCATTTTCGCTGAGCGTACGTTCGCTGGGGAAAACACCTTCGTTGAGACCGACGACAAACACGGATTTGAATTCGAGGCCTTTAGCGGTATGAACAGTCATCAGCGAAACATAGTCGCCGTCATTGATATCGTCTTGGGCGCTGGTAAGGCTGACATTCTGCAAATATTCGTCGAACCCGGACTGCGGGTTGTCTTTCATGTAACTCAAAATATCGTCGAATAAGGCATTGACGTTATCGAGACGGCCTTTATCATCGTCTTCGGCCAAGTAATCGTAATAACCGATGGAGCGGATGTAATCCTTGAGGACTTCCGAGAAGGCTTCAAGGTTTTCGAGAAGTTTGCTCCGACAGTTATCGATTTTCTTGATCATTTCAGTCAAGGATATGACGCATTTGGTTTTGATTTCGGTCGTGTGCTTATCGATTTCCTCGACATACTCATAAATCGCCAGATTGGCGTCAAAGGCTTCATGCTTCAAGAGATCAATCGTCTTTTCGCCGATACCACGGCGCGGGACGTTCATGATGCGCTCAAAAGAGACATTGTCTTTCTTGTTGGATAAAAGGCGGAAATAAGCGAGCACGTCTTTAATTTCTCTACGTTGGTAGAAACGGACGCCGCCAAAAATGCGGTACGGGATATGGTAACGGTTAAAGGCTTTTTCGAACGGAAGCGTCAAATAGCTGGCGCGATATAACAACGCAACGTCGCTATATTTGAATTTTTTGTTATAACGAAGTTTTTGAATCTCGCGGAGGACCCATTCGGCCTCGTCGTCGGCCCGTAAGGCGCGATGGTTGATAATCTCGGCCCCGCCCTCATTTTCGGTATACAGGTCTTTCTTGACCCGCAAACGGTTATGGGAGATGAGTTCATTCGCCGTGTTGAGAATCGTCTGCGTGGAACGATAGTTGCGGTCAAGGATGATTGTTTCCATCGGAAAGAGTTTATCGATATCTAAAATAATCGCTTGGTTGGCACCCCGCCATGTATAAATCGTTTGATCAGGGTCTCCCACTACGTAAAGCGAGGCGGAGGGTTTGAGCATCAATTTCAACAAACGATATTGGACATCGTTGGTGTCTTGGAATTCATCGATCAACACATGGTCGATACGGTTTTGCCATTTGGTTCTGATATTCGGGTATTCTTCAAGGATTTTTATGGCTTTCAAAAGCAAATCATCAAAATCGAGCGCATACATGAAATTTAGGCGTTCTTCATAGATGGTGAATAAACGGAGGCATTCTTTCTCATTTGGAAAATTGATTTTGGTAATAGTGATATCCTGCGGTAAACGTCCCGCGGTTTTGTTGGAGCCGATATAACTTAAGGTCTGACCGACGATATCGTCGCTTTTACGGTAACCATTATCTTCGGCGATGGATTTGACGAGGGACTCTTGGTCATCTTCGTCAAAGATCGTGAAGGTGGTTGGATAGCCTAAAACCGAGATTTCGCGGCGGAGAAACCGAGCGCAAAAACTATGGAAAGTCAAAACTTGTAAGTCGCTCGCGGCTTCCGGAACTAAACTAATCGCCCGTTCCCGCATTTCTTTGGCGACTTTATTCGTAAAAGTAATCGCTAAAATCTTCCAAGGTTCAACATGAAGCTCGCCAATCAAGTAGGCAATCCGGTAAGTTAAAACACGCGTTTTGCCACTGCCGGCGCCGGCGATGATCCGGACGTATTGCGAGGGGGTTGATACAGCCTGGTACTGATGTTCATTAAGCAGCTTTTTATAGTCCATATTTGACCTTCTTTTCGGTTATCTTAACATAGTAATTTTAACAAAAAAGACAACATTAAACAATGCTTGTCGCCATTTTAGATTGAATATAAATTCAGAAAAGCTCGGAACGTATGGCGCCAGTGCCTAATAAGTACTTTATTAAGATGGCTGTTTTGATTTCAATTAGGGATGGCCAACCGGCAATAAAGGCATCATCGATCGCCGTCGCCCCAACCGTTTCCTCAGGACTAGTTCCTTTAGGAATGGTTGCATCGGCAAGAACAAAATAAAAGGGAATACGTGGCTGGTTCAACGCGTAGTCAATCACTTCATCCTTGAGGGCTTGGCAGTGCGAACATCCGGGTGAGTAGACATAGACGTAATAATCCGGTTCAGCGACGAAAAATAGGCCTTTCCATTCAATCGAAAACGCCGCCACTTCTTCATAGTTATGAGAGAACAAATCCGATGTCGAAGAAAGAGAAAGACTTCCGCTACAGGAGATGAGGAGAAAGGAAACCGAGAAAAGCATGGGAATACGCATGTGAAAGCCTCCACATAGTAATAGAGGGAAAATCAATCATATTAGCCAAAACCCATGATTTTTGGAACTGGTGTGTTAACATAATAACGAGGCCACCGTATGCACGATAAAAAAACGCTGATACAAAACATCACCTATATGGCAATCATGGCCGCCATCAACGTCATCTTTTCGGTCTTGGCGATGTTTTTGCCCTTAGCGTCATTTATACTGATGCTGGTGCTCCCCTTTACCAGCGTCATCGTCGTTTTATTCTGCAAAGAAAAATATTTCGTTATCTATGCGGTTTCCACCGTCATACTCTGCTTACTCGTCACGATTACCGAAGCCCAGACAACCATCTTTTATATTATTCCATCGATTATTTCGGGATTCGTTTTCGGTTGGCTTATCAAAGCGAAAATCCACGCCGCGTTCATCCTTATTATTTCCACGACCGTGCAGCTGGGTTTGACCTATGCCACACTTCCGCTCATCCATTGGATTTACGGTGTAAATATGATCGATGTCTTTAAAACGCTTCTTCATCTGAACGCTCATCCTATGGTTGATGGCATCATCCCTACTTTTTTCTATGTGCTGGCGCTCGCTCAGACGACCTTCTCTTTCATTATCATTCATGCCGAAATCAAAAAGTTTGGCGTCACCATCAATAACGACGAAAAAATCTTTCCGACATTAGCCCTTTTTGGCCTTGGAACCGGCGTTTTAGTTGCTGTGACCGCACTCTTTTCTATCGTCATTTCGTATCTATTATTATTAGTCTTCGTGTTCTTTTCTTTATTCGCCCTGATTGATGTGCTAAATACAAAAAGCCGCTGTTTGATTATTAGCATTGGCGTTTCCTTGCTCGCCAATTTATTTGTTTTTGCCCTTCTCTATAGCCTCTTGCCTACCCCTCTTGGGCTACTTCTTTTGGGCTTATTTTTTCTCCCCGCAGACGGATTCTCTTTATATAATAAATATTTGCTAAAGCCCTCCAAGATAGATAGAATATAAGCACGAGGTGAACGGGATGATTGAATTTCTCAAACGATTTGGTTTAGGCATTCTATATGTCGTTTTGTCCCCCTTCTTCCTCTTGATCCTGGCCCTTTTTACCATCTATGGACTCGGATTATTTTTATTTATGGCCGTCAAGGCGTGCATCCTCTTTTTCACCGGGCGAAGCGTGTTTGACGATATGCCAGAAGACACCGAGGCCAAAAGACGCCTGGGACAACTCGTCGACGAGCCGCTCAATCGACCTTTCCGTAGCAAAAAAGCAGTCAAAACAGTAACTGCTGAGCCCATAGAAGAACCGAAAGAAATCGTGAAAGAAGAGCCTAAGGAAGAAAAAGTATCCTCAGAGCCCGAACCAAAAGCCGAAGTAGAGCCGACGCACGCACTGGCAAAACCGGAACTTCCGAAAAAAGACGGTGAAGTCAAATGATGCCCTTTTTAATCAAATTAACAGAAAATGACAAGCGTATCCTGATTGCCATTTGCATCGTGGTCTTTTTAGTCTTCATCCTGATTGGTTACTTAGGCCTTTTAATCGAACGCATCATGAAGCGCCAAGCCCGTGATTTGGATACTTCGATGCATGATATCGTTTCCACCAGTGTTGTCGATAATCCTCGTTATTTCCGTCGCATCGCTTTTAAGAAAAACGCACGGCTATTTTATAAGCAGTCGAGGCTCTCTTTTCTCCTCGTATTTGTCTCGGTCGCTTTCTTATATTTCTATCTCTTAAGCATCCGGAACTTTGATTTGACTTTCTTACTTGATTATCAGACAAAAGGCATCAATACCTTATTCTTTATTTTTGATTGGCCGAATACCCCACACGCTATTTTCTTTGGCATGAATCTTCCCAGCGGATGGCCACCGCTACTCAGCGCTCCTCACTTCATGATTGAGGCCTGGCCGAGTTATATCTTCATGCCTCTCTTCACAATTGGTATGGTATGGCTCTTCATCAACATTCAAGCACTAATCGCCCGGACGTTCCGGCTACTCAAAATGAGCAGTGATGTCTACAAAAAGAGCCTCGACACCGTGGTTCCCGGCGCTGATTTCAAACGAACAAAAGAGTAGAAGAAAACCTCGCTCAAACGAAGCGAGGTTTTTTAATGGCCGGAAAACTATTTTAGGAAGTGCGCGATCGCGGCGAGGCTCGAGCTCGAACTTGAGGATGAAGAACCAAAGGTCGATTGAAATAATTGATAGATATCAAAGACAACGAGCCCCATCAGCGCTAAGTCGATGAGTAGCAAAAAGATGAAAATCCGTTTCTGTTGGCGTTTTTGCCTGCGGAGTTCAATCTCTTCGAATTTTTCTGGTTCTTGGGATAATGACATAAGATCCTCCTAGTACTTGAGCGAGCCGGGCGTACGGGGATAAACCTGGACATCGCGGATGTTGCCCATACCCGTAATATACATCATGAAACGGTCGAAGCCAATGCCAAAGCCAGCATGTTTGCAGCCACCATAACGACGTAAGTCTAAATACCATTCCAAGCCTTCGGCATTGCCGATTTTATCCATTTTTTCTTTGAGTAGTTCGTAGCGTTCCTCACGTTGCGAACCGCCGACAAGTTCGCCGATTGCGGGAACGAGTAAATCGCAGGCCGCGACGGTCTTTCCATCATCGTTGAGGCGCATATAGAAAGACTTGATTTCCTTCGGATAGTCCGTGAGGAAAACCGGTCCTTTGATAATGGTTTCGGTAATATAGCGTTCGTGTTCGCTTTGTAAATCCATGCCCCAGACGATATTGTCGTTTTCAAATTTATGTCCGGCCGCTTTCGCTTTCAATAATTCTTGAATGGCTTCGGTATAGGGCATCCGTTTGAATGGGGAGGCAACGACGTGTTTCAGCCGTTCCGCAAGGGTGGTGTCGATCATCGTATTGAAGAAGTTCATTTCTTCAGGGCAATTCTCGTTGACATATTGGATGCAGAACTTAACACAGTCTTCGATTAAGTCCATATCATCTTGTAAATCGGCGAAAGCAATTTCTGGTTCGACCATCCAGAATTCACTGGCGTGGCGGATCGTGTTGCTGATTTCGGCGCGGAAAGTCGGACCAAAAGTATAAACGTCGCGGAAAGCGAGCGCCAACGCTTCAACGTGGAGTTGACCAGAAACGGTCAAGCACGCAGGTTTGCCAAAGAAAGCGTTCGGGTCTTTGCCACCGGTGATAACGGAGAAAACTTCGCCAGCGCCTTCGGCATCGTTGCCGGTAATGATCGGGGTGTGAACATAGACGAAACCTTGACCTTGAAAGAATTCATGAATCGCCATCGATAAAACGCTACGGACGCGGTAGACCGCGCTGAAAGTATTGGTTCGTGAACGTAAATGAGCAATATCGCGAAGGAATTCAAAACTATGTCGTTTCTTTTGTAACGGATAATCTTCGGCCACACCGCCTAATAGGACGATGCTCGTGACTTTGATTTCGAAGGGCTGTTTTGCTTCAGGAGTCAAAGAGAAAAGTCCGATTACTTCAATCGCGGAGCCGGTGGATAAACGTTTCATTTCCTCAAACGAAGAAATTGCGTTATTGTTATAAACCAATTGGGCATTTTTAAAGTACGTTCCATCGTTCAATTCAATGAATCCGATGGAGCCGTTGTCGCGATTCGTCCGGACCCAACCTTCGAGATGAACTTCCTTTAAGGAAGCCAACGCTTTGTGGTCCTGGCTAATGCAAAGTTCATAAAGTTCGCGGACAGTAATGTATTCGGCCATAAGAACAACTCCTTTTTATTAAACGCTTTCAGTGTTTTTATTATAGTCGTTTTAGCGACGCTTTGTCGATAAAATTGGGCTAAAACTCGTCGTAATGATCAATTTGCCAATTTGGGTCCACCGAAATATCGAGCGGGGCAAAAAGCTTTTTTTCGTACAAATACATCGCCAACTTGGCAATCATCGCGGCGTTATCGGTGCAGCACCACATCGGTGGGATGATAACGTCGATGCCGGTGCCCTGAAGTTTGCTAACGATTTGGGCACGAAGTAAACTGTTCGCGGAAACTCCCCCGGCCAAAACGACTTGCTTAACCTTGAATTCATCGACTGCATGCATGGTTTTATCGATGATCATGCCAATCGCGGTTTCTTGGAACGAACAGCAAAGGTCATCAATATTGATTTTTTCGCCACGCTGTTCGGTCGAATGGACTAAATTAATGACAGATGTTTTGAGACCGGAGTAGGAAAAGTTATAACTTTGATCATGTAACGGTCGGGGTAATTTGTAGGTCGGATGGCCTTTTTTTGATAAGGCGTCAATTGGGATTCCGCCTGGATATGGTAATCCAAGAACGCGGGCGACTTTGTCATAACATTCCCCAATTGCGTCATCACGCGTTTCGCCGATAATCTGGAAATGAAGGTGTTCTTTCATGATAACCAATTCGGTATTACCACCGCTGACGACGACGGCAAGGCAAGGGAAAATGAGTGGTTTCACAAATTCGTTTGCGTAAATATGGGCAGCTAAATGGTGAACCGGAATGAGTGGTTTATGATAGAGCATGGCCAATGTTTTAGCGACTTGGAGGCCAATGTGCAATGCACCGATAAGACCTGGACCTCTAGTCACAGCAAATGCATCGATTTCTTCAAGTTTTACATTTGCTTTTTCCAAAGCTTCTTTAAGAACTATCGAAATGTTCTCGGCGTGTAAACGGGAAGCGATTTCCGGCATGACACCGCCATATTTTTTGTGAACTTCGATTTGAGTCGAGACAATGTTGGATAGCAACTGGTTATCGCGGATGATGGCGATAGCTGTTTCATCGCAACTGCTTTCGATGGCTAAAATGGTTGTGCTCATAAACCCAGCCTCTTTTCCATATATACGGCATCATCGCCATTATCGTAATAGGCTTTTTTTACGAATTTGCCGGCAAAACCGACTTTTTCGTACAAAGCAATGGCGTTTTTGTTATGCGTCCGAACTTCCAAGGTTAGATTCTTGACGCCAGAAGCGACTAAACGCTTTTCGGCATCCGTAAGGAGTGCGGTTGCAATCCCTTTATGCCGAAGGCCTGTCAGCACGGCGATTTGATTGATACAGCCGCTATCGAATGTGATCCAAAAATCAACAAACCCGAGGACGATGTCGTTTTCGGTCGCAACATAAATATAGGCAAACGGATTGGAAGTAAGTTCATATAGAAATTGCGATTCGTTCCATGGAAGTAAAAAACTCACAGCCTCGATATCGAGGACTTGGGGCAAATCCGTTTTTTTCATTAGACGGATGATCATAACTTATTCCTTCAAATAAACAGGGGTTAAACCCAGTTTATCTTTCACGGGTGAAATATGTTGTTTGAGGCTGAACATTTCGGCAAGCGGGTTGACCTTGACTGCCTCTATGCCTAAATAATCGGTGTCACCGCTGATGACGTAATCTGGATGCGCCGCGATATATTGTTTGGCTTCGTTGTTGGTCATAATCGTATCTTTGACAACCACTGTCGCTCCTTGATAAACGCCGATGTAGGAGCGTTCGCTCCGGGCATTAATCAAAACAATCGTCGGTTTCTCGCCCACTTTAAGAGCCTGTAGAGAACTAACAGCATACAGTGGGATATCTAAAGCAAAAGCCATCACTTTGGCGACAGTAAGGGCAATGCGGACTCCTGTATAAGATCCTGGTCCATAAGAAACCATGACCGAAGAGATATCGCTCCGTTCGATGCGGTTGCGTTTTAATAGATTATCAAGTTCAGGAATCAGTAATTCGCTCTGTTTTTGCCAAGCTTCATACGAGATCTGGTCGATAATCTTGTCGTTATTTGCGATTCCGACAGCTAAATCACGGAAAGAACTATCCACTAATATAGTGATCATTGATATCGCTCCTTCATGTTTTTAAACATTTTCTCGAAAGCACTGTTCGTTGTTGAAACTTTAATTTCGCGTTCATCGCCACCCAGATTGTGAATGACAATATGGAGAGCGTTGGCAGGAATGAGAGTGTCGATATACTCGGGCCACTCAATTAAAGTAATGCCATTTCCTTCGATGAATTCTTCTAGCCCGAGGTCTTTATTTCCGCCTTCAAGACGGTAAGCATCAATATGGAATAAGGGTGTCTTGGCGTTAAAATAACACTTCATGATATTAAAAGTCGGGCTGATCACATGATCATGAATGCCAAGTCCGGTGGCAACGCCACTGGCAAAAGTTGTTTTTCCTGCACCTAAATCACCTGATAAAGTGATGACGCTTTGGACAGCTAAAAATGGCGCGACAAAACGCCCGAAACCGGTGGTTTCGCTTTGCGCATGAGTTTTGAAAGTGTAATCGAGCATAATATTTCCTCGTCGCGAAATATTATAGCATAGTGAGTAATAAGATTACTCATCTCAGCAATCTGATTTGTGTATAATAATGACATGAGGTTTCCCCATGCATGAATTGATTATTGTTGGCGGCGGTCCTATTGGTTTGTACGCCGCAATCTTAGCAAATAGAAATGGCCTTAGGGGGCTGCTTTTCGAAAGTGGCGCTGTTTTGGGTGGGCAATTGATGGAACTTTACCCTGAAAAAGAAATTGTCGACATTCCTGAAATACCAATGATCACTGCCGCTGACTACATCGATAGCCTTATTTCACAAGTGTGTAAAGAAGACGGAATTGTCGTTCACACGAAGGAAAAAGTCCTCGGTATCGCACCGAAGGCTGACGGCATAGAAGTCACGACATCAAAAAAAAAGTATCTGGCAAAAAGCGTCATTATTGCGACCGGACTAGGGGTTTATGTCCCGCGGAAAATGGGACTTCAAAATGAAGATCAATTTAAAAACATTTTGTACTCTCTGAAAAGCGTTAAGTTCCTTCAAGGAAAACATGTCGTCATTATGGGGGGCGGAGACTCTGCGCTGGACTGGGCAAAGATGAGCGCCCGAGTGAGCCCTCATGTAACGATTGTCCACCGCCGCACTGAGTTCCGTGGCGATTTCAATACAATTCAAGCAATTAAAACAATTACCATCAAAACCCCATTTATTCCAATAGGATTAACCTCTGAAGACAATGTTGTGAAAGCACTCGAGTTACAAAATGTAACGACGGGTGAACGCGAATGGCTTAAAGGAGATTTCTTTTTCGTCAATTATGGCCATATACCGATGGCAGATTTTTTTGGGCTTGAGCGCATGGGGATTGGCGCAAAAGTAAATGATCAAATGATGACCTCGTTACCTGACGTTTTTGCTATCGGGGATATCGCCGGATATCAAGGAAAATTAAAACGACTGGCGCCCGGATTATCCGAAGCCAAAATAGCGATTGCAGAAGTCTTGAAAAGGGTTTAATAAAAATTATTCGACTATTTTTTCAAAAGCGTCAAAATATTGAATCACGACATTGGCTTGAAAAGGGAAATCTTTCTTTCGCATTTTATCGGTGATGATGCTCACTGTTTTTTGGATGACAGCATCCAAATCGTCGCTATACATGAGTTGGGTTTTATGTTTTTCATATT
>Ga0209429_10000962_pt1 | contig 18535 bp, 17 predicted proteins | sample BarGraNGADG00212_3_FD_184493 | JGI IMG/M metagenome (GOLD analysis project Ga0209429, IMG submission 184493) | Arctic peat soil microbial communities from Barrow, Alaska - Barrow Graham LP Ref core NGADG0004-212 (SPAdes) (version 2) | ecosystem: Environmental > Terrestrial > Soil > Wetlands >...
TTAATAGATTTATCCATCAATCTCAACTCCTTTTACTTTTGGTATAATTTCGCTTCCGTGCGGCATAACTAAAAATTCAGCTTCACTGCCTTTTTCTTTCAAGGCAATTTGGATTGCTTCATCTGTCCTAGCTTTAGGATGCGGTGCCAGTTAATGCTCCAGAACCTCCTTCTTTTTGTTCTCTGTTTCAACAGAATCATGGGTAAAAGGCAAATTTTCTTCCACCCCCTTTTCGCCTCTGATTCATTCCAATTGTATGCTAGTAATCCCTTTATAAATGTCAAGGTTTCCGAAAGGTGTGCTTCTGTTGGCTTTCTAAAGCCATTCTGCTTTAATTTGTATCCCTGATGCATCCTTCGGTAGTTGTAAGAATCCATAACGTTATCCAGATCAATTTGCAACGCTCCACTACGCTCATATCGCTTCTTTCTAAAGGCAACAGCGCATCGACTCATCTAACATGGAGGTGAAATGTCTCCGTCAGCTCATGAGAACACGGACGTGAAGGGTGACAGAAGAGCGCTGGTCCTTTGGGAGAGAACAGAGCAGCCGGAACGAAGCTCACGATGCGAGAACATGCCCTTTTTCAGCAATCTCGTTTGCCTTGTGGTGTGTTTGTACGTCTTGCCACATTTTCTCTCGCCTGGCCATTGTCACGGCATAGTGCAGGGGCTATCTGCACGTTTCAAATATACGATGGAATGTGAGACAGATTTCTACTGTCCATAGATGCCCCCGAGGATGTTTGTCCAATGCGAGGGATGTTTCTGGAGTCGTCTTGGTTTCGAACATGGAGGCAGGAACAAGATACTCTCCGTTGTTTCATTCGTGTCGGGGGCGAGTCAAGCAGGTTCTTTAAATCTGAAGTCACGCTCGCACGCTAAGTCGCACCACAAGAAATACCAAGGACTACCTCCAAGACCAGCTTGAGTAGTAGCGTTATAGATGGATCGCAGGACCGCCTGTTCGCCCCTATCTCCACCACTCACATCAATACTGTCTTTCCAGTCAAACCTTTGACCACTGCTGACTGCCCCTTGCCGCCTCCGATCGCCTTTCAGATTCGTCAGCCTCGAAGCAAGGAACTGCGATCTGAGCTATCTCAGTTGTGTCAATACCGCCCATGATGCACGTGACTTCTCCAACCATCGGGCTCGAAACGCGCTAGTCAATGGACCAACAGACAGTCTTGAAGAGTACCCTATGTCTATGGCCTCCACCAGATACTCTCAGACGGCTCTAGGACTGACTTTGGAGCATGTGTTCTTGTGCGAACTCTTATTGGCAACTGCCAGCACTCTCGTCTGTTGCCTGCGCCTCCCTTTGTCGCACGGGTCGCGACGGATGTCTTCCGTCCACCCCAGCGATCTCTGCACTCCTATGAAGCAACTCCCCCGGATTACTCCGGGGGAGGGGAAGGGTTGTCAAGGGAACGAGTGACGCAAGAGCTCAGGGTGTCTCTACAGACGTGACAGTATCTTCTTTGCGAGAGGAATCTTCTGCGAGCTCATGCTCAACTCATCAACACCCAGTCCGACAATGGTTGGAATTGCCTCGGGGTCTCCCGCGAGTTCTCCACAGACACCAGTCCACTTGCCTTTCTTGTGAGACGCGTCCACCATCATCTTGATAAGACCGAGAACTGCTGAGTTCAGCGGCTGGTACAGATATGAAAGCTTCTCGTTCGTTCTGTCAGCAGCAAAGGTGTACTGCGTCAGGTCATTTGTGCCGATGCTGAAGAAATCGACGTAGTCTGCCAGTTCTTCTGCATTGAGAGCCGCTGATGGAATTTCGACCATGATCCCGACCTCGACGTTCTTGTCAAAGTCTACTCTTCCCGCGCCCAGTTCCTTCCTCACCTCTTCCAATACTGCATTTGCTTCGAGTATCTCTTCTTTCACCGCAATCATTGGGTACATAATGCGGGCTTTTCCGTACGCACTGGCCCTCAGAATCGCTCTCAGTTGAGTTCTGAACAGGTCTCTGTTTCTGAGGCACAATCGTATTGCACGCACGCCGAGAGAAGGGTTCAGCTCCTTCGCAATGTTCAAGTAGGGAACCTCTTTGTCCCCCCCGATATCAAGCGTTCGGAGTATCACAGGTCTACCGTTGAACCTCTCAAGCACGACTCTGTATGCCTCGAACTGTTCATCTTCTGTTGGAGGAGAGTCTCGGTCGAGGAACAGAAACTCGGTTCTGTAGAGACCGACCCCGTCTGCTCCCATCTTCAGAGCCGTATCTACGTCTTTCGGGGAGCCAGTATTCGCAGCAACCTCAACCGTCTTTCCGTTTCTCGTGGCGCCAGGAAGCTTCGCCCTTTCTCTGAGTTCAGTGGCATCTTCTTCGAGTTGCTCTCTTCTTGTTGCGTAGGTCTGTCTCGTTTCCCGTGATGGCTCGACGACTGCTAGTCCCTCGCGTCCGTCAATGATCAGCTCCTCTTTATCTTGAATCTCTCGGAGCACATCCTTCACGCCTACAATTGCCGGGATTCCCAAAGCTTCAGCAAGGATTGCAGTGTGAGAAGTGACTCCTCCTTTCTCGGTCACGAATCCCAGGACATTGGCCTTATCGAAGTGTGCCGTATCTGAGGGAGTCAGGTCGTTCGCTACAATTATCCCAGGCTCCATCAGATGAGCGGGACTCGTTCTTGGCTTGTTCAGAATCGTCCTTACGAGCCTGTCCGAAACATCGCGTACATCTTCCGCCCTCTCCCTGAGGTATCCATCTTCAAGCTGCTCCATCTGCTCTGCGCTTTTCTCAAAGGATCTCTCTACCGAATATGCAACGCTCTAACCTTCCCTAAGCATTGAGCCAATTTCGTCCAGCAGAGTTGGATCCTCAAGGAAGAGAATATGGGCCTCAAAGATCTCTGCTTCCTTTGGATTAGTTGCCCTTGTGCGCTCGTAGGTCTGTCGGATGTCCGCTTTTGTCCTGTCTATTGCATCTCTCAGAACTTGCAGCTTGCACTTACAAGGGATCTCGTCTTTCGCTTCCTCGATTTCCGGTCTGGTATTCTCGAATACTCTTGCAGGACCTATCACTATGCCTTCCGAGACTCCAATTCCCTTGAGTTCCTTCATTCCTCATCACCAAACCTGTTCGCGACAAGTTCAGAGAACGCCTTCATTGCTTCTTGCTCATCTTCTCCTTCAATTTCAACCGAAATCCTCATGCCTCTTTCTACGCCCAGCGACAGAACGCCAAGAATGCTCTTTGCAGAGACGCTCTTTCCATCTCTTCTCACAAGGATCTTCGACTTGAACTTGTTCCCCACCTGCACACACACTGCGGCAGGTCGCGCGTGTAAACCAACTCTGTTCTCGACGACAAAGTCTCTTTGCTGCATTACAGCCTCACTTTTCTAGGATGGACTCTGCAAACTGCTTCAAGACATGTTTCCTCAAATGCTCTTCCTCACTGTCGATGCCGCTGTCCCTGATGTCGCCCAGAGACTCCTCACGCGCAGGACTCTTGGCGAGTCTTGACAGAACGTTGAGGTTCGCCAACGACGGTCTTCCGCGCGTGCGATCGCCGAAAAACGCTGGTGCTGGGTCTTCGTTGTGGCATGATCAGAGTTGCCGGAAGGCTGCTTCAATGAGGGTCACTCCTTCTCTCCGAACTTGTTATTGACAAGCTCTTCGAAAGCTTTCATCGCCTCTCTCTCATCACTTCCCTCGATCTCCACAGTGACCACTGCTCCTTTCTCGACTGCAAGCCCAAGAAGATCAAATGCGTTCTTCGCAGAAGCTCTCTTACTGTCTTTCTCAACAATGATATCTGACTTGAACATCCTTGCCGTTTGTACGAGCACTGCAGCAGGGCGTGCATGCAGACCGACCTTGTTCTTTATAATGAACGACTTTCCTATCATGCGTTTCCTACCCCACGGGGAAATCCGTCATTTATAGTAGGCCTTGTGCCTCTCCCAGGAATCTGCTTCAGAACCAAGTCTGCTACCGCAGTTCCGCAACGACGGTGAACAGCACGTTCACCTCCGGGTTGTCCTGCTCGCTGGATCTTGCGCAAGAACGCTGGATCCGAGACTGAGGCAAGCCCCTAGTCGAACTTCACGACGATCCCGTAGTTCCTTGGGTTCAGCGATTCCTCAAAAGCTTCCTGAACCCTACTAAATGTATTAGACGGGTTTGAGACCTGCGAGTCAATCAGACTTTTGTTCTGAGAGGGGATGGAATCGTGGTATTTCCTTAACTGGTTGCGGGATTCTCCTGGAGCAGTCGTCTCGTTTCCTGTTTAGAACGGCTCTGCAGCAGCGCATTTGCTGTCCTGGGGTCTTCCAGCAGCTGCAGCATCCTGTAGAGCTCTTTCTGGTCGGTCTCCCTTCCGGTCAGCGCAGGCATGAGGACAATGCTCACGTCCAGGGATCTGTCCGGGTTTCCCATCTCACAGAATGTCACTGGACGTTTCAGTGTCGCTACTGCAATACCTTTTCGTATGGTGAACTCCGGGTTCGTGTGCGGTATTGCAAACGGAACGTTGGTGTTGATGCCGGTAGGGAATTCCTTCTCCCTGGCAAGGATGCTCTCGACCAGGTCCCTGCGCGCAAACCCGTGCTTCACGAGCGCTCTTCCAAGCAGCTCGATGACCTCTTCCGAGGAGCCGGCTTCGACCTGCAGCAGGATCAGATCGTCGTTGAGCGAGTCCTTGCTCGTGTTGCCGAGTGACTTCTTCCTGTCGATCCTCAGCATGGCCTTGATCAGCTTCTTGTCTTCCGCGGTCAGGAACGGCGAGACAATGACGTAGGGGATCTCTATGTTTGGCAGCGGTGTCGTCGAGATGATGAAGTCGACTTCTTTCTGGATCTCCTTCCCGCCGTTGAGTCCTTCCAAAGACTCGCCCTGAACTACTTCAGCCTCCGGGATTTCACTGGCCAACTTGTAGCGAAGCAGTTTCGAGGTTATGACGCCCATGGGGCAGATGACCGCGACTTTCTTCTTGCTCGGCTGGTTCAGCTTCTCCAGGAAGACGGCGAAGTATATCGCAATGTACCCTATCTCCTCATCGGGGATCGTAAGATGGAAACTGCGTTCGAGCGCCTTTGACGCCCTCTCAGCGATGCTGTACGGGACGGGATATTCCTTCTTGACCAGCAGCAGGGAGGGGTTCTCGGCCTTGGCTCCTATGCGTATCTCGGCAATGGCAGTCTCCAGGTGGTGAGCCAGCATCAGTATGAATTCGTTCTCCGCATTCATCGGCAGTCCGACCAGTTCGCTTGCCAACGACACGATCTCCTCCGCCACCGCCTTGAAAGCTGGGGAAGCCTCAAATGGTTCCAGTTCCTGGGTCTTTGCGCTGATGAACCTCAGGGCCAGGTAGGCGATCTCTCCGTCTGCGAAACTCAGTTGAAATTCGTCTTCCAGCTTCCTGATGTTGTTCTTCAGGGTAAGCGTTGTCGGGTTCAACAGGATGTCCAGGATCTTCTTCTGGTCGAAACTCACCTTGAAGGAAGCCTTGATGCGGCGAATGGACACTGCGACGGTGATCGCGATGAGCAGGACGTCCTCGTCGGTGAACCTCTTGCCGATTTCCGCCTGGACGCCATCGATCAGGCTCTTGATCGCGTCGAGACTCGTGTCCTTGACGATCCCGAGCAGGTTGGGTCTTGTTCGTCCCTGTGCAAACTCCGAGGCCACCGTCGGAAACCCGAATCCGAGGAAGTTCTTGATGGATTCTACGATGGCGTCCCTGACGTTCTCCTCGTTCGCTTCGATGGAGTAGCCACACCCGGACTTGCTACGGAGCTTGATGCCTTCCTCGGAGAACCACTCCTTGACCTCATGGATGTAGTCCACGGCCGTGGGTCTCGAGACGCCGAGGATCTCGCACAGGTCCTCGATCGTCGGGATTCTGGCGCTCGAGAGGAGGATTTCTGCGGTGTACCAGATCTTGCTCTTTCTGTCGAACACCTCCGTCGCCAGGAAGATGACCTTGTCCTTGCACTTCGCGATCTTGCCTGGAGCACCGGTAATCTGCAGACCAGAGTTCGGTTTGGTCACAAGGATCAGACCATTCGCCCTCAGGAACTCCTCTATGCGAGGAACGTCCTTTCTCAGTGTGTTGATGTTGACATGGATGTCGTTGCACAACTGGCTTGCAGGAACGGGGTATCGTCGCTCGAGGAGGTAGAATACGATCTGCAGATGTCGTCCCTTTAGTTCGCTCATGATACCGGCATTATAGTGCATTTGGTCTATTCACATTGTGTCCACCCCAATTCCGTACGATGAAGGGGATACTCATACGACGAGGAAGGAGATACTATTGAGAGGCGTATGGGTGAGAGGAATGGGTAGATCGTACGTACATTGAAGCAATGAGAGATCCTCATGAGCTTGTACGAAAGATGGATCGCCCTTCCAAAGTTTGTGGTGGATCAGAAGTGGAAGGAGGTTCTTCCAGCTTGGGTTGTGGACGAAATGAAACGCGTATGGAAGGGCAACCCATTGCAAACTCTCCTCATACGGGGAGGTTTCGTATGACAGATTATATCGGCATTGATGGTTCAAAGCAATCGTTGGAGCTATGGGATGGAACACACGAGGAGGAAGTTCCAAACGAGCGGGGGTTGGCAACCCTGAAGAAGCTGCTCAAGAAGAGGTATGGTACCAACTGGAACAAGGGAGGGTTCATCTATGAACCAACAGGGCCCTATTCAAATGAGCTGCGTGAATTTGCTGCAGAGCATGAGGTCCAGGTCTATGAAGTGAATCCAAAGAAGAGTGCGAACTTCGCAAAAGTACTGGGGAACAGGTCGAAAACAGATGCCATTGATGCGAAGATGCTCTACAGTTTCCATCTCCTCCTAAAAGAAAGTGAGTTCTCTATCCCTGAGATGGATGAGAGAGCGGAACAGCTCGGAGCGTACCTCGGGAGTTATGAGATGATTCAGAAGACAAGAACCATGCTTGCCAACCACGTGCATTCTCTGGAGGAGAAAAGCGGGGTGACGAGGAAGCTCAAAGAATCACTGGAGAAAGAACTCAAATATCTTGATGCAATAGAGGAACAGCTCGAGAAAGAAATGGAGGCAGTTGCAGAGGATCATGAGGAGACACGAGAAGACCTCCACAATCTTCTTTCTGTGAATGGGATAGGGGTCATCTCTGCCATGAGTCTCCTGTATCTCTTCAGAACGTATCCTGGTGCAAATCGAAATGAGATCACAGCACTTGCGGGACTGGACCCAGGACGAAGACAATCAGGGTCTTCCTTGAATGGAGGAAGGAAAATCAGCAGGGCAGGAGATCCAATGCTCAGGAAGGTTCTGTACCTAGCTTGCATGAACTGTATCCAACACAATGAGTGCATACGAACGTTCTACAAGCATCTCGTGAGCGATCACCACAAAAAGCCTAACGTCGCCTTGGTCGCTTGCATGAGAAAACTTCTTCTCATCGCTCATCACCTCTATGTGACAAAATCCAAGTACCGGACTCTTGAACATGATGCCAATCCATGCTTATCCTCTTGACAAGGATCGTAGTATCTCTGGTGAGTTCACACGCTCTCTGCAGGTTATTTATCGGATAAAGTCTTTGAAGGCAAAAGGAAAATCCCTATTATTATAGGGACCGTGTTCTATGCAACGAATTGGGTATTACTTCTAATTGTTGCTATTTCTCAGCAACACCTCTTATTATTGAAGTTATTGCTTTTTACCCTTGCCATTACTAATAGTATGACAATTGTACCAATCTGGGGACTTGTGGCAGATTTATCTCCCAAAAACATTTATGGTACAGTTTTTGGCATTTTTAATATGTTTCCCTTTATTGGGAGCACTGTCTTTCAAGGGATTATGGGCAGCATTCTTGATACGTCTAAACCCGTAATTGAAAGTAGTATTGAAATATTTCCTCTTAGGGGGTATTTATGGGCTTTTTCATTTTGTCTGATTGCAGCTTCATTTGCAACATTTCTTACAATATTCATTAAAGAGCCTACTTTCTTAGACAAGGTCAAATAATGTACTATAACTTTCTGAAAAATGTTCACAAGAAAAGAATATGCCAAAGGATATTATCGGCAGATTAGAATCTTCTTGGATTAAATTCCTTAATCCATAGAATACGGAAGATAGTACACACAATTACTTACCTATTGCCTCACGAGTAAACCTACTCGAACGAGGAATCGTTGCCTCACATCAGAAGCTCCTCGAAACCGGATGAAGTTGCCAGTCCAGACCTTTCCTCGGAATGATGTGGGGCTGGTCTTGGTTCCTGGTGAGGACGAGGTCCCGCAGGAGCCGTTCATCTGCAAGGATCGTATCATGAAGAGCGACAGGGTCAAGGTGCCGCTCCTGAGCCCTGGAGCACCTCCTTTGCTTCCTCCGTGATGCAGGGGGAGGCCAGAACACGCTCATACGGGGAGCAGGGTGTGTCATATGAGCGGGCAACTTTGGCTCCCTGTCGTGTCCCCCCGGTGAGCTGCATCACCGGCAGGAAGAAGTTGGTGAACAGGCGGAGTGACTGATAGATCTTATTCATGAGCAGGACTTCGTCCTCGGTGTCATACCGGAGATACCAGACCGTCCTGCGGACGATGCTCCAGTTCTTCTGCTCCACTGGTCAGTTGTCATTCTTCCGGTACGGGCGAGACCGTGCCTTGGTGATGTGTTCCTGATGACAGTAACGGATCAGGTGGTTGTTCATGAACTCGCTCCCGTTGTCCGAATGGATGCCCAGGAGGGGGAACGGGACGTCACCGCGTATGCTGCTCAATACAGCGAAGACCTGCTCCTGGCTCTTGTTCCGCACGGCCCTGGTCTCGGTCCACCCCGTGACGACGTCGGTGACGTCCAGGGTGCAGGCATACTTTCCTCCGGCTACACAGCCTTCATGGGTCACCAAGTCCACGGCGACGAACCCCGGCCGGGGAGGGTCCCACTCCGCAGCAGTCTGGACAGGGACCTGCCGCAGGAGGAGCATGCCGGGACGAGGGTGCGGATGTTCCCAGGGTTCCTCCTTCGTGCGTACGTCCTGGAGCAGCCTCAGTAGTCCAGCGGGGATGCTGGCACAGCCACAACTGCCCCATGGCCTCAACCACTCGCGACAAGGGGGAGCTTAGTCACAACCAATTGCAACATAAGCTCTTCCCTCAACTCTACCAGAAAAGTAACTAGTCTGAACCCAATCTATTCAAGTGAATATTTTGATAACACTTCTGCTACCGTTGCTCCCTTATGAACAATATCTATTAGTGCATGCACGATATTATGTACTTCTGGCCGACCCCATATATTCCTCCCCATACATGGTCCCCTAGCTCCTGCATCAATTGTATCTTTTACTATTTGCAAAATTCCCTTAATACCAGGTACTTTTGGTCCTCCCAATATTATAAAAGGAACTTTTATTCTCTCCATCAACAAAGCAAATGAATCCTTGTCCCCTGTGTACGGAGCTTTTATAATGTCTGCCCCCAATTCCAAAGCAATTCTGCAGGCATCTGCAATCATTTTAGGGTCTCTTTCCTGCTCTTTAGGGATTCCATTACCCATTACCATAGGTTCGATCATGATTGGCATATCATATTTATCACCTTCTTTTACAAGTGCACTAATAATTTTTACATGCTCTAACTCTAATTCAGAAGAGAGACCCATTGGTAATAATGTTTTAACAGCATCACAACCATATTTTACAGCCTGCTCTACCGTGGCATTCTGAAAACAACCAATTATTTCCTCAGACTTTCCAGGGATGCTCCATGCCTGTCTATAATCTGCAACTAAAACACGAGCAGGAGGATTTTTAACATTTTCAAATAAATAATTAGTCTGCTTTGTCATTCCAATTTGCATTAAAGTTCCATCAATTCCATCTTTGATGAGGCTCTCTACCAACTTAACTTGATCCTCCAATCCCTCCACCATTCCACGAGACATTCCATGATCCATAGGTAAATAAACCGCCTTCCCATCCTCACCAAATAATCTCTTCATTCTCATCTCTCTAATTCCCATAAAAAAACCTCCCATGTTTCAATTTTTTTATATTTCAATTTCAAAGTTTAATTCACTTTAAAAAGTCTTTGACCCATTCTATTCCCAACTCATATAGACATGCTAGTGTTGGAATACCTTTTTCATTCCATCCCATCATGTTGTAGTAAAGTTCCCTAGCCTCAAGAAATGTCGTTTTATCGTACACTACGTCTTTTGCAGGGCCTTTTGTAAAAGATTCAAATATTCTTTCAGGTAGCTTGTCGTCTAAAGAGGTAAACCCTTCTCTTGTATTAAAACATCTTGCTAATGTCGACGCACGGTGTCCTGTTTTGAGTGTTTCCCAAGTAGTATAGTTCCAACCAGTAGTAAATCTCATCAAAGTTTCTATATCAATGTAACTCCACGGCACAAATTTGCAGAGCACTGCACAGTCGACAAAAGTATATAGACCTACCACATAATAAACGAGCCTAACCTTTCGTCCACTAAGTTCTTTGGCAGGTATAGCATCAAGAAAACCGAGTGATTTCACATTTTTGACATCAAAGTCAGAAGAACCTTCATACATTGTATCATGAAGGTTATGACAATGATCTGCCCCTGTGGGGGAAACTGCATAGCCAATACCTAAACCAGCCTTAATCTTTGGCTCATGCATCGGTATTTCTTGGCCTTTGACATGCATTGCATATTTGGATGATTCAGGCCCAATTATATTGGAAGCTCTTTCTACCCCTTCGGCTAAGATCCTTCCTATACCTTTCTTCTCTGCAATAAGAGGGATAATATCTAACAATGCGGCTGCATTTCCAAACTCTATTTCTACTCCCCCCCTCTGTTCTTCTGTTAGAAGTCTATTCTCGAAGCACTCCATTGCAAAAGCTATGGTAACACCAGTTGATATTGTATCTAGACCGTAAGCATCGCATAGCTCATTTGCTTTGGCTATTGCTCCAATATCACTTATGCCACAAAGGGAGCCAAACGATGCAAGAGTCTCGTATTCTGGCCCGCCATATCTAGCATCGACGCTATAGGAATCTTCTGTCTTTACAACTCTTTTACATCTTACTGGGCATGCATAACAAGCTTCGTTGCGAACAGTCATCCTTTTAAGTGCTTCACCTGAAATCTTATCTGCTTCTTCAAAATAGCCTTCTCTAAAATTAAAGCTTGGCAGCCCCCCTAGCAGATTCAGGGATGATAATACACCAGCGGTTCCATAATTTGTGTATCTAGTTGTAAGTCCTCTTATCTCGGGGAGTTTCTCCTGTAAGTATTTGATTAGCCCTTTTTTATCATAGATTTCCACGGTTCCTGTTCCCTTTACTGCAATTGCTCTAAGATATTTTGAGCCCATAACTGCGCCCATTCCTGTCCTTCCAGAAAAATCACGTAAGCCGTATGCAATACATGCATATCTGACAAGATTAGTCCCAGCAATACCTATTTGAGCAATTTGTACAGTATCGTCTTTAAGCTCATCCCAAATGGCATCTTCTGCCTCTGCCGTTTTCAGTTCCCATAAATTACTTGCATCCTTTATTTCTACGCTTTCATCTTTGATAGAAATATAGCAAGGCCGAGGAGATTTCCCTTCAATAATAATAGCATCATAGCCAGCTTTTTTTAGCTCGGTTCCCCAGAAACCACCCCCTTCTGAGGAACCAAAACCATTAGTTAATGGAGATTTCGCACCTACACTGCTCCTACTTGAACCATATATTGGCGTTCCAGTAAGGACTCCTGTTGCAAATATCAACTTGTTGTCAGGCCCCAAAGGATCTATTCCTTTGGGCAACTCCCTTAGCAAATAGTAAGCAATGACGCCCCATCCGCCCAAATAGGTCCTATAGAAATTTTCATCCTGATGCTCTATGGTTACTTTATTTTTTGTCAAATCTATTCTCAGTATTTTACCAGTATACCCAAAATGATTACCACTCATTGGCATGAAGTGCTCCTTATTGATTAGACTCTATTTTTAGCTTTACTCGTTGCAAATCCCCACTCTTTATTCATAAAAGGCAAAAAAGCTAATTCTTTTAAGAGCAATAAACAAGTAGCTTTTGCTTACATCATTCAGATATAATAAGTGATGCACGATAGCTTCCTAATGTTGCTGCTTTCTCAAAAGCTTCTTGAATATCCTCAAGCCTAAATTTAGCTTCTATCAATGGCTTAACGTTTAGTTGTCTGTTACTCAGTAATTCGGAAGCTACCTAGAAATCTTCGAGTCTTGCTCCCTCAGTACCTATTATTTCCTATAGGTTATAGTGCACACTGTTAGGGTCAAGATCCGACTTTGGAGAGGGGTAGCCAATAATACCAACGCCTAGTGAAGTAACTATATAGATCTTGCCACAATATGCATGATACTATAACCTCCCCCAAATAGTCCTCGCTACAAACCCACCCATGCCCCCATTAAAAGTGCTTGGGCAAGCGTAATTTGTGTCATCGTTTTCCCCCTTCCTTAATTTCATTAAAGGTTTGTCTCCGTAACTGAATTTAAATCAGGAAAGTATTTTTCTAAGATATATGAGCGGCTTAATTTTTTTTGTCCAGGCATTGTTTGAAAATATATTTCCACATTCTTCCAATCTTTTTCAAGATCCAAGAGCATCCTAGCGTCATTCTCATCCATAGCAATAGTTGCTGTGACCTTTTTGATGTCTTTACCCCTCTTACCTATGCTACCGATATTTAATTCTTTAATTGGAAGTCCTCCTTCAATAACTTCTTTAGCCATAGAAATGGTCTTAAAAAGTATAAAAATTCTATCTTGCTCTTGCCCAAATCTATTCTTTCGCCATTCTTCAGAAGCTGTTTCAACGTCCATCACTTTTACTCTAATTCCTGGAGGAGCAGCCATGGTATAAACATTCTGCATCATTTTATCAGCAGCAAGAACATTATCTATTATAAGTATTGTGGTAGGCTTAATGCGTGGTGCCCATTCTACCATTATTTCGCCATGAATCAATCGATCATCAACTCTAGCAAATACTATACTTCCCATTTTATTTTATTTCCCCTTCCTTTGTGAGTTTCAAAGAAGAGATATCTAATTCTTTAATTCCTTCTATACCAGCTTTGCAAGCTTCTTCAGTTAATTTATTAATATCACAATTTTCTCTAGATTCTCTAGACATTAATAACTGAATTAACATAGGCATATTTACCCCTGTCAGACACTTTACATCATAATTCTTTAAAAGAGAGAGTGTAATATTGAATGGACTGGCACCGAATAAATCTACAAAGACAATAGTCTCATTACCTTCTCTTTTATTACGTTCTAGGATCTTTTCCAACTTGGCTTTTAACACTTCAATATTATCGTCTTGTTTAATCCCTATTGTAAAAACATTCTTTTGCTTACCCAAGATAAACTCAACACTCTTTAGCAATGCTCTTCCAAAATCTCCATGAGTAACAATGACAATACTCACAAGCCCGCCCTCCTTCATGTTTGCTCTTATTTTCATCTTTGACATTTTTTAGATTCATTCTCTTTTGAATATATGTCAGTATCCATTTGCAAATTTGTTAATTCTTTCCTATTAAATTTAAAATGTAATCAAGTATCACAGCACACCTATTATTCCAAATACAAAGAGGATAACAACCATCCCTAAAAGAGCTTTTTGTATCGCAAAGCCTTTCTTCTGAAAGTATAAATACACCAGCATTACGGCCAAAAGTGACAATATGCCAGGTAATATCTTGTCTAACAAAGGCTGTAATTCGAACAGTTTACCAGAAATCGTCCATTTCAAAGGTGTAGATACTAAAACATATGAACTTGTTAAAAAGCCCATTACCATAATTCCTAAAATTGAGAAACCTGTAATTACAGCTTTTAATTGTGCTCCACCAAGCAAGGCAGCCATTGCCTGTCCGCCCAATTTATAGCCCAATCTGACAAGATAAAAAGAATATGTCAGAACTATAGCTGGGTATACAATTAATGGAAAGAAAAATCCCATTGCACTACCTACCTCCGCCCAAGGAATCGCAAGTGCTATTATCAAATAGCGAAGTGTGACGACGTTTAGAGAATCACCAATGCCGGCCAGTGGTCCCATTAGCCCTGTTTTCATACTAGTAATAATTCCTGGATCAGAAGCTTCTTCCCCTTTGGCTAATGCTCTAGCTCTTTGCTCTTCCAAATAAACAGTAATTCCCAAAATTGATCCACCAAATGAATGTTCGGTAATGAAGAATGTTAGATGCCTCTTATATGCTTCTCTTAATTCATCTGAATTATTTTTATATAACTTTCTTAAGACGGGGATTACGCTCCACAGGAATGCGCCGCCCGACTGTCTTTCATAAGATTTTCCAAGTTCTGTGCTGAACATCCATCTAAACCATACATTTCGTATGTCTTTTCCTGTAAGTGCTATATCATTATCATTTGTTGTTTCTGATTTTTTCGAAATATCTCTTTCTTTCCTATTATCACCTTCAACGCCCGGACTTGCATTACCCTCCTCCACGACATTTCTGTAACGTAGAGTAACATATAAGTATGCTACAATTGTGACAATTATCGCATAAACTAATACATTTACGTTAAGTGGTTTTAGCATTACAACAACAAAATACGAAAGTATATAAAATGCTAATAGTGCTAAGTTCCCTTTAGTAATCATCATTAGTAGTACCGCAATACCTAAAGCGGGTAAGGCCGCTCCCGTAATAGTTAGAGCATGAAGTACACTTTGTGGTAAGAGTGCCAAGAGAGAACTTATTAAAGGTGTTCCATAATAATCCACCAGGAAAATAGGTATGGCAAAGACAAACATATCTAAAATACCAGGTAAAATTAGAGCAGAATAAGTTATACCTCTATCATCCAGTTTTTCTGCAAACCTATCAGCCAAATGGATTGTAAATGAATTGACAAGAAATTTGAGACTTATCAAATACGTTCCCAAAAGTCCCATTGGAATGGCAATGGCAAGGGCTTGCGCTGGAGATAATCGACCAGCAAGTGCAATTGGAACAGCTACGGCTGTTGCTATTGTAGGTGCTGTTGGCATAATAGATCCCGGTGCAGCTACACCCATATAAACCAGTTGAAGACCTGCGCTTATCATCATCGCCTCAGGAACATTTCTCATAATAACACCTATCACAAAACCTATCATTAGTGGCGACACGTAAAAGAGAGCCCCAACACTTAAGTGAACCCAAACTGACATAGCTATTCCTGCCGCCACAGCTATCAAAATGCACTGTAAAACCGTTGGATTACCCATTCTAGTAAAACCCCCTCCCTTTTAGATTTTTATTTACGTAACATTCCCTAAATATCATATCCTACTATTTCCTACCTAAGTTTTTATAAAAGCATTTTTACCTCCTAACTAATTTTAAAAATCTTTTAGATCATTTATTATTTTCTGAGTATTAACAAGCTCGGCATTTATAACAAGATCTAAATTTCCTTTCTCTAAGAAATCGCTAATAGCGCCTGCCAATAAGTAAGGAGAGTTGGATCTTGAATCAACGCTCCTGCCAGCAAGATGTGGCGTTAATGTTACATTATCACACTTTATTAAAATATGGTCAGGAGCAAGTGGTTCTGACCAAAAAACGTCAAGGGCTGCTCCTGCTATACGCCCTTCCGTAAGAGCTCTACAAAAAGCTTTTTCATCCAACAGTCCAGCTCTTGCAGCATTAATCAAATAAGCAGTTGGTTTCATTAATGAAATTAAACGTTCATCTATCATATTTTGCGTACTATGAGTAAGACGTGCGTGAATGGTTATTACATCAGATTCTTTAAAGAGTTTTTCCAAACTCACCATTTCAACCTTAACCCCAATGTTGGAGAGAGTTTCCTCAGAAACATACGGATCATAGGCTAAAATTGAAACTTCAAAACCTCCAAGTTTTTTTGCAACTAATTTGCCAATATGACCAAGGCCAATTATTCCTATCTTTTTACCTTTTATAGTTGAAATCGTTTTGCTGTTACTAAAATCTTTTCTCCAGAGGCCTTTTTTCAAAGCTTCATGGCCTCTTGCAATATTACGAGTTTCAGTCAGTATTAAGCCAATTGTAAATTCAGCTACCTCTTCAGCATTCCTTATTACATGAATAACGGGTATACCCTTCTTTGTAGCGCTTTCTATATCGACATTCTCCGTACCCCCTCTACAAATCCCAATTAATTTCAATTTGTTGGCTTTTCTTATTATTTCAGCTAGGATAGGGGCAAAGTGAACTAATAAAACATCAGTATCTTCTATTTCCTGACATAATTCTGGTGGGAAGGGGTCACTTTCAGGACCATTTTTCTCTATATTAAGAATTCGTTGCGAAAATTCTTCGCTTGTTTTCGTGTTCCAATTTAGTTTAACAACGTGCTTGCTATGAAAAGGCAACAACTTAACAGCATCTGCCATCGTATCAGGACTTACAACCATATCACCAATTACAAGAATTTTCATATTTTATACCTCACCTCCAATGTTTACTGCCAGAATTTCTTTATCAACAATCTCTCTTCCAAAATCTCCATGTGTAACAATCAAAACAACCTTGGTCTTCATAATTCTCCTTCTCTATTTCGCATTAGATCCGACTTACAAACTTTTCTTACTTCTAATCTCTTCTATTGGCACCTCCTCAGAAAGTTCTCGAATCTAGGGGGACAAAGAACAGACTTCAAAATCATTATCACCTTCCATTTGCTGGATCTTGCGCAAGAACGCTGGATCCGAGACTGAGGCAAGCCCCTAGTCGAACTTCACGACGATCCCGTAGTTCCTTGGGTTCAGCGATTCCTCAAAAGCTTCCTGAACCCTACTGAATGTATTAGACGGGTTTGAGACCTGCGAGTCAATCAGACTTTTGTTCTGAGAAGGGATGGAATCGTGGTATTTCCTTAACTGGTTGCGGGATTCTCCTGGAGCAGTCGTCTCGTTTCCTGTTTAGAACGGCTCTGCAGCAGCGCATTTGCTGTCCTGGGGTCTTCCAGCAGCTGCAGCATCCTGTAGAGCTCTTTCTGGTCGGTCTCCCTTCCGGTCAGCGCAGGCATGAGGACAATGCTCACGTCCAGGGATCTGTCCGGGTTTCCCATCTCACAGAATGTCACTGGACGTTTCAGTGTCGCTACTGCAATACCTTTTCGTATGGTGAACTCCGGGTTCGTGTGCGGTATTGCAAACGGAACGTTGGTGTTGATGCCGGTAGGGAATTCCTTCTCCCTGGCAAGGATGCTCTCGACCAGGTCCCTGCGCGCAAACCCGTGCTTCACGAGCGCTCTTCCAAGCAGCTCGATGACCTCTTCCGAGGAGCCGGCTTCGACCTGCAGCAGGATCAGGTACTCACCAACGAGTTGGAGAAAATAAGTTTCAGAACTGCACCAGGGCAGCTTGTGGCACTCGTGGGTCCAAGCGGAGCTGGCAAAACTACGCTCACGTATCTCATCCCTCGCCTCTACGATCCAGGCGCCGGGGTCATCCGCCTCGATGGTCATGATCTGCGCGATGTGACGCTCGAATCACTGTCGGAACAGATCGGAGTCGTCACTCAGGAAACATACCTGTTCCACGACACGATCCGTACCAACCTGCAGTACGCCCGGCTGGACGCCAGTCAGGAAGAACTCGAAATGGCCTGCCGAGTTGCCAATATCTATAACTTCATCCATGAACTTCCAGAAGGGTACGATACAGTCGTCGGGGAACGTGGCTATCGACTGAGTGGCGGCGAGAAGCAGCGCATCGCGCTGGCTCGAGTGATCCTGAAGAATCCACGCATCCTGATACTGGATGAAGCTACGAGCAACCTGGACAGCGAGTCTGAAGCCCTGATCCAGGAAGCACTCGGCGTTGTCATGAAAGAGCGTACCAGCATTGTCATCGCTCACCGGTTGAGCACGATTCTGGCCGCTGACCTGATTCTAGTCATGGACCACGGACGAATCGTAGAACGCGGCAATCACGCCAGTCTGCTGGCACAAGACGGACTCTACATCAACCTCTACCAGACACAGTTCCGGAAAGCCGCTGGGTAGAGAGGCGTCTGCTCCCCATGCACGGTTCTTGTTCCGTGGGACTCACCCTTGACTCTAAGCTGCTCTCAAGTCGTACACACATCATATGCACGGTCCTATCCGGAATCGGGCGACTGAAGTCGGAGCAGAGCATCTGCAAGCCTGTCAACCACTGCACTCTCAGGTTGCGACAAGGGGCGTTCACCAGCGTGGTTCAACGCCCCCTACATCACCAGAAGCAGCCTGCGTTGCTCACCTTGAGTGAACGCGGTCGGAGCATTCTAGCAGTCGATTCTCGACCATTAGGGAGTCGCAACGTCATCACCACGTTCTCTGTGGCCGCTATTTCACATCGGCTGCTCTGAGGGCTACCTCCAAGACCAGCTTGAATATTAGTTTCGTTGATGGATCGCAGGACTGCCTATTCCCCCCTATCTCCACCACGTACTCCAAAGCCGCTCTGGGACCTACTCTCGAGCGTGGCTCTTTCGCGACTTCTCCCCGACATTCGCCCCCACCTGACCACCTTGAAGCACAACGGGAGCATCAAT
>Ga0209429_10000964_pt1 | contig 18518 bp, 13 predicted proteins | sample BarGraNGADG00212_3_FD_184493 | JGI IMG/M metagenome (GOLD analysis project Ga0209429, IMG submission 184493) | Arctic peat soil microbial communities from Barrow, Alaska - Barrow Graham LP Ref core NGADG0004-212 (SPAdes) (version 2) | ecosystem: Environmental > Terrestrial > Soil > Wetlands >...
CACCCCGCCTGCGAGCCGGGCGAGCTCGCGCAACGTGAACGTCCGGCGCACCACGTCCGGGCACAGCTCCACGATCCTGGATCGGTGCGCCCTGGTCAGGGCCAGCACCAGGTCCGAGTCCCGCAGCATCTGCTCGGTCAGCTGGCGCGCCGCGAAGCCGTCGGGCGAGCCGCCGGCCGCCCGCAGCAGGGACGCCATCGGCGCCGGAATCGGGGCGCCGACGATAGCGCCCACCCCGGCGCTGGCAACCCGCACCCCGGAGTCGGTGCCGAGCTCGCCGGCGAGGAGGCGCTCGACGGCGGGGGATCGGCAGATGTTCCCGGTGCAGACGGCAAGGACGGTGTACGACCGCGCCGGCGGGACCGGCTGGTCAGAACTCACGAGCGGCACTCATGGGTGGATCGGTCGTCAGGCTTGCCGGGCACCCGTGTCGTCCCCACTACTGGTGAAGGGCTCTCCCGGCCAACGAGCCGCATCCCTCGGGGCAAGCGACCCGAACATGGCGTCGAAACTCTCAGTCGCCTCGCTCCGGTCCGACCGGGACGGCGATAGGCGGGTTCCGGTGCGCGCGTGGGGCGGCTGCGTCCGGCTCGACGTCACCGACCACTTCTTCTTGGCTGCGGCCCTCGGTGCAGCCCCGGACGAGTAGTCGTAATACGTGTAGGCGTCCGATGCGGTGCGCGGGAGTCGGTTGAGGACCACCCCGAGCACGCGGGCACCCACGCTCTCGAGCGAGCCGATCGCGTCCGCGAGCTGCTGACGGTGCAACATGTCGGACCCGGCGACCACGAGCGCGCCGCCGGTGAGCTTCGCGAGGATAGCTGCGTCGGTGACCGGGAGCAGTGGAGAGGTGTCGATCAGCACGATGTCATATGTCTGGGCCAGCTGATCGAGCAGGTGGGCCATGGACCGGGAACCGAGCAGCTCGCTCGGGTTTGGCGGGATCTGCCCCGCAGGCAGGACGTGCAGGAGGCCATTCCCCCAGGGCTGAACGACGTCATGGACCGCCGCCCGCCCGATCAGCACGGTGGTCAGGCCCACCTCGCCCTCGATGCCCATGTACGTGGCCACCGAGGGGCGACGCAGGTCGGCGTCGACGAGCACCACGCGAGCGCCCGCGTCGGCCAGCGCGATGGCGAGGTTGATCGTGGTTGTCGTCTTGCCCTCGCCGGGTATCGACGAGGTCATTACGAACGTGCTGGGCCGGTCGGCGATGTCGAGGAACTGCAGGTTGGTCCGCAGCCGCCGGAATGACTCGGAGCGCTGGCTGTGCGGATTCGTCTGCACGATCAGCGGGTGCTTGGGGGCGTCTTCGTCATCGACGATGCTGCCGATAACCGATGCGTCGGTGACCTTGCGGACGTCGGCATCCGTCCGGATCTTGGTGTCGAGCAGCTCGCGGAGCATCGCGAGCCCGAAGCCCAGGGCGAGGCCGAGCACCAGGCCGAGCGCGAGGTTGCGCTTGATGCTCGGGGCGGACGGCGTGGTCGGGACGGTGGCCTTTCGCACGGTGCTGATCTGCACCGCGGACGGTTGACCGCTGGCGGGCTTCTCCAGCTCGGTGACCTGCGTCCCCAGGCTGCTGGCGATCGCGTTGGCGACGTCGCTCGCCACCTGCGGACTCACGTTGGTGACCGTGACGTTGATGAGCACCGTGTTGAGCGGAGAGTCGGCGGTGACCGACCTCGCCAGCTGGTCCGGGGTGGTGGACAGGCCGAGGTCCTTGATGACCGGTGCGAGCACGAGCGCGCTGGTGACCAGGTCGGTGTACGACTTGACCTGGTTCTGGCTGTAGTTGCTGCCCTGCAGCAGGTCGGCGGTGCTGCCCCCGGCGCTTACCGAGACGAACACCTGGGACCTCGCCTGGTAGGTCGGGGTGGCGAGCAGCGACGCCGCGGCGGCGGTGGCCAGCACGAGCGCCGTGACCAGCAATATCGACAACCAGCGCTTGCGCACGATGACGAGATAGTCGTGAAGTTCCACCGGACTGTTCCTACTTCCTGCTTCCTGCGGCCGCGCGGCCCAGGGACGACGTCGCGCAATGGTCTCACGGTCGGCGACTCGGGAGCGTGGTGCGTGCCGGCCACCGAGGTCGCGCGTCGCGTACGCGCCAAATTTCGCTGAGGCCGGACGAGTGGACTCCTGGGGCCCCCGCCTGGTCATGGGAGACTGAGCGCAGCCCTCGCTCGTGCTGCTTCCCAGGAGATCCCATGACCGTCCACACTGGTGCCGAAGTTGCACAAGACGTCGTCTTGGGCGAGGGCACCACCGTCTGGCCGCTTGCTCAGATCCGCGAGGGCGCTCGACTGGGGGCCGGGTGCATCGTCGGGCGCGGTGCCTACGTTGGCCCGGGCGTGACCTTGGGTGACAACTGCAAGCTGCAGAATTACGCCCTCGTGTACGAACCCGCGGTGCTCGAGGACGGTGTCTTCGTCGGGCCGGCAGTCGTGCTCACGAACGACTTCTATCCCCGAGCCATCACCCCCGACGGCAGGCTCAAGAGAGGTGCCGACTGGGATCCGGTCGGCGTCACTGTTCGTCACGGCGCTTCAATCGGCGCCCGTGCGGTGTGCGTGGCGCCGGTGACGATCGGGCGGTGGGCGCTGGTTGCGGCCGGCTCGGTCGTGACCAACGATGTCGCCGACTTCTCGCTCGTCGCGGGAGTACCTGCCCGACACGTTCGCTGGGTCGGCAAGGCGGGAGTCCCGCTGGAGGCCGGTTCCGCGGGAGCGTGGCGGTGTCCTCGGACCGGAGAACGCTACGTCGAGTCTGACGGGGTTCTGACGGAACAGGTCGGTGACTGACAGGGTCGCGGGCGGGGCAAGGTCCCGCTCCTACATGGGTCGGTTCGCGATGCGTGCTGTTGAGTTGATGTGGAGGTTCGTACATTGAAGATCAGTGTGGTCGGTCTCGGGAAGATCGGCCTGCCCCTCGCCGTACAGTTCGCCAGCCGAGGGCACGAAGTCGTCGGAGCGGATGCCAATCCTCGTACGGTGGAGACGATCAACTCCGGCACGGAGCCATTCCCCGGTGAGGCTCAGCTCCAGGAGAAGCTGGCCGAGGCCGTCGGGAAGGGTCGGCTGAAGGCCACGACGGACACGGCTGCGGCGGTGGCCGAGAGCGATGTGGTCGTCGTGGTCGTGCCGCTGTTCGTCGACGTCGACGGCATCCCCGACTTCGGCTGGCTGGACTCAGCCACCAAGGACATCGCACGCGGCCTCAAGCCCGGCACCCTCGTCGTCTACGAGACCACGCTGCCGGTCGGCACGACCCGCACCCGCTGGAAGCCCATGCTCGAGGAAGGCTCCAGCCTGATCGAGGGCGCTGACTTCCACCTCGTGTTCTCGCCCGAGCGTGTCCTGACCGGTCGGATCTTTGCTGACCTTCGCAAATACCCCAAGCTCGTCGGTGGGTTGTCGGAGGAGGGCGCCAAGCGCGCCACGATGTTCTACGAGGACGTTCTGGAGTTCGACGAACGCCCCGACCTCGAGCGTGGCAACGGTGTCTGGGACCTCGGCTCTTCGGAGACGGCCGAGATGGCCAAGCTCGCCGAGACCACCTACCGCGACGTGAACATCGGCTTGGCCAACCAGTTCGGTGTATTCGCCGCTAAGCACGGGATCAACGTCCACCGGGTCATCGAGGCCAGCAACTCACAGCCATACAGCCATATCCACCGGCCTGGGATCGCCGTCGGAGGGCACTGCATCCCGATCTACCCGCGGCTGTACCTCTGGAACGACCCAGACGCCACCGTGGTGCGCGCGGCCAGAGAGGCAAACGCGGCCATGCCCGCATACGCGGTTGGCTTGGCCAAGGGCGCATTCGGCGACCTGGCCGGTGCACGTGCGGCGGTCCTGGGTGCCTCCTACCGCGGCGGGGTGAAGGAGACGGCCTTTTCGGGTGTCTTCCCGACGGTCGATGCCCTGAAGGCCGAAGGGGCAACCGTGAGAGTGCACGACCCGATGTACACGGACGACGAGCTACGCGCACTCGGATTCGAGCCGTACCGGCTTGGTGCCGAGGTTGATCTGGCTATCCTGCAGGCTGACCACGCGGAGTACTACGACCTGTCGAGCGAGGACGTCCCCGGGGTCAAGGTCGTCGTGGACGGTAGACGAGTAATCGACGCCGGAAGGTTCCCGGATGCGACGGTCATCGTTGTGGGCAGCGGCTCGCAGAGCAACCAGAGCAGATTCCCGACTACGACCGCCTGATGGAGGCAACCCAGTCATGAACGACTTCATTCCGCCGGCGAGGCCGCTGATCGGCGACGAGGAGCGAGCCGCGGTCGACCGCGTGCTGCGCTCCGGGATGCTGGCGCAAGGTCCGGAGGTCAAGGCCTTCGAGCAGGAGTTCGCCGAGCACTTCGGCCTCGGCCGGGCGTGCGTGGCCGTCAGCTCCGGCACCTCGGGTCTGCACCTGGGTCTGCTCTCCAGCGGTGTCACGGCGGGTGACGAGGTCATCGTGCCGTCGTTCACGTTCGCGGCGACCGCCAACTCGGTTGCCCTGACCGGGGCCACGCCCGTGTTCGCGGACATCAGCGCCAATGACTTCTGCCTGGACCCGGCTGCCGTCGAGGCGGCGATCACCGACAGGACCGTCGGGATCATGCCCGTGCACCTCTACGGCCATCCGGCCAACATGCCGGCGATCCAGGCGATAGCCGAGAGGCACGGTCTGCAGGTCTTCGAGGACGCCGCCCAGGCCCACGGTGCGTCGTTGGGCGGGACGCCGGTAGGCGCGTTCGGATCGTTCGCCATGTTCTCGCTCTACCCGACGAAGAACATGACCTCCGGTGAGGGTGGCATGGTCTCCGTCGCCACCCCCGAGATCGAGCGGCTCGTGCGGCTCTACCGCAACCAGGGAATGGAGCAGCCGTACAAGAACGAGGTCGTCGGCTTCAACAACCGCATGACCGACATCCACGCTGCCATCGGTCGCGTCCAGCTGACGAAGGTTGGCGGCTGGACCAAGCAGCGTCAGGAGAACGCCGCATTCCTGTCTGCCAACCTCGAGGGCGTCACCCCCCCGCCGGTGGCCGACGGCGCGGTGCACGTCTACCACCAGTACACGATTCGAGTCCGCGAGGACCGCGACGGTCTGGCCAAGGCTCTGCGCGAGGAGTACAACATCGGCTCGGGCATGTTCTACCCGATCCCGAACCATCAGCTCGCGCCGTTCCGAGTTGCCCTCGACCTGCCCGAGACAGCCAAAGCCGCACTCGAGTGCCTCTCGCTACCGGTCCACCCATCGTTGAGCGCGAATGACCTTGAGCGCATCGTCACCGCGGTCAACGCCCTCGCCAAGGCAGGTGCCTGAACATGGCGAACCTTCGCGCCGGCCTGATCGGTCTGGGCATGATGGGGCGTCACCACGCGCGCGTGCTGGGGAGCCTGGAGGGCGTCGACCTGATCGGCGTCGCGGACGCCAGCGGTGACCCGCATGGCGTCGCCGGGGGTCGTCCTCTGGTGGCCTCCATCGAGGAGCTCATCGCTCTGGGTCTGGACTACTGCGTGGTCGCTGTGCCGACCATCTACCACGAGCTGGCCGGGCTGGCGCTCGCCGATGCGGGTATCCACGCCCTGATCGAGAAGCCTGTGACGCACGACAGTGCGTCCGCCCGGAGGGTCACGGACGCCTTCGCCAGCAAGGGTCTGGTGGGTGGCGTCGGCCACATCGAGCGGTACAACCCTGCACTACAGAGCGCACGGGCACGCATCGAGGCTGGCGACCTCGGCACGGTCTATCAGGTAGCGACGCGCAGGCAGGGTCCCTTCCCGGCTCGGATCGCGGACGTCGGGGTGGTCAAGGATCTGGCGACCCATGACATCGACCTGACCGCGTGGGTTACGCAGCAACCGTTCGTCGCGGTCAGTGCCCGGACCGCCTTCAGGAGCGGGCGTGGGTACGAGGACCTGGTGGCCGCGACGGGTCAGCTCGCCGACGGCACGGTGACCAACCACCTGGTCAACTGGCTGTCCCCGCTCAAGGAGCGGGTGACCATCATCACCGGTGAGAAGGGCGCGTTCGTCGCGGACACCCTCACGGCTGACCTCACCTTCTACGCCAACGGCTCCGTGAAGGTCACGCGCGACGTCATCGCGCAGTTCCGTGGTGTGTCGGAGGGCGACATGATCCGCTTCGCCCTCGCCAAGCCCGAGCCGCTCCGCGTCGAGCACGAGGCCTTCCGCGACGCTGTGCTCGGCAAGGCGGCCGACATCGTCACGATGGAACAGGGCCTGGCGACGCTGGCCGTGGCGGAGGCGATGATCCTGTCCGCGAATACCGGCGTCACGGTCAGCATCGCCGACTGACCGCGGGTGAGCGAGTCACGCCGATCGCTCGCGAAGTGCCTCCAGTACCTTCGCGGCCGCATGGCCGTCGCCGAACGGTTGGGCTCGGACTTCTGTGGGTGCGCGACGAGCCGCGATTTCGCAAACGCGCGTGAGGTCGGGGTCGAGGATGTTCCAGCCATCATCGAGCGTTTCCACCCACTCGGTTTCGGGACGGATCGTGGTGCATGGAACGCCAAGCAAGAACGCCTCCTTCTGGAGGCCTCCGGAGTCGGTCACCACGCCCGCAGAACCCATGACGACCCGCACCATCTGTGGGTAGGCCAGCGGTGTCGTGGTGTGCAGGGCACCGCCGGTCAGGTCAACGCCGAACGTGGACGCGCGGGCGACCAAGCGCGGGTGGGCCAGTAGCACGACGGGGAGGCTGAGGCCGCGCAGGACGCTGGCGATCTCGCGGAGTCGGGTCTCGTCGTCGGTGTTGTCGGCGCGGTGGATGGTCGCGACGAGGTAGGGCCTGGCGGGGTCGACGCTCTCTGGGAGCTCAACGGGCCGGCCTCGTACGGCGTCGCGGACGCGGAAGCAGACGTCGGCCATGACGTCGCCGGTGAGGATCGCACGGTCGGCCAGCCCTTCCCTGGCGAGGTGTCCCATGGCGACCTCAGTGGGGGCGAAAAGCAGGTCGGCGGCGTGGTCGGCCAGGACACGGTTGTGCTCCTCGGGCATGCGTCGGTTGAACGAGCGCAGTCCGGCTTCAACATGGGCAACTGGCAGGTGCAGCTTCACCGCGGCAAGCGCGGCCGCGATGGTGGAGTTGGTGTCTCCGTAGACCAGAGTCCAGTCGGGCCGGTGCTCGTCCAGCACGGCGTCCAGTGCGCTGAGCATGGCTCCGGTCTGGGCTCCATGGCTGCCCGAGCCGACGCCGAGATTGACGTCGGGTGCGGGAATCCTGAGGTCCTCGAAGAAGACGTCGGACATCGCGGCGTCGTAGTGCTGGCCGGTGTGGACGATCACATGCTCGACGTCGCCGGCGGAGGTGAGGACCTCGGCGAGGGGCGCAAGCTTGACGAACTGCGGACGTGCACCGACAACGCTAAGAACCTTCACGGGTGGCGTCCTCTCCTGAACTTCGCCAGGCTCGTTCTGGTGTGTGAATCCACGCTGCGAGAGTCATGTGACCCGACAACACGGCGTCGCGCGCCCGGACTTCCATCGGCCTGCCAGGGACACGGAGAAGCGATCCCCGCGCAGGAGGTCCGACCGCTGTGCGCGTCTGGAGGGGTCTCCTTCACCCGGCGAAGCCTACGGACAAGTGCCGCTCATGGCAGTATTCGCCTTCCTTACTGCTCTGAGAGTCGCAGGGGCCGCGGGCGCAGCGACAGCACTGGTGGGCCTGGGTCCGGTGGCCCCGTGAGCGACCGAGGGCGACCTTCGCTCGAGCATCAGCCGATGGATCCGGAAGATGCTGCGCGGCGTCTTGCTCGCGACTCGGCCTCGGGGCTGGGCTGGTCTGTGCCCCAACGTCAGCGCGCCGGGTAGCCCTTGTGTGACCGCGCCGGGCTCGCGTGCCCAGCCAAAGAAGACGGGCAGTAGGCTACTCACCGTTCGCGTACCCTTGATGAGCACGGCGGAGGGAAGATGGCAAAGAGGCCAGTGCTGATGGCGTTGCCGACCCTTGCGTGCCTCGGAGCAATCGTTCCGGGCGTTGGCTCCCTCTTCGGATTTCGTCTCCTTGTCATTGCCCTCGGCCTGTTCGCACTCGTGAACAAGAAGGAGTCAACAAAGGGGCTGGCCACCGTCTTCGCGTTTCGCGCCATGGTCGCCGTCTGGGCAATCGTAGCCTTGATGGCGTCTTTCTTCATCACGGACTTCTCCGCTGGCGTGCGGGCAACTCTCTCATTGTTCATCGGCTTTGTCTTGATCTACGCCCTCATTCATGCGCGGGATCCTGCAACTGCGCTCGAGAACCTGCAGCGCGGATGGGTAGTTGCATATGTCGTCACCGGGGCGATCGCTATGCGTGAGCTCCTCACGGGCACGCATCTTGCCAACTACTACTCTCCACTCGAGGGATCCGTGCGCGGCGCAGCCCCGTACATCGCCAGTACCTTCGGCAACCCGAATGCGTACGCAGCCTTTCTGGTCACCGCGTTTCCCTTCTTGGCGTACGGGCTGCTGAAGAGCGGGAACTGGTACGAGCGGTACGCGCATGCCGGGATGATTCTGGCTCTTCCGGTTCTGCTCCTGCAAACGGGTAGCAGACTGTGTCTCATGGCGCTTGCGATAGAGGCGGTGTTTCTGGCCGTCTACGCGGGGGAGAAGTACAGGAAGCCGCTGGTGACCGGCATTCTTCTCGTTGCGCTGGTATTCTTTTCGGTCGGCGCGGGAGTCGCGGACTCGCTGAGTTCGTACTTGCCGGGGAGCCTCTCCGCGTCTGCTCCCTCCAATATGATTCGCGAGGTGCTCGCCGGGGGGGCAGAGACCTCCGGAGGGGTACGACTTGCTGTCTACCGCGACGGGCTATGGATGATCGGGGAGTCGGCCGGGCTTGGCGTCGGTCCCGGAGCTTTCCAGACCGTCATGTCATCGGGGACACCTCCATATGACGCAGGTGGCATCGTCGACCCACATAACCTCTATCTTGAAATCGCGGCACAGTACGGACTGCTCGTCTTTGCCCTGTTCGCTGCTTGGATACTGACGCTCGCGCGCTTCCTTTGGCGGCCGGCGAGAGCAGGGGCCGACGCGATGCGTCAGTGGGGAACGATGATGTCTGCTGCGCTCCTGGGCAATGGTGTCAGTGCACTCGCGAGCAGCACGTATCTTGCGCCGTCCGTCAACTGGGTGTTCTTTGCCTGTCTGGCGTTGGTCGCCGTTGAGGCTGAAAGACGCGCTCCCGGCCGCATGGCGACGTTGCCGCGGCCCAGTCTCCACTCGGGACGCCTTGGCAGGGGAGCCGGGGCGAGGCGTCCTGCACTTGGGGGGAGCGGTTGAGATGGTACAAGGTGAGGAGACCCGGCGGCTCGCAATTGGGCCCGCCAATTCGGCCGGACAGGCATACTGCTGGGCTAACGCGGTGACGCAGCATCTTGGCATACCTGCCGAATCTTTCGCGTATAGCCGAGCGTTCCTTCCCGGGCAGAGGGAGCGTGGCTTCCAGTTTCCGGTGCATCATGTGTTGCCGAATCACCGAATCACCAGGCCATGGGCCAAGCGGTTGCTGGTCGAACATCTCTTGAGCGGCGTCACGCATGTGGCTGTGGACGGCTTCCTATCTCTTTTCGACCGCCTGGACGCGTCTCATGTTGGGAATGACGTCCCCCGGCTTCGAGCCATGGGTCTTGACGTCGCCCTCATCGCCCATGGGAGCGAGGTGCGCGACCCGGACGCTCACATGGCCCGGTTCCCGTTCTCTTACTATCGTGATGCGCCAGATGAATGGGTGGCTCGTCTACGGTTGCTGTCTCGAAGAAACCGGCAGACGGCGGGAGACAGCGGATGCCGGGTGTTCGTGAGCACTCCGGATCTCTTGCTTGACCTACCTGCCGCTACATGGCTTCCGGTTGCCGTCGATGTGGCGGCTTGGCGTGTCGCGGAAGCCACTTTGTCGAGGGACGTTCCGCGGGTAGTCCATGCGCCCAGCCGACGGGTTCCGCCCATCAAGGGCACGGCGCATATCGATCCGGTGCTGCGGCGGTTGCATGATAGTGGGCGAATTGTCTACGTTTCTCCGGGAGTACTCCCCCGTGGGAAGATGCAGGCGGTCATCAAGGGCGCGGACATCGTCGTGGATCAGGTCGCGACAGGATCATATGGGGTTGCGGCCGTAGAGGCGATGGCGGCCGCACGGCTAGTGGTCGGATACCTCGGTCCAGAGGTCAAGAGTCTGCTATCCGAGCCGGCGCCGATCATCGATGCCGAACCGGCACAATTCGAAGCGGTGATGGAGGAAGTACTGGCGGACGCTGATGGGTTTGCAGAGACTGCCGCGCGCGGACCCACCTACGTGGAGCGTTGGCACGACGGTTCGGCTTCCGCCGAGGCTCTGAGCGCATTCCTAGATCAGTCTACGGGTTGAGCCAGCGGAGTGCGGGTTCGCCGATAGCGCTTGAGGAGCGTCACGGTGGTTCTCACGTTCCTCCGCATCAGACCCAGCCAGGTTGCGGCGAAGGCAAGAGCGATGACTGGCTGAAGCCAGAGGCTCGCGTCGATGAGGTGCTCCGTGAACAGTAGAGCAGTGAGCACGATGATGCCGATTCCCATTCTGATCATAAGGCCTCCCCACCGGTGTTGGTCTGCGCGCCATATGATGATCAGAGGAATCGCCGAGATTGCCGTCGTCCCGCAGAGATAGCCGATGGCGACGCCGAGAATTCCCCATTGTGGTGCGAAGGCAATCCAGAACAACACGCCGAGAATCATGCCGACGAGGCTTGCCAAGGTCGAGGTGATCATTCCTCGATGGGACTTGCTGGTCAGGGAGTTGGTGCAAGCCACGCCGATCGTGTTGGCGAGAATCGCGAGGAGCAGCACCGGGAGGACAACGGCCGCACGGTCGTACTTCTCGCCCCATATCGCCGCAACAATGAGCGAGCTACAGAGCGCCAGAGTGCCGAAGACCAATGGCATCACCGTGACGAGGACGCGGGTCGCTTGGTCAGTCTGTCGCCGAACTCCTTTCACATCGCCACGCCCCCATGCCTCGGCCAATGACGGGAAGAGGACCTGGGAGAAAGAGATCGCAAGCACAGACGGCGGGGTGGCAAGCGCAAGAGCCGCAGCGTACTGGCCCGCGGCAGCCACGCCATCGGTAAGGCGAGCAACGATCAGGGAGAGCTGGAGGAAGCCTGCGCTAGCTACCGTACCGACAACACCGAGGGCGACGAAGGAGTCGATCTCTCGGCGGAGCGAGGGCGCAAGACGTCCCTGCGCCCCCCAAGGCCAGCCCATCAGCGTGAAGACGATGCTTGCGGCGGCCAAGGGCAGGATCACGGGGGTTCCTCGAACACCGGCGAGCAAAGCCGCTGCGACACCCAGAAGGCCAAGAACGCTCACGGTCACGTCCCACGCGGTTGCCCTGGCAACTTGTCCGGCTCCGAACTGAAGGCCGCGCGTGAAGCTGTAGCCGGAGTAGCCGATAACGAGCGCTGCAACGACGCCAGTCCCGGCGAGTGTGCCGTGCTCGATCTGAGTCCATATGGGGATGGAGAGGAGCGACAACACGAAGCCGGCCTGAAGCGTTCGGCGCGCGAGATGCGCGGCGATCGCAGATGTCTCGGCAGGGGCACCTCGTCCGCGGGCCTGAGCGACGAACTTGGATGCCGCGCTACCCGTCGTGGTGGGCCAGAGCAGCGACAACAGTTGCGCTGTAGAGAGAGCCGTCGCGACCCTACCGAGAACGCTGGGACCGCCGATCCTGCCGATGACGACATTTGTCGCGAATCGCGCCAGCCCCTGAACAAGAACGCCGAGTGTGCTCATCAATCCACGCCGCGCCATTGGGGAAGACTCCGCGGAGTCGAGACGAACGCGTTGGAGCATGATTGGGCGGGTACGTGCGGTGCTGTGGGAGTCACGCCCGCCTAGCCTCCCGGCGTTCCCGCGAATCATTGTTCGCTCGCGAGAACCGATGACCGCGTGCGCGCCCTAGTCATCGACGAGAGCTCGAGTCATGGAAGTAAGCTTCGCGCTCTCGCGTTCGAAGACGAAGGACTGCACGAGAGCGGCGCGGCCACGTCGCCCCATCTCAAGCGCGGACTCTCGGTCGTCGAGTAGCTGATCTATCGACCGGCGGATAGCCTCGACATCGAGGGGGTCGACAAAGAGGCCGCAGCCGATGTTGCCCACGAGTTCCCTCCAATACGGGAAGTCCGAGGCAATAAACGGCCTCGCCGCCGCCATGTACTCGAAGAGCTTGGTTGGCTGGCTCTCGAGGTTGTTGGGTGTCGGGTGGAAGAGGACCAGCCCAATCGCCGCTTCAGAAACGGTCGCCGGCACCTGCGATGCGGGGAGCACTCCTAGATAGCGAACGCGGGCAATCGGCGCGCGTTCGATGAGCTCTTTGGCTGGCCCCACAAGAGGGCCAGCGAGCACCAGTTGGGCGTTGCGTCCCGATTGTTGGATTGCCTGGACCATCTCGGCGGCCCCTCGCTCGGCCGAGATCCCCCCCACGTAGACGACTTTGGGGTGCTCTCTCTCAGGCGGATCGGTCGTTTCCGGGTAGTCGCTTAACCAGGGGAAGTTCTGGACTAGCGTTACTGGTGCGTGGGTGAAGTTCCGCGCGATACTTGGCGTGGCGGCGACGATCGCGTCCAGGTGCCTGTCGGCGAGCGCTTGAAGGATGCCTGCGAGTCGGGCGACGGGTTTGCGCAAGGGCATTGGGATGTACGTCTTGCTGATGACCTGCTTCGGGAGGTCCTCGTGGGCGTCATAGACGGCCTTGCGGCCACGAGGCAAGCGCCACAGCAGGGCGAGGGGGATGAGCTCAGGATCGTGCACGTGGATTAAGTTGGGCTGGATCCTGCGTAGGGCTCGCCACGCGTCGAGGGGCCCGAGAGCCATCCGCATCAGCCGGCCATGCCGGGGAGGTAGCGCCACAATGGGAACTCCATCGAAGACGTCATCATGTGGCGCCACTGCCAAGAGGACGACGGACAGGCCGGACCTGGACAGGGAGATGCACTCTTTGCGCATGATCCGGTTGTCTGTCGGCCGATGGACAACCGTGACATGCGCGATCTGGTGCCGACTCGGCGCAGGGGCGCCATTGCAGGCAACCTCCGTGAGCAGCTCACCAAGGCGGGCCGCGGCAACTGACCGGGAGAATCGATCGTTGACGAGTTCACGCCCGCGGGCTCCCCAGGTCACCCGTTGTCGCGGTGAGACATCATGCACGCGGCGCAACGCGGCGCCCAAGGAGCGCGGGCCGACAAGGGCTCCGCATTCTCCGTCGACAACGACATCCCTGAGGCCCTCCCGTGCGTTGCTCACGACGGGGAGCCCGGCGGCCATGTAGTCGAAGAGCTTGTTGGGACTCATCCCCATTGCGAGCAATGGGAACGGGGCGATGCAGTGCACTCCGACATCGCAGGCACTGAGGAGCCTCGCCAGTGCGGGCTTGGGCAGTGGGTCAAGGAAGACGACATTGCTGATGTGCTGTTTCCGGGCCCGATCCCGAAGGGCGTTCTTCCGAGTTCCATCCCCTACGAGGAGGATGTCGAGCTCCGGAGAGTTGAGCGCAGCATCGAGCAGGAGGTCCAGGTCATTCGCGGGGCCGTGCGCCCCCGCGTAGATCGCAGTGAATCGGGAGAGTCCGAACTCCGCGCGCAGGGCGTCTCGCGGCTCCGACACTGTGAAGTCGTCCACCTCTGTGCCGTTCGAGATGACGTGAACCCTGCCCGGCCGGGCACCGAGCTTGGCGAAGTGCTCCTCCCAGCCAGGAGTCACAGCGACGATAGCGTCTGCTGAAGTGACTAGGACCTTCTCAAGTCGGCTGAGCGCCCGATGGAGTGTGCCGCCCGGCCGCATCATCCCGGCAGCGACGATCGATTCCGGCCAGAGGTCGCGGACCTCCAACACGAAGCGAGCCCTCCTCAGGCGGGCCGCGGCGAGCCCTGCCAGGGGCGCGAGCAACTGAGGGGACGAGCCGTATACGACGTCCACGCGCCGGCGTGTGATGGTGATCACGAACGCTTGGAGAGCGAACATGACCCAGCCGAGAGCGCGTGCCCCGCGGCCGCCGTGATGCGTGGGCACCCAGACGAGCCGGAACCGATGGTCATCGGTGTGATAGGGATCTTGCGATCCGTGGCGACGATTCGAGGCGATGATCAGCGTGTTCCATCCTTCGAGACGGCCGAAGAGGTCGATGTGACGCGTGCCGCCGCTCTCGGAGCGAGGAATCGCGAACTGGTTCAGGACGATGACATGCTTCATGTCGAAACGGGCCTTTCTACGTTCTGGTGGCTGCGGCTGTGCCGGCACCTGTCGGTTCTCCTCGGTCGTTCGTGACACTCGGTGTGGGTGTCGTGTCCCGCGCGGGAGTCCTGTAGGCAGGAAAGTAGTGCTGCTCATCCCCCTCTCGCCTGCCGACTGCGCTCGCCTCCGCCCGAGCCACCGTGAGAAGCTCGTAGGCTGAGAGGTTCCCGATTAGCCGCATGGTTCGAAACGGAACGCACCCGGTCGGGTCGAACGAACGTTTGTAGCGGAAGATGCCATCGTTGGCGGCGTACCCGCCTCCAAGGACGTATCCCCGTCGTCCCGTCGCGCGCCCGTAGTTGATCACTGCATGCTTGAGTAGGTCGTTCGGTCGTGCCGAGAACGCGCCTTCGCGGGTGCCGCCGAGGTATGAGTACATGAACTGATCGCTGGTGAGCACGAGTTCGGCCGAGACCAGTTTCCCGGCAATATCCCGAATCTCCGCGGCGAGGTAGTTGCCCGGTAGCTCGCGCTGAATGGTCTCAAAGAACGCGTAGCCGAAGCGGTAGAAGGCGGAGGCCTCTCGTCGCGCCATTGTATGGCTATAGAGCGAGACGAACTCGCGAAGGTCGGTGAACTGGGGCTGAAGGGATACGGAGAGGCCAGCCTGGAGTGCCCTCTTCACATTCTTGCGAACCTTGTGCTCGTAGTGGAGCCACTGCTCCGGCTCCGGCCGGGTGAGGTTCACAACGATGTTGTCCGCAGTCGTCTTGACAACGGCGTGGGGCGGAAGGATGGCTGGGTCGACTGCGTCGAGCGCGAGTCGCACGAACATGCTGACGACGCCCTCCTGGCGCATCCAGTCAGTGAGAAGCGGCCACACCGCGGCACGGATGTCGGCTGACGTCCCGTATGGCCCGCCGTAGCCGTATGGCGAGATGCCGTCCTGAAGGGCAGGACGGAGTCCGTTGGTGCTGTGCGGGATCGCCCGGAGCACGAACGGCAGGATTGCGGAGTCATAGTCGCTTCGAGCCAGGAGGCACCGTGCCCGGTCACGCGGTGACGTGGCGAAGAGTTCAGCGTATGCCGGGTGAGCGAAGGGCTCGCTTCCACACTCCTCCCACGCGGCCAGCCAATCCTCCCGGTCGTCGGGATCCTCAGCGCGCAACAGAACGGGGCGAGGGTTGGTCATGATCGCGTGACCGAATCGCGGAGTGCAAAGGCGATGTCACGGGTGAGCGCAGGACTGCACGCCGGGCTGGGCAGGGCGTGAGTCACGTGCGGCACCATGCGGCCGAGGGTTGTTGGGACGGCCCGTCGTCTGGCGCCGGCGCACAGAGTCGGTGGCGGAGCTGTCACCCACGGAGCCGCGGGGGGGCTGTGCCAAAGCCGAGGGGGAGTCACGCTCGATCCTCTCGTCGACTGAGGCCTGCTACTCGCGGCCGCCGAAGCCGGCGTGTCGCCGTGAGGGCGGTCGCGCCCGGGGCGGACAGGGCACGTGTCGCCGGCCGTTCCACGATGAGGAAGCACTCCGTGAGACCCGGAATGGTGGCCTTCACCGAGGAAAGGAGAGGTTCGTTGCAGAACGTCTCAGTGTCGTAGCACCGGAGCACGCTGGAGCCCATCCGGCCCAGTGGTCGAGCGTCCACACGCCCGCTCACATGGAGATTGCAGAAGCCGTAGAGCGCGTGCATGGCCAGGGACTCATGGGCGTCATCGAGTCCGAGTGGTGTTGATGCGCGAGGAGCGGGCCGGACGACCCAGACGCTCTCCTTCTGGAACTCGAAGCCATGCTTCTCGTACAGCCGAAGGGCGGCTTCGTTGTCAACGAAGACATCGAGCGAGAGATCGTCAGGCTCGTGAGTCTCCGCGAAGTAGTCAAGAAGAGCGGACGCCACACCCCCTCGTCTGGCTTGCTCCGCGACGCAGAGGTAGGCGAGATGTGCCGAGGTTCCGTCGGTGGAGTACTCGGCGAACCCAATTGGACTGTCCCTGTGGTCCGCTGCAATGGCGAGTACGAGCGAAGGGAACAACGCAGGGTGTGCGATGCAGGACTCGAGAAACGCCCGGATGCCGTGTTGGGTGTGTGTCATATAGGGGGTCAGGCGCGGCGCAAATGACGTTCTGAGCATGTCGACCACGGGATCGAGATCGGCAGTCCGCATGAGTCGTATGTTCATCTGAGCCCCAGACGTTCTTGTCGTTCATCATTCAGATCCCGCATGACGGATGTCGGGTCAACCACCACCCCTGACCCCCGAAGAGCGTTCCATGCGGTGCGCGCCAGGACTCCCGTGTCAAGCAGGAGTGACCGGTTGCGCACGTACCACACGTCCATGCGCAGCCGAGCATCCCACGTTGCGGTGTTCCGGCCGTTGACCTGTGCCCAGCCTGTGATGCCCGGCAGAACCTCCAACCGGAGTCTCTCCTCATCGGTGAAGTACGCGGTGTACTGCTCCAGAAGAGGGCGGGGGCCGACGAGCGACATGTCGCCCCTGACGACATTCCAGAGCTCGGGGAGCTCGTCGAGGCTTGATCGGCGCAGGAACGCGCCGAGGGTGGTGAGTCGTTCGTTGTCAGGTAGAAGGCGGCCCAGATCGTCGCGCGCCTCCGACATGGTGCGGAACTTGATGATCTCGAAGGGTTGGGCGAAGCGCCCCGGCCGCGTCTGTCGGAAGAGCGCGGGCCCCTTCATCGTCCTGCGTATCGCGATCGATTCAAGGGCCAACACGGGGCTCGCGACGACCAGGATGGTGGAACTCAGCGTGAGATCGAGAGCCCGCTTCGCCGCGTCTTGCCACGGTCGAGCGAGAGCTGAAGTCTCTAGCAGTCGGTCGAAGCGAGAAGCGCACCCATCTGGCGCGTCCGGTGAGCGTCCGTCTGGTGGCGCGTCGCATTCACGGTCTGCGAGAACTTCGATCTTCCCGAGGGGCACGCCCTGCTGGGCGACAGAGCTCTTGACTGCCTCCGACGGGGCAACCACCCGTGCGGAGGAGCGGCAGACCGTGCGTAACCATCTGGCGGTGTGTCGGCGGATGGGCATCGGGCAGGTCGTGTTCGAGGCGCGGCCGTTCTCCGGGGGAGCGTCTTGGACATCGAAGACGAACGGAACACCGCGAAGCCACTTGAGCACTAGGGCAGGCAGGCCGATCGTGGCCGGTGGGTGGTAGACGTAGACGACGTCCGGCCTCTTCACGGAGAAGGCTGCAACGCTGGCCGAGGCGGCGAGCGAGACGTAGTTGGCTACCCGCCGGAGCCCGGAGCCGTCATGGCTTGGGTAGAGGGCGACGCGCAGCACGTCGATTCCCTCTGTCGTCTCGCGGGCCACGGGCCTGACCCGATACCCCTCGTACACCTTGCCGCCCGCGTAGTTGGGGAAGCCTGTGAGCACGCTGACGTCGTGACCTCGGCGCTGGAGCTCCTTGGCGAACGGCAGGCCCTTGGACGCCTGCTCGGGGTCGAACCACTGGCTGAGGATGAGGATGCGCATCGTCGCCCTCACGCTCCGGCTCTGACCGGGTGATCGGCCGGGGCGATCGGCCATTGTCGGGGACCCGGCATGTCAGCTCCCCGTCATGGTGGCTCGGAGCACGCCGATCACGCGCTCGATGTCCAGATTGGTCAGCGCGGACCCGCTCGGCAGTGCCACGCCGCGATCGAAGAGCCCTTGGGATGTCCCGTTCACGAACGAGCGCGCGCCCGCAAAGACCGGCTGCAGGTGCATCGGCTTCCACAGGCGTCGGGACTCGATGTCCTCGGCGGCCAGTGCGGCGATGAGCTGCTCTGGGCGCGCCCGCGCCTGCGTCGGGTCCAGATCGATGCAGGTCAACCAACAGTTGTCCTCACCGTCGGAGCGGCCCGGGGCCTCGCACCCGAGGAACCCCACCCCAGGGGCGTCCGTCAGGGCGTCGGCGTACATCTGACGGATCTCACGACGCCGCGCGAGCATGCCGTCGAGTCGGGAGAGCTGCGCGCTCCCGAGAGCGGCGAGCAGGTTGGACAGGCGGTAGTTGTAGCCGATCTCGGTGTGCTCGTAGTAGTCGACCGGCTGACGCGCCTGGGTGGACAGGTACCGGGCGTGGTCGATCAGGCGCTTGTCGTCGCTCAGCAGCATCCCGCCGCCGGAGGTGGTCATGATCTTGTTCCCGTTGAAGGACAGCACGGCTGCCCGGCCGAAGGAGCCGGCTGGACGGCCGCGGTAGGTGGCACCCACTGCCTCGGCCGCATCCTCCAGGAGCGGGATACCGCGCTGCTCCAGCCCCGCGACGATCTCGTCGTAGTCGGCGCAGCGACCGAAGAGGTCGACGG
>Ga0209429_10000966_pt1 | contig 18513 bp, 20 predicted proteins | sample BarGraNGADG00212_3_FD_184493 | JGI IMG/M metagenome (GOLD analysis project Ga0209429, IMG submission 184493) | Arctic peat soil microbial communities from Barrow, Alaska - Barrow Graham LP Ref core NGADG0004-212 (SPAdes) (version 2) | ecosystem: Environmental > Terrestrial > Soil > Wetlands >...
GAAGATCAATTCCGTGATTTACAGGGAACTGGGTATTGTCGTTGACGACACACTGGTCAGTGAATTTGTAGGACGCACAAGCAGTGACCGATGGACAAGGATCATTGACAGATTTCACCTGGCAAACACCGTGGAAGAACTCAACGACTGGCAGTGGAATGCCCTTATCGCAGCTCTTCGGGATTCCGGCCTCGGACCGTCTGCAGGACTTGATGTGCTGCTTTCATTTTTGAAGGAGAAGCATATCCGGGCAACCATCGGCTCGGCTTCCAAAGGGACGTTTGTTGAAGCGGTGATTGATTATCTGGAACTGTGCAATGATATGGAAGGTTCGACGACGGGGGATGAAGTGATACATTGCAAGCCGTCACCGGATATCTTTCTTCTTGCGGCCAAAAAACTTGGCGTAGATCCGTCGCAGTGCCTTGTCATTGAAGATTCATCGGCCGGTGTATCCGCCGGGAAAGCGGCCGGAATGTATGTAGTCGGTTATGATAATCCGACTTCTCCGGGTCAGGACCTGTCTAAAGCCGATAAGACGGTTACAAATCTTGCAGACGTATGCAAAATACTGTCGGAATTGGGCGCCTGAAATACCTCCGCCTGAAAAGATTTGCTTTATGCAATGAAAAAACGAGTAAAACGCAGATATTCCGCGCATTTGCTAAAAACATTCAGCTAATTCGAAATGAATGCTTGACATATCCGCGGCTCCCTATTATGATGATGAAGCACTTTCTAATGGACTGTCTATGTCCATGGTTTTACAAAAGAAACAGGAGGACAAATATCCGATATGAAGACGTATGTTGCTAAACCAGCCGAAGTCGAGAGAAAATGGTACGTCGTCGATGCAGACGGCATGGTACTTGGTCGTCTCGCAAGTGAAGTCGCGAAGATTCTTCGCGGCAAGAATAAGCCGACGTATACCCCTTTTGAAGATACAGGCGATTTCGTTATTATTGTTAATGCATCCAAGCTCGTTCTTACCGGCAATAAGCTTGACCAGAAGTTCTACCGTTATCACACAGGATATTCAGGAGGACTCAAAGAGACCAGCGCCCGCAAGATGATGGCTACCAAGCCTGAGAAAGCTTTTGAACTGGCTATCAAGGGCATGCTCCCGAAGAATGCCATGGGACGCCAGATGTTCAGAAAGCTTACTGTATATGCAGGCCCTGAACACAAGCAGGCCGCACAGAAGCCCGAGCTTCTGACAATTAACGTATAAGAGAGGGAGGACCAAGTCACATGGTTAAGAAATCCACTAAAGTTTATTTCTACGGTACAGGACGTCGTAAGAATGCAGTAGCCTGCGTACGTATGATTCCCGGTACAGGTATTATTACAATTAACGATAGAGAAATCGATGATTATTTCGGTCTTGAGACCTTGAAGCTCATCGTTCATCAGCCGCTTGTTGCAACAGCAACAGACGGAAAGTTTGATATCATCTGCAAGGCAGTAGGCGGCGGAATTGCCGGCCAGGCCGGAGCAATCCGCCACGGTATTTCCCGTGCCCTCCTCAAGGCAGACGAAGAAGGCTACAGAGCAATTCTTAAGAAGGCTGGTTTCCTCACACGTGATTCACGTATGAAAGAAAGAAAAAAGCCCGGTCTCAAGAAAGCAAGAAAAGCTTCCCAGTTCTCCAAGCGTTAATCAAATTCTGCGCCGTACTCCTGGCTTCGCTTTTTACCAAAGCAAGCCGGGAAGCAAGCGGACACAAATAATCTTATGTTGTATCAGCTTACGCGGCGCATCCGTCATCAAATGGCAGGGTGCGCCGCGACTGCGTTTTCGGGAAAGTGAGGCTCTTTTGTGCTGATTATCAAGCATGCCCGTCTTCTGACAATGGATAAACAGGGCATTATCGAGGATGGTTTTATTGCTTTGGAAGGCGATCAGATTACACAAGTTGGTCCGATGGACCAGTTTTCCCGGGAAATGGATCCGGACAAATCCAGCCGTGTGATCGATGTCGGGGGCCGCTGGATCCTTCCGGGATTTATCGATGCCCATTCGCATATCGGACTCTTTGACGACAGCCTCGATTTTGAGGGTAACGACGGCAACGAGGAAACGGATCCGATTACTCCGCAGCTTCGAGCCATTGACGGCATTCACAATGCGGATGTCTGCTTCCGCGAAGCTTTTGAATCCGGGGTAGCAACGGTTATGACCGGACCCGGCAGCGGCAATGTCATGGGCGGACAATTCGCACTTCTTCATACATATGAACGTACGGTCGACCGTGCCGTTATTCTGGAACCCGGCGCACAGAAAATTGCATTCGGAGAGAATCCCAAGCGCGTATACGGCAAGGATGATAAAGCCCCTTTCACACGTATGGGCACGGCTGGACTTCTGCGGGATACACTTTTCAAAGCACTTGAATACAGGGAAAAATGGGATGAATACCGCCTGAACAAGACTGAATATGACCTGGCTGCCGCAAATCATGACGAGGATGCCCCGGACTTGCCGGACCGCCCGGATTTCGATTTCCAGCTTGAGTCACTATTTCCTGTTCTTTGTGCAAATATTCCCCTCAAAATACATGCACACCGTCAGGACGATATTCTGACAGCTGTGAGGATATGCAACGAATTCGGACTCAAATATACTCTTGAACACTGCACGGAAGGACATATGATCGCCGATGTACTTCATGAGGAATATATTGCCGGCCAGGCGCCGGGAAGAGGAACCGGGAATAAGACGGCAAAAGGCGGAAAGCTTCTCGGCGTGATTGTCGGACCTATCATCGGTGACCGGTCCAAGCCGGAACTTTCTTCGATGACGATAAAGACAGCGGGGATTCTTCACAAAACAGGCCTTCCCGTTGCCATCATGACGGATCATCCCTGCGTGCCGGAGCAGTATCTGCTCCTGTCGGCAACCCTGGCCGTACGGGGCGGCCTTCCTGAGATGGATGCCCTGGCTTCGATCACTCTTACGGCCGCTGAAATCTGCGGAATTTCCGATCGGTACGGCAGCCTTACAGCAGGCAAAATGGCAGATCTGACCGTGTTTTCCGGTGATCCCTACGACTATCGGAGTAAAGTTCTCCTGTTCATCGGAGCTGGTATTGTCCGGTTTGACCCTGAGGGACTTTTTACACAGGCATCTGAAGAGGAAAAGAAATGACGGCGGTTCTTACACTTTTTTCACATTCTCCGGAAGCAACGGAGTTCATTGGCCGGGAACTTGCCCGTTACCTGCATTCCGGTGATATTCTGACGCTCGACGGAGATCTGGGTGCCGGTAAAACGGCATTGACCCGGGGTATCGCGCAGGGTATGGGACTGACCTCCCATGTATCAAGTCCGACTTTTACGATTGTTATGGAGCATCCTGCCGAAAAGGAAGGGCAGCTTTCCCTTTTTCATTTTGATGTATACCGCCTTGCGGACGGAGACGATTTTCTGGATTCCGGACTGGATGAATATTTCGATCAGAAAGGTGTCAGCGTCCTTGAATGGGGCAAGCTTATAGCAAGCGCCCTGCCGGATGATATTCTGCGCATATCGATGCACGGAACGGATGAAATCCGGACAATCGAGATATCGTTCCCTGAGGCCCGGACAAACGAACTGGAGCTTCTTGAAAAAGATCTTTCCGGTGATGTGCGGATTACCGGAACAGCGCGCCTGATAACAAACAATTAAAATACAGGAGGATACCTATGCTGATACTTGCCTGTGATACTTCCAGCTCGGCCTGCTCAGCCTGTCTTTATGAAGACGGGAACGTACTTGCACAGTCGTTTCTATCCCTTGGGCTTACGCACTCACAGACATTCATGCCGATGGTACACGAACTGATGAAGTTAAGCGGCCGTACTTATAAGGAACTGGATGCATTTGCCTGCACCGTGGGACCCGGTTCCTTTACGGGTATCCGCATCGGAGTCAGCGCTGTTAAGGTTATGGCTATGGCAGCGGATAAGGCCGCAATCCCTGTTTCAAGCCTGGAGGCCCTCGCATACCCGCTGTTTGTTTATAAGGATACATTGATCGCGGCTGCTATTGATGCAAGAAACCGCCGTGTATTTTCCTCGGCCTACTATAACGGACAGGAGATCATTGGAGAAGAAGCAAGGAGCACGGATGATTTTCTCAGGCTCTGCTCAGAATGGCTGGCTGTTAACCGCCTGCAGGCAGATATTCTTGTCTGCGGAAATGCATGGGTTTCGTTTGAGTCAGCTGCAGACAAAGAACTGCTGGTAAATGTACGGCCGGATTACACGGCCCGTGACATCATGCCGTCCTCTGCGGCGGCTCTGGCATATCGCCGTGTTTCCGGACAGATGGATATACGGGACAAATTTCCGCCGCAGGCACTGATGCCGGTTTACCGTGCGAGAACTTCCGCAGAGCGTATGTTCCCCGGCGCGAAGTCTGCAGCCGGCGCGAAGTCTGCAGCCGGCGCGAAGTCTGCAGCCGGCGCTAAGCCAATAGACGGCGCTAAGCCAGCGTCGGCTGATAAGTCTGCAGCCGGAACTGTGTGCTCGAAGGACGGGAATCATGACTGAATTCTCTCTTGAACCGGCAGTTCTTCAGGATGTAGGCCGCCTGTATGAAATCGAGTGTGCCTGCTTTGCGATTCCGTGGAGCAAAGATTCTCTTTCATCCTTTATTGCAAACAGTGAACACACATTCTGCATTGCCGCACATAACTGCGCCGCAGAAGAACATGGGCGGCAGGGTCAGGAAGAGACGGCCATGCAATACACCGACACGGAAATAATCGGATATATCGGTGTTATGTATGTTCTCGACGAAGGTGAAATATCCAATATTGCCGTTCATCCCGACTACAGAGGCAAGGGCGCCGGATCAGCACTTCTTCATGCAGCGCAGGAATATTGCCGGAGTAAAGGAATTAAGACGCTTCATCTTGAGGTCAGGCCCGGAAATATTTCTGCACTCTCACTTTACCGGAAATGCGGATTCGTCCGGTCGGGTCTTCGGAAAGGTTATTATGCCGATAACGGGGATGATGCATTTCTGTTTTCATGGAAAGATACGTGATAATCACAATAAACCTTGATACAATTGCCGCAGTTTTGCTTACAAATGTCTAAATATGTGTTGAAACACTGCGTTTTTATTGACAGAGCCAAACCCAATCCATATACTTATTTTGATAGAAATAATAGAAGTGACAGTGTATTTCAAGGAGGATTTAACATGGTTTCTCGAACCGTTGTTTTCCAGTGTGATGAAGCTCTTCAAATGAAAGCAGTTGCAGTTTTGATTCAGAAGGCCTCTTCGTTTAGAAGCAGCATCTATCTGAGCCGCAGCGGGCGCCGCGCAAATGCAAAGAGCCTTCTTGGTGTTATGTCGTTGGGAATAGAGAACAAAGCTGAGATTGAGATTACTGCTGACGGTGAAGACCAGCAGGCAGCGATTGATACTCTTATTGCATATCTGGAGAATCCAAGCGTGATATGACTTCGGAAACAGAAGAATTTGATGCTCGAATAGATTTAGTACCAACAAGCCCGGGTGTGTACCTGATGAAGGACGCCTCGGGTTCTGTTATTTATGTCGGAAAAGCAAAGAACTTGCGAAATCGCCTGCGCAGTTACTTCTGCAAAAATCCTGCCGGGAATGATAAAGTTCTGGCAATGATTTCACATATTGCTGATTTCGAGTTTGTTGTTGTGGCAAATGAGCTTGAATCATTGCTTCTTGAGTCGAACATGATCAAAAGGTATCAGCCGCACTATAATATTCTGCTGCGGGATGATAAAGGATATCCGTATGTCTGCATAACCATGCAGGATGAATACCCCCGGATCCTCAAGGTTTTCCGGGTAAGTTCAGACAAAGAGAAGGGTGCCCGGTATTTCGGCCCTTTTCTGGCCGGGGACCTGTACGCTGCCCTGGTCACTCTTCGTGATATTTTTCCGACAAAGACATGCCGGAGGGTACTCCCCCGGGATATCGGCAAAGAGCGTCCCTGTCTTAATTATTACATCGGCCGCTGCGTCGCCCCCTGTAAAGGAGATGTGCCGGCAGCCGCATACAAGGCGGTTATGGAAGATATCTGCCGCTTTTTTGAAGGCCGGTATGATGGAATCCAAAAAGTGCTTACAGAAAAAATGACGGCAGCTTCGGAAAAGCAGGATTATGAAAATGCTGTGATATTCCGTGACCGCCTTCAATCCCTTGAGAAAATCATGGAGTCACAGAAAGTTTCCCTTTCCCGGGAAACCGACATGGATGTGATTGGAATAAGCCGTGACGCAGGAGAAATCTGCATCCGCAAGCACGAGGTCCGTGCCGGAAGAATAACCGGTTCGCTGACTTTTTTCCTTGCCGATCATCAGGAAGATGAGGGAGAAATTCTGACTGCATTCATTGAACAGCACTATCCTGATGCGTCGCTGATACCTCCGGAAATTCTTGTACCTGTTCTTCCTGCCGATAACGGCGCCTTACAGGATTTCCTTTATCAGTTTTGCGGGCGTTTAACCATGCTTCGTGTTCCTCAGCGGGGAAATGGCCTGCATCTTCTCAAAATGGCACAGGACAATGCAGCGGAAGCACTCATGCGAAGAATTCTCCGTGTAGGCGATTCCGAAAAAGCGCTGACAAAAGCGCTTGACAGCCTTTCTAAATATGTCGGACTAACAAAGCCTCTCGAAAGAATTGAGGCGTATGATATTTCCAATATGGGATCTGATGATCAGGGCGGCGCCATGGTGGTTTTTCAGGGCGGCCGGCCGGACCGTGCCGGATACCGGCTCTTCAAGATCAGACGTACGGAAGGACAGGATGATTACGGTGCGATGCGGGAGGTGCTACGCAGACGTTTTTCCCATGCAGGTGAAGAGAATTTCGCCCGTATGCCGGAACTGATACTCATGGACGGAGGGCTGCAGCATGTGCTCCTGGCGATGGATATCCTGCGCGAGGAACATCTCGAAGATAGAATTAAGGTTGCCGGCATGGTTAAGGACAGCAAACACCGGACACGCGGTCTTGCACTCCCTGACGGACAAATCTTTGAACTGGCCCTGGAAGCGGCAAATTCCGAAGAAAGCCTGATCCTGCTGCGGCTGCTGACTGCCGTTCAGAATGAAGTCCACAGGTTTGCGATTTCCTACCAGAGAAAGCTCTCCAAGAAAAGACACCTTTCTTTCCGGCTTGAAACAATCGAAGGAATCGGGCCGGCCAAGAGAAAATCGCTGCTGTCGCATTTTGGAACCGTCGGGAAAATAGCGGCAGCCTCTGCAGAAGAACTTTCCCAGGCGCAGCTTATTTCAGAGGTTAATGCGCAGGCTATTTACAGGCACTTTCATAAAGAGAACGGAGAATAACCGATGGCCATTTATGCAATTGCAGATCTTCATCTTTCACAGGGCTCCAACAAACCGATGCATATTTTCGGACAGCAGTGGGAAAACCACCAGAGCCGCTTGAGTGATGCGTGGCTTGCTGCGGTCGGGAAGGATGATACGGTGATTATTCCAGGGGATATTTCGTGGGGAATGACTCTGGAGGAGGCTTTTCCGGATCTGCAGTTTATCGATCGTCTGCCCGGCAGGAAGATCCTGTCAAAGGGGAACCATGATTACTGGTGGGGTACATTGGGCAAAGTTGAGAAAATGGCCGCAGAAAAAGGCCTCTCGACACTTTCATTTATGAAGAACAACGCCTTTCTGGTTGAGGGACGCGCCATATGCGGCACCCGCGGCTGGCTTTTGCCGACAGATCCGGAGTTCAAAACGGCGGATAACGTCATTTATGAACGCGAAATCGGCAGACTGGAAAGGTCTCTCTTGGCAGGACAATCTTTGCTCGGAGCAACGGACGGGGAAATGATTGCCGTTATCCATTATCCTCCGCTCCTTGCGTCTATACAAACTTCCGGATTTTGTACTCTTTTGGAAAAATATCGTGTAAAAACGTGCATTTACGGACATTTACACGGCCGCGGACACTATAAAGCCTTCGAAGGAGAGAAAAACGGCGTGTCATACTATCTGGTCGCAGGGGATTATATTTCCTTTAAACCATTGCGGCTCTAAGCTGAATTGGCATTATTCACAGTTGCGCGATTTTCACGCCTGCGCTATAATGAGTCACACATATTACAGCAGAGCTTCGAATTCCTTTTCCGTGATCAGAGAGGAGCCCCATTTATATGGCAGAGAGCATGACCGGATACGGTCGGGCAGATTGTATTTTTGATTCGCGAAGGTATCTGATCGAGATCAAATCCATTAACAATCGTTTTTGTGATGTTCAGGTACGTATGCCGCGTGCTCTGCTTTCTTTGGAGCCGCAAATACGTGAGCTAGTTACATCCTGCCTCATGCGTGGTAAAATAGATGTCTTCATTACGATAGAAGATCAGGGTGTCGGCAATACACATGTTTCTGCAAATCTGGCTCTGGCGGATGCATACTCCCGGGCTCTTACAGAGATAGCCGCGTCAACGGGGCGTTTTGATACAGCCGGCGCGGATTATATTGCAAGGCTTCCCGATGTAATGATTACCCAGCCGGTTGAATGGACTCCGGATGTTGTCCGTGCCAGCCTGATGTCGGCTCTTGAGCTTGCCCTTACGGAGATTTCCGAAATGCGCCAGGCAGAGGGAAAGAAGCTTCTGAAAGATATTCTTTCCAAGACAGCCGGGCTTGAAGCAATGCGCGGGCAGCTTGTTTTGAGAGCACCGCTTGTACCGGTTGAGTACCGTGCCCGTCTTCAGGCCAGAATGGATGAGCTTCTGGCAGATACATCAGGGATTGTTTTTGATGAAAGCCGCAAAGAAGCAGAAGTTGCGATCTTTGCTGACAAGTGCGCGATTGATGAAGAGCTTGTCAGACTTGACAGTCATTTCGGACAGCTTAAGAACACGCTTGCCGCTGAGGGAAGCATTGGGAAGAAGCTGGATTTTATTCTGCAGGAAGTCAATCGGGAGATAAATACGATCGGCTCCAAAGCAAATGATATTACTACGACGAATCTTGTTTTGGATATGAAGACGGATCTTGAGAAGATTCGCGAACAGATTCAGAACTTAGCATAATGAACACGAGGGGGTGAGAAACGCCTGTGAGTTTTATACGAATTGGATTCGGCAACCTGGTTTCATCGGAACGGCTGATTACAGTCGTTGGACCTGACTCGGCACCCGTCCGGAGATTGGTCCAGGATGCCCGCGACAGAGGAGCCCTGATAGATGCCTCCGCCGGGAAAAAATGCAAATCCGTCCTCGTGATGGACAGCGATCATATTGTGTTATCTGCCCTTCCGCTTGAAGAGATTGATGCTCTTCTGCAGAAACAGGCAAATCAGAATATAGATGTCGGGGGTCATTCATTTGAATAATGAAATTGCTGCAGTGGAGCAGACAAGAAAAGGCCTTCTGGTTTCCGTTTCAGGACCATCCGGCGTAGGCAAGGGTTCTGTTATCGACAAAGTGAGGGAGCGGGTTCCGGATATTGCACATTCGGTTTCGGTGACAACGCGGGCCATGCGGGAAAATGAGATTGAGGGCGTTTCGTATTTCTTCCGTTCAGAGAAACAGTTCAAGGAGATGATGGCCGCGGGAGAGATCCTTGAGCACGATATTTATTTGAACAACTACTATGGTACACCTCTGACACCGCTGCTGAAGCTGATAAATGAGGGAAGGGATGTCCTCTTCGACCTCACAGTGTCAGGAAGCCTTGCCCTGATGGAAAGTTATACTGATGCCGTTACTATCTTTCTTTTGCCGCCATCCATGACAGAACTCAGGTGCCGACTCGTAAAACGCGCGACGGAGTCACCCGATGTCATTGAGAGAAGGCTTCTGGAAGCCAGTGTTGAAATACCGAAAGTGGATCTTTTCAACTATGCAGTCATAAATGATAATTTAGACAAGGCGGCTGATAGAATTATTGCAATTATTGAAGCCGAAAAACATAAATACTCCAGACAAATCGGTATTGAAGAGAGAATACTAGGCCGATAATTTACCCGTTTCGCACAGTGCGAAAGCAAAGTGCAGTATGATAAAGACGCAGGAACCATTTTAAAGGAGGCATACTATGCTCGTTAAACCACCGCTCGAACAACTCTTACCCAAGGTTGAAAGCCGCTATACACTTGCAATGCTGGTTGCCAAACGCACCCGTCAGCTTGTTGATGGAGCTCAGCCTATGGTTGAAACAGATTCTCCTAACCTTGTTACCGTAGCTTGTGAAGAAATCGCTCAGGATAAAGTCGTGTGCTGTGAGGGGATTTTTACTCCTGTCGTGCCGCTTCGTCCGGAAATTGAAGAAGCACGCCGTATCGCCAGGGAGCTGGCAGCCAACCAGGCTTCACTGGATTCTTTCCCGGATCTCATGGATCTGCCGAAAGGTACTGCTTCCGTTGAAGATATCGCAGACAAGGTACTTGTAGATGACATCGTTGACATCATCGACGATGTCGAAGTTATAGATGGTGAGGATGCATCAGATGAGATTATCATTGATGATGCCGACCTTTCCGAAAATGTAATTTCCGAGGATATTCTTGTTGAGGATTCTTCCGAGTCTTCAGAGACGGAGGAATAAAATGCCGATAGAGAAATCGATGGAGCGCATCGTTGCGCTTGCTAAAACGCGCGGCTTTGTATACCCCGGGTCAGATATTTATGGCGGTTTGGCCAATGCATGGGATTTTGGCCCGCTCGGTGTACAGCTTAAAAACAATGTAAAAGCCGCCTGGTGGAGGAAATTCGTTCAGGAGAATCCTTATAACGTAGGTGTTGACTGTGCGATTTTGATGAATCCTCAGGTCTGGGTTGCATCCGGTCATGTCGGAGGGTTTTCGGATCCGCTGATCGACTGCCGTCAGTGCAAAGCCAGACACCGCGCGGATAAGGTCATTGAGGACTATGCTCAGGAGAACGGCATTGATCTTGGCGCTGTCGGTCTCGATGGATGGACAAGCGAACAACTGGTCGCATACATCAAAGAACATAATATAGCATGCCCGCAGTGCGGAGGGCATGATTTTACGGATGTCCGCAAGTTCAACCTCATGTTTAAGACTTTCATGGGTGTTACCGAAGACAGTAAGAATGAAGTGTATCTTCGTCCCGAGACGGCGCAGGGGATTTTTGTTAATTTCAAAAATGTTCAGCGTTCATCGAGAAGAAAAATGCCTTTTGGCATTTGTCAGATCGGCAAATCTTTCCGCAACGAAATTACACCCGGCAACTTTATATTCCGTACACGTGAATTTGAACAGATGGAGCTTGAGTTCTTCTGTGAACCGGGTACGGATATGGAGTGGTTTGTCTACTGGAAGGATTACTGCCGCAGTTGGCTCGGATCCCTGGGTCTTAAGGACGAGGAGCTCAGAGCACGGGACCATTCCCCCGAAGAGCTTTCGTTTTACTCAACTGCAACGACGGATTTTGAATTTCTCTTCCCGTTCGGCTGGGGCGAACTATGGGGCATAGCCGATCGTACTGATTATGACTTGAAACAGCATATGAAGTTTTCCAAAGAGGATCTTACCTATTTTGATCCTGCGAAGAACGAGAAGTATGTTCCGTATGTTATTGAGCCGTCACTCGGTGCGGACCGCGTAACACTGGCGTTTCTGTGCTCCGCCTACGATGAGGAAGAGCTTGAAGGAGGAGATATACGTACGATCATGCGTTTTCATCCTGCCCTTGCTCCGATCAAGATTGCGGTCCTGCCTCTTTCAGCGAAATTGTCCGAAAAGGCAGAACCTATATACCAGGCATTATCCAAGGATTATTTCTGCGAGTTTGATGACCGCCAATCGATCGGCAAGCGGTATCGCCGTCAGGATGAGATAGGTACGCCATACTGCGTAGTATATGATTTTGAATCTGATAACGATGGATGTGCGGAGATCCGCGAGCGCGATTCCATGCTGAAGATCGAATATGAACCGGGGAATGTTCGCTTCCCGATTGATCGTCTAAGGGAGTACTTTGCGGACAAATTCACATTCTAGGTTTTCATTATGTCGGTGGCGCCGGCAAGCTTTCGAGGAGGAGCTTGCCGACGCCATTGGTGCATATGGGAATAGTAAATCAAACGTTTGGGAAAGCGGAGGATACATGATGACAAAGTATGTGTACATGTTCAAAGAAGGCAATGCGTCCATGAAGAACCTTCTCGGCGGCAAGGGGGCAAACCTTGCCGAGATGACCTGTCTGGGACTTCCTGTTCCTCGCGGGTTCACGATTTCTACCGAGGCCTGCAATCGTTATTATGATGATAATGAGATGATTGCTCCCGAAGTGGAAAAAGAAATCTTTGACACCCTGGCAATGACAGAAACCATCGTCGGCAAAAAGCTTGGAGACGCAGAAAATCCTTATCTCGTCTCGGTCCGCTCGGGAGCAAGAGCATCAATGCCCGGTATGATGGATACCATACTAAATCTCGGTTTGAATGACGAAGTGGTTATCGGACTTGCCCGCCTCACGGATAATACACGCTTTGCTTATGACAGCTATAGAAGATTTATTACCATGTTTGGCGATGTTGTTATGGAAATCGACAAAAACAAATTCGAGAAAGAATTTGAGGCTGTTAAAGAATCCAGAGGCGTAACTCTCGATACGCAGCTTGATGCTGAGGCAATGAAAGAAGTAGTCGGCCGTTATCTTCGTGTTTATCAGGAAAATAAAGGGGAACCATTTCCGCAGGATCCGAAAATACAGCTTATGGAAGCAATCAAGGCTGTATTCCGTTCCTGGAACAATGACCGTGCTGTGTACTATCGCCGTATGAACGATATTCCGGGAAGCTGGGGTACTGCTGTAAGCGTACAGGAAATGGTCTATGGCAACATGGGCGATACATCCGGTACGGGTGTTGCCTTTACCAGAAATCCTGCCACCGGCGAGAAAAAATTGTACGGTGAATTCCTTATGAACGCACAGGGTGAAGATGTTGTTGCGGGCATTCGTACGCCGCAGAGTATTGATGAACTGAAAAATGTTATGCCGGAAGTGTATGAGCAGTTTGCCAATATTGCAAACACCCTCGAAAACCATTATAAAGACATGCAGGATATGGAATTCACAATTGAACGCGGAAAGCTCTTTATGCTGCAGACCAGAAACGGCAAACGCACTGCGGCGGCCGCTATGCGTGTTGCTGTTGAAATGGTGGCCGAAGGCCTCAATACCAGAGAAGAAGCAATCATGAAGCTTGATCCGAAACAGCTCGACGCACTGCTGCACCCGACTTTCGAGGCAAAGGCACTGAAAGAAGCCGAAGTGATCGCACACGGACTTCCCGCATCTCCCGGTGCGGCAACGGCAAAAGTGTATTTCACGGCAGAAGATGCAAAAACAGCCAGCGAGCTCGGCGAAAGCGTAATGCTTGTACGTCTTGAGACTTCCCCTGAAGATCTTGCCGGTATGGATGTCTCCAAAGGAATCCTTACGGGACGCGGCGGAATGACCTCCCATGCAGCGGTAGTTGCCAGAGGAATGGGCAAGTGCTGCGTATCAGGGTGTTCTGAACTTACCATTAAAGAAGAAGAGAAATATTTCCAGACCAAGGACGGCCGGAAATTTTACGAGGGCGACTGGATCTCTCTTGACGGCTCCACAGGAAATGTCTATGCAGGCAAAATTCAGACGGAGGAAGCAACTCTCTCCGGCGATTTCAGAACAATCATGGAATGGTCGGATGAATTCCGAACCATGAAGGTTCGTGCCAACGCAGATACGATACGTGATGCCAAGGTAGCTTTTGACCTCGGTGCGCAGGGTATCGGCTTATGCCGCACCGAGCACATGTTCTTCGAGACAGAGCGTATCTTTACATTCCGCCAGATGATTGTCGCCAAGGATGAAGGACAGAGAAGAATAGCTCTGGCCAAAATTCTTCCTTACCAGCAGGCCGACTTTGAGGGACTCTTCCATGCGATGAAGGGATTCCCGGTTACGATCCGTCTTCTGGATCCGCCGCTTCACGAGTTCCTTCCTCAGTCAGCAGAGGATATCGCCGATCTGGCAGCTGCTCTTAAAATGGATACGGAGGAGTTGAAGGACTTTATCGAGAGCCTTCATGAACTCAATCCCATGCTTGGACACAGGGGATGCCGTCTTGCTGTTACGTACCCCGAAATTGCAGAAATGCAGACACAGGCTATCATTGCCGCTGCTATTAATGTCAACCGTGAAGGCGGACCGCAGGTGGTTCCGGAAATCATGGTGCCTCTTGTCTGTGAAGTCAAAGAACTGAAGTTTGTTAAGAATATTATTGTCAGGACAGCAGATCAGATGATCAAGGCGTCCGGTGTACCGCTTGTGTATAAAGTCGGCACGATGATCGAGATTCCCCGTGCTGCCCTGACAGCTGATGCCATAGCGGTTGAAGCAGAATTCTTCTCCTTCGGTACCAACGACCTGACGCAGATGACATACGGTCTTTCCCGTGATGATGCAGGCAAAATTCTTGACGCCTATTATCAGAAGAAGATCTTTGAGAATGATCCTACGGCGCGTCTTGACACGGTTGGTGTCGGCAAGCTCATGCGTATTGCATCCGATGCAGGACGCGCCACGCGTCCTGATATCCATCTTGGAATCTGCGGAGAACATGGCGGAGATCCGTCATCGATTGAGTTCTGCAACTCTCTCGGATTTACTTATGTATCCTGCTCTCCGTTTCGTGTGCCGATCGCACGTCTTGCAGCAGCACAGGCAGCGATACGGCAGAGGAAGTAAGCAGGAACAGATTGATAACATATTAAGCCTGTCGCCGGGGGACCAACCGGCGGCAGGTTCTTTTTGGAGGTGTTGTATATGGGTTTCATGGATATTCTGAAAAACATTTTTGGAGAATCTTCTGATGGACGGGATTTATCTGCGCACGTGCAAAGAGATGCCGTATATCAGAATGATCCAAGATTTCTGCATAATCACCTGCGGGAAATCAGGACACAGAGCAACTTGACGCAGGAAGATGTGGCAAAACGAGTAGGAATTACCCATCAGGCAATATCGGCAATTGAGCGAGGGGTTTATTCCCCGAACGAAAGGCTTGCACTGTCTATCTCTATGGCTGTCGGTAAAAGCTGCGATGAAGTATTTCATCCTTAATAAATCGGACGGCAAAGACATTAGAATGAACAAACAAACAACTCATTTCAGGGGGAAAACGGACATATATGGACGGAATATCGAATAAGATGGAAATGAGATTTGTTTTTGACAGTTCAGGGGATGCGGACAGAGAGTCAGCAGAGGCCGATAACCATGTACAGCAGCTGATGCAAATAGAAGGTGAATTAACCATACTGGTTGACAGAGTTGAATATGTAAGTGAAAACGGTTTTCTGCTTCTTGAATTTGCAGCGGCTCTTTCAAACTGGCTGAAAGGCAAAGAGCAGGGCAGTCTTGCGGATTTTTCATATGCAGCAGCGGACTGTGATGATACACCGGTTATTGAGTTCAAAAGAGCATCCAAAGACATTTGGGAGGTTTGTTCCCTTTGCGGGATTGACCAAAAGAGCCATATTTTTTATGTGGAAGAAATTGTTAGATCTTCAAAGGATTTCTTATCCAAATTTCAAAAGAGACTTCGTGCGGAATACTCGATAGAACTTGCAGACTTTACAAATTAAATGAAAGTGGCAGCAAGGACAAGTTCATGTCACGCGAAGGTATGTCTGGTTTGATATGGCTGACGGTGCAATCATAGATAATATAAAAAACTTACGATGAAATCAGGCAGGTGATAAAATGAACGGAAAATATGTGGATAGTATCCGGTTTAAAGGAGAACTTGCTGCAGATTCCTATTTATCGAGCCTATCCGTTGTTAAGAATCTTATCTCCAGGATGTCACTGCCATTTAGAAACGATGTAACGTTTTTTGTCGGAGAAAACGGAACCGGAAAATCGACTCTCATTGAGGCAATCGCAGTATGTGCAGGATTTAATGCAGAGGGCGGAACGAAGAATTTTCTATTTTCGACAAATAGCACTGTGTCCGAATTGTCCGATCATATTACGATTTCCAAATCCAAGTTCGCAAAAGACGGTTTTTTTCTTCGTGCGGAAAGCTTCTATAATGTGGCAAGTTACATTGACGAAATTGACAGGGAACCGTCCTATCAGGTTCCCGTCATCTCGAATTACGGAGGCATATCCCTGCATCAGCAGTCACACGGTGAAAGTTTTCTGGCACTGATACAAAACCGGTTTGGCGGGAACGGCCTTTACATTCTTGACGAGCCGGAGGCAGCTTTATCACCGTCAAGGCAAATGACACTTCTTTGCGAAATCAACAATCTGGTAAATCAGAATTCACAGTTCATTATTGCGACGCATTCACCGATTCTGCTCGCTTACCCCCAAGCCACGATCTATGAAATTACAGACAATGGAATAAACGAAATTGCTTACGAAGAATGTGAGCATTATAAGCTTTATAAGCAATTCCTGAATGATCCGAAAAGAATGCTGAAGTATCTTTTTGAAGAATGATTTTCAACAATGACAATCCAATATCAGGAATGATACTCTCAATCTGTAAATCCAGGCCATACACAAGTAAAACAAAAGACGGAGCCGGAATCAGGAAAACCCTGATTCCGGCTTTTATGATTGGAGGGAAGCTCACTGGATATAGGATATACCTATACCATCAAATAGGTTTTACGTATTACAAAATTAAGAGTTGCAGTGATACAATTATTTATACGACAAATCATATCAAATTGATAGGAATACTAGGAATAAAGTTCGGTTCGACTTTTGAAAAGGTGGAGAGAAAATGAGTAATGAAAACTACCGGTATGACACACAGAGAATACATGCAGGATATGATTCGGATAATCATTTTCATGCAGTAAACACACCCATTTATCAGACGGCTGCTTTTGATCTCGGTGATATTGACCGTGCGAGAAGATTATGGTCCGGTGCTGAGGCGGGAGGTATTTATACGAGGGTGGGCAACCCTACCGTAACTGTGCTCGAAGACAGAATCAAGGACCTTGACGGCGGTTCGGCAGCGATTGGACTTGCTTCGGGAATGGCGGCCATTACATATACGATTTTTCTTTTGGCAGAAAACGGCGGGAATATTATCGCAGCGTCTTCCCTATATGGGGCTGCGCAGGAAGCTTTTGCCAATTTCTATCCAAAATTTGGGATAAAGACGAAATTCGTTAAAAACAGAAATGATGTCAGTGAATATGAATCTCTTATTGATGCAGATACCAGGGCGATTTATTTGGAATCAATCAGTAATCCCAATGCCGAGATTTATGATTTTGAAGCAATTGCACAGATTGCGCACAAACATCATGTGCCGCTTGTCGTTGATAATACGATTGCTACTTCATTCCTGTTCAAGCCTTTTGAGCACGGTGCTGACATCATTGTCTACTCCGCAACAAAAGGATTATCAGGACATGGCAATACCATAGCGGGCCTTGTCGTTGAAAGTGGAAAATTCGATTATACCAGAGAAAGATTTCCTCATTTTCATGAAAAATCATACAAAATCCGTGATGTGGACGGAAATGAAAGAACGCCGATTGAGGCAGCTCCGGATGCGCCTGTAACAACAGCGCTGCGATCATTCTATCTGGAATTTATAGGAGCTTCCTTAAGTGCATTTGATGCATATCTGGTGCTTGCGGGATTAAGTACAATTTCTGAAAGGCTTACCAAACAGGTAGCAACGACAAAGAAACTCGTCGAGTATCTGGAATCAAAACCTGAAGTTACCTGGGTCCGATACCCTTCAGCCAGGAACAGTCCCTATGCAGAACTGGCCGATAAGTATTTTCCGGACGGCGCTGGCGCTGTGTTTTCATTTGGCTTCGGAGGAACAAGGGAACAGTTCAAACAGTTTATCAGTGAACTGAAGATTTTTTCCTATCATGTAAATATCGGTGATGTACGTTCCCTGATTGTGAATTCCCCGGAGACAACACATGCAGAGTTGAGTCCGTCGGATCAGAAGCTCGCCGATATCCCGCAGGAGCTTGTGCGTATATCGGTAGGACTTGAAGATGTCCGGGACTTGATACAGGACCTGGAATCTGCTTTTCGTGCAGTATTTATAAAATAGAAGGAGATCATATGGCCAGCGAATTTGAAGGAAAAACAATATTTATTACAGGAGCAGCCAAGGGACAGGGAAGAGCGGTTGCCCTTGCATTTGCCGAAGAAGGCGCTCATGTAGTCGCATTTGATTTGGGTGAAAAAATAGCATATCCGGCATATAACCGCTCGTCGAATGAAGATCTGGAAAAACTAAAAGATGATATTACTGCAATAGGCGGAAAGATTGTTATCTTCGCAGGCGATGTGAGGAAAGCAGATGATGTCAAAGAAGCCGTTGCCTTAGGAATTCAGGCGTTTGGCAGTATCGATATTTTATTCAGTAATGCAGGCATCGCGGCTTACGGGAAATCATATGAACTGGAAGAAGAGCAATGGGACGCAATGATAGACATCAATCTGAAAGGCGGCTGGCTTGTTTCCAAATATGTCATTCCGCAC